>Ga0272445_1000589_pt1 | contig 33224 bp, 28 predicted proteins | sample YNPCB0031_FD_194404 | JGI IMG/M metagenome (GOLD analysis project Ga0272445, IMG submission 194404) | Hot spring sediment microbial communities from Yellowstone National Park, WY, United States - YNP-CB-003-1 | ecosystem: Environmental > Aquatic > Thermal springs > Hot (42-90C) > Sediment... | reverse complement strand
GTGTGGATGTAGCGGTCCACCACCTCCACGAGGATCCGCGCCCTCCGGCCGGTCATTAGCAATCACCTCCCGAAAGTGCTAACCAAATCTTAGGCGGAAGGGGACAAAAGTCAAGACCGTTGCCCGCAGCTCCCCGCTGGCCTTCCCTAGAGAGGTTAGCCCCGCTCCTTTTTCCCGCAGCAGTGCTTGTACTTCTTGCCCGACCCGCAGGGGCAGGGGTCGTTCCGTCCCACCCTGGTTTGGGGTTTTGTGGCCGAAGGGGATTTCGCGGCCGGCCGGGTGGAGGTGGTGGAAGAAGCTCCCACCGGCGCCGCGGTGGAGGTGCTCGCCGCGGGCCTCCCTTCCACCCGCACCATGAGCCGCGGGGAAAGGAGAACCCGCATCACTTGCTCCTCGCTGCGCACAAGCATCTCTTGGAAAAGGCGGTGGGCCTCGCGCTTAAATTCCACGAGAGGATCGGTCCCACCATAGGCGCGAAGCCCGATGCCTTCCCGCAGGTCATCGAGCTCAAGAAGGTGCTGCCGCCAGTTTTCGTCCACCGTGCGCAGAACGACAAGCCGGGCGATCAGGGGGAAATGGGGATGAAGCCTCTGCCACTGCCGCTCAAGCTGCTCCTTCAGGGCCCTCTGCACAAGGGCCAAAAGTTCTTCCCACCTTTTCGCCCTGAGCTCGGGGACGGGGTCGCAGACCTGGGAAAGCTCCCGCAAAAGGCCGGAAAGGTCGCCCTCCTCCGGGGCGCGGCCACGGGGGACATACCGCTCCACGAGGATTTCCGCGAATTCCTCGGCCATTCCGGAAAGGTGCTCCCTGAGCTCCGCATCGTTGGGCGGCTCGTTTGGGCCGGGAAGGAGGAAGCGCTCGCGCAGGGCGTAGATGGCGTCGCGCTGGCGGGCCATGATCTCGTCGTACTCCAAAAGCCTTTTTCGGATCTCGAAGTTCCTCTCCTCCACGCGCTTTTGGGCCCGGCGGATGGCCCGGGTGAGGAGCTCGTGGGTGATGGCCTCGCCCTCCTTCACGCCGAGCCGCTCCATGAGGGAAGAGAGGCGCTCGCCGCCGAAGATGCGGAGGAGGTCGTCCTCGAGGGAGAGGAAGAACTGGGCTTCGCCGGGGTCGCCCTGCCGGCCGGCCCGGCCCGCCAGCTGGTCGTCGATCCTCCGGGCCTCGTGCCGCTGACACCCGATCACGAAAAGCCCGCCTTGGTAGATCTCCCGCCACTCCTCGGGTCTGAACTCTTTCCCGGTTTCGCGGCACCACTTTTTGATCTGCTCGAGGACCCAGCGGCCGTAGGGCGAATCCGGATCCGCGGGCTGCACAATCTTTTTCCTCTCCTCCTCGGCCTCTTTCCTGTAGCGTTCCAAAAGCGCCTGGTACTTTTCCGGCTCCTCTTTGGGGTCGGCCTCCTGGCGGGCGCGGTATTCCGGATTTCCGCCGAGGAGGATGTCCGTACCCCGGCCGGCCATGTTGGTGGCGATGGTGATCGCGCCCAACCTTCCGGCCTGGGCCACGATCATCGCCTCCTTTTCGTGGTATTTGGCGTTGAGGACCTGGTGGGGAAGGCCCCGCCGCTTGAGGAGCCCGGAGAGGTACTCGGAATCCTCGATGGAAGTGGTGCCCACCAGGACCGGCCGCCCCTGGCGGTGGAGTTCCTCCACTTTGTTGGCTACCGCTTCAAATTTCGCCTTCCTTGTGCGGAAGATCACGTCCGGATGGTGGAAGCGGATCATCGGCCGGTTCGTGGGGATTTGGACGACATCGAGGCCGTAGATCTTTTTGAACTCCTCCTCTTCGGTTTTGGCCGTTCCCGTCATGCCCGCAAGGCCCTTATACAGGCGGAAGTAGTGCTGGATGGTGATCTGGGCAAGGGTCTGGTGCTCGCGCTGGATGGGAAGGCCTTCCTTGGCCTCGATGGCCTGGTGCAGGCCGCCGGAGTAGCGGCGATCGGGCATGAGCCGGCCGGTGAACTCGTCCACAATGATGACCCGGCCATCCTTCACGATATAGTCCCGGTCACGCTTGTAGAAGACAAGGGCCTTGAGGGCCGTCTCCAGGTGGTACCGCGCGGTGGTCGCCCGGGGATCCGCGATATTGTCGAACTTCAGGAGCTTCTCCGCCTTTTCCCAGCCTTTTTCCGTGAGGGAAAGCCTTTTGTGCTCCTCATCCACCTCGAAGTCCTCCCCGGGCTTGAAGAGCCGGGCCAGGCGCGCGAATTCCCGGTACATCCGTGCGGTTTCCTCCGTGGGTCCGGAGATGATGAGGGGCGTGCGCGCCTCGTCGATGAGGATGTAGTCAATCTCGTCAATGATGGCGTAGTCCAAAGGCCCCTGGACCTTTTGGTCGCGGGAAAGGACCATGTGGTCCCGCAGGTAATCGAAGCCAAATTGGGCATTGGTCCCGTAGACGATGTCACACCCATACGCCTTTTTCCTCTCCTCCGGAGGGGTATCCTCCTGGAGGAGGCCCACGGAGAGGCCCAGAAATTCGTAAATGGGCCCCATCCAATATCGGTCGCGCTTGGCGAGGTAATCGTTCACGGTGACGATGTGAACCTTTCCCACCAGGGCGTTGAGGTAGGCGGGCATGGTGGCGACCAGGGTTTTCCCTTCCCCGGTTTTCATCTCCGCAATCCGCCGTTGGTGCAGAACAATCCCGCCCAAAACCTGCACGTCGAAGGGGTAAAGGCCGATGGTCCTCCGGGCCGCTTCCCGTACCACCGCGAAGGCTTCGGGAAGGATTTGATCCGTGGTCTCGCCCCGGGCCAGCCTCGCTTTGAACTCCGCAGTTTTTGCCCGAAGCTCCGCATCGGAAAGGTGCTTGACTTTTTCGGAAAAGCGGTTGACCTCCGCCAAAATGGGAAGGAGCTTGCGCAGTTTCCTCTCGTTGGATTCCCGGAAAATCCTGGTCAAAACTTGCGCAATCGGCATGGCGGAAAACTATACGGCCCTCAGGGAAGTTCCTCCAGAGCTTTGATGGCTTGCGCGCGCATGGTCTCCAGCGTCTCCTTTTGGGACATGAGCTCTCCGTAGCGCTGGATGGAAACAGGGCGGGAGAGTTCCGCATTGATCCGGGAAAGCTTCGCCTCGATCACGGTTTTGGCTTTGAGGAAGGCATTTTTCGCTTCATCAAAAAGGTAGCGGCGGCGGGCAACTTCCCCCAAAAGGAGCCAGGCCCGCTCATAATTCGGGTCCTTTCGCAGGATTTCCTCTAATTTTGCTTTTGCGCCCAAAAGATCCCCCAAGCGGAGGTCAATCGCAGCGAGGTAATATTGGGCATCCAGGGCCATCTCTTGGGGAGGAAGGGTGGCCAAAAGGTCGTGGAGGAGCTTTCTTGCCTCCTCAAATTCTCCCAGTTGCAAATGGACCCCGGCGAGATTCAGGTAGAGGGCTTCGGGGCAATACCGCGTAAGGCAAGCCCGCAGGGCATCCCGGGCCTCGCTAGGCTTTCCCAGCCGGGCCTTAATGAGCCCGTACCAGTAGAGGGAAACGCGGGGACAAAAATCGAGGCTTACGGAAGCTGTAATTTGTTTTTCCGCCAAATCCAGACGGCCCAGGTTGTAGGAGGCTTGCGCGGCGAGAAGATACCCATCAGCCAAGATGTCCCGCACCGCAAAAGTGGCGACGGTTCCCGCTAAGGCGATCGCAAAAAGGGCAAAAGCGTAGCGGGGGATCCGGCGGAGGCGCACCACGAGGTTGCCGAAAGGACCGTAACGCGGGGAAAAGGCAAGCCCGAGGATGACCACAAACGCCAAGCTTGAGGCAGGAAGGTGGAAGGGGAAGGTGGGAAGGGCATGGACCAAGGCGGTGATCAATCCTCCGGCCAAAAGGAGGAGCTCCAAGCGCTTTTGGACATTGGTCTCGCGGCTGAGCCTCCCTAGTCCCAAGTAGGCGAGAAGGGCTAAACCGAAAAGGAGGACAAGGACGCCGAAGGTCCCCAATTCCGCGGCGACTTGGACGTATTCGTTGTGGGCTTGGTCCGCCCGCGGAAAGGGAAAGGCATACGCCTGGCCCAAAGGGGTGGCTAGGAACTTGGGTTTGTAGGGGACGAAGTAGATCTTGTAGCCGCCAAGGCCGATGCCAAAAAGAGGGAACTCCTTCCACATGATGTAGCCCACCCACCAGTCCCAAGCCCGGATGGCCCCGGATTTGCGGGCCCAAAGATCCCGCACCGCGGAAAGGGGGGTGGTCGCGGGAAGAAGGAGGATTACCGCGGCGGCCGCCGCGGCCGCTACGCCCAGCCAAAGAAGAGGGATACGCCGCAAGGCTCTTCCCAAAAAATAAAGGGCCGCCGCGCCCAGGGCGAAGGCTATTCCGCTTAAAAGGCCTGGGATGTGGAGAACCGCGCCCAAAGCGGAAAGTCCAACGGCACCTGTGAGGGCCAAGCGAACCAAATTCAGTTTCACCCGCCAAAAGCCAAGACCGAAGGCGATGAAGACCAGGGCCGCGCCAAGGCCCAGGCGAACGCCAATCTGCTGGGTGAGAAGCATGACCGCGAAGTTAAACCCGGAGACGAGCACCGCGGGAACCCAAAGGCGCTTGGCCCGCCAAAAGATGAGGGAAGGAAAGACGAGATACGAGAGGAATCCGGCGAGGAACTGTTGGTTTCCCATGGTGGCGACCATGGCTCCCGGCCCAGTCCCTGTGGGGCCTCCCGGTGCAATGCCCAAATACTGAAGGAGACCGAGAAAGGCGTTGGCAAAGCCCGCGAAAAGCAACGCCCCCAAAAGAAGGCCCTGCTTTCTCTCCGGGACATTGAGGACGAAAAGGAAGATGAGGCCGAAGAAAAGGATCAGGGTGGCTGACTGGAGCACGGTGCAGGCCGGGGTTTGCCCAGAAAGGGAAAAAAGGGCCGCCAAAAGCAGGGCGGGAAGGATTGGGAAAAGCCAGGAGAGCTCGAGCTTGAGCTCCCGGCGCCTCAGGGCTTCCAAGCCCCAAAGGAAAAGGATCGCCGCCACCAGTACCAAGGTGTAGATGCTTTTCACGTAGCCGTACTCCGTGTTCCACGGGGAAAACAGAATGGGCTGGGTTGCCAAAAGGAAGAGGAGAAGGCCGAAGCGCAGGCGCTCAAGAACGGGCTCGCGGGGCTTTTGGACTTTTTCCCTTTTCGCCTTCTTGGGCATGGGCTTATTTTAGAAGCGGGAAAGGCTCGTAAGCCAATGGGCAAGCGGCGCAAAAAGGGGCCAAAGGTCCGGTCTTCGGAGGAGCTTTCGGGGAAGGAGGGAGAGGTGATCGATTTCCCCTTCCTCCGCGAGGAAGCGGGTTATTTTGCTTTGCGCAAGCACCTTAAGGATTTGCTCTAGGTCTGCCGGGGAAAGCTTTCGGAAGAGCTTGCGGCCGCGCAGACCGAATTCCAACTCTTCGGCCACCCTCTCCCGCCAAGCCCTTTCGTATTCCGGCAGGGCTTTTTCCCCTTGGGCTGCGATCTCCCCGGCCAGGGGCGCGCAATGGGCGATAAAGGCCAATCCTCCACCGGTAAGGGGTTTGACCTGGCCCGCGGCGTTTCCCACAAGGATCGCCCATTTTGCCGCGGTGCGCGCCGGCGGCCCAATGGGGATGAGTCCAGCGCGAACGCGGAGGATTTCGGCATGGGGAAAACGCTTCGCTAAAAAATCCCGAAGAAAGAAGATGGCCTTTCTTCCCAAACTCGTGGCCAAACCGGCCCGACAAATGCCTTCCTCGGCAGGGACCGCCCAGGCGAAGAAGTCGGGGACGATTCCGAAATGGATTTCTACAGTGTCCCCAAGCTCGGCGCGTATTTCCGCTTGAATCCCTACGAGGATTTCCTCGGGTTGGGGAAGCCCCAAAGCTTTTGCCACAAAACTTTGGGCTCCATCCGCGCCCAAAAGGACAGCAAATCCCACTTCCCCTTTTTTCGTGACCAGGGTTTTCCTCCGGATCGCGCGGGCCTCGGAGGGCAGGATCACCGCTCCGGCCTCCTCCGCTTGGCCGCGAAGCCAACGGTTGAGGCCGGTTCGGTCCAAAACCATGCCTTTCGGTTTTTCCCCGCGGATTTCGTAGACCTCGCCTTTAGGCGAAAAAACGCGGACGCCCAAAATTTCCCGCAGAATGAGATTTTTGGGAACAGCGAGGGCGCAAGCGGTTTCCGGGCTTACGAGGCCGGTGCAGGCGGCCCGCGCGTTCGGGGCCCGGTCAAGGAGGATGGTTTTTACTCCCTTTTTGGCGGAGGCCCAGGCGGCCAGGGCACCCGCGGGGCCGCCGCCCACCACCACAACCTCGCCTTCAAGCACCGGAAAAAGCCTCCTCCAGGGCCCAGGCCGCGGAAAGGAGGCGCTTTTCCTCAAGGCGCGGGGCGATGAGCTGGAGACCAAACGGAAGGCCGGACACTTTCCCTGCGGGAATGGAAATGGCCGGAAGCCCAGCCAAAGCCGAAGGAATCGTGAAGAGGTCTGAAAGGTACATGGAAAGGGGATCGGCTTTCTCGCCGAGCTTGAAGGCCGGCGTCGGCGAAGTCGGCCCCATGATGAGATCCACCTTCTCAAAAGCCTTCTGAAATTCCTCGGCGATGAGCGTCCGCACGCGCTGGGCCTTGCCGTAATATTGGTCGTAGTAGCCCGCGGAGAGGGCGAAAGTTCCCAGGGCAATGCGCCGCTTTACCTCCGGACCGAATCCCAAGGTGCGGCTTTGGGCGATCATTTCCGCCACCCCGGGCGCGGGCACGCGCAGGGTGTAGCGCACCCCATCGTAGCGGGCCAAATTGGCCGCCGCTTCCGCCGAAGCGATGAGGTAATAGGCGGGAAGCGCGTATTCCGTGAGGGGAAGGGAGATCTCCACGACCTTCGCCCCAAGCTCCTCAGCGGTGGCGCACCAACGATCCACGAGGCGGAGGGCCTTCTCCCCGAGCTCCTTGGGCACGTACTCCCGGGGCAAACCCAAAGAGAGGCCGGAAATCCTTGGGGAAAGGTCCCCTAGGTCCCAAGTTTGGATCGGGAGGCTGGTGGAGTCCTTGGGATCGTGGCCGGAGATGATGGAAAGAAGCAAGGCCGCGTCGCGCACGGAGCGGGTAATGGGGCCGATGGTATCCAAGGAGGAAGCGAAGGCCACAAGACCGTAACGGGAGACAAGGCCATAGGTGGGCCTGAGGCCCACGACGCCACAGAGGGCCGCGGGCTGGCGCACGGAGCCGCCGGTATCCGAACCCAAGGCCGCCAAGGCCTCGCCCGCGGCCACCGCCGCCGCGGAGCCTCCGGAGGATCCTCCGGGAACGCGCTCCAAATCCCAGGGATTGCGGGTGGGACCGAAAGCGGAGTGTTCTGTGGACGATCCCATGGCGAACTCGTCAAGGTTCGTCTTCCCTTGGACTTGAAATCCCGCGGCTTTAAGGCGGGCCACCGCCGTGGCATCGTAGGGCGAACGGTATTTTTCCAAAAGGCGAGAGGCGCAGGTCGTAAAAAATTCCGTGGTGCAGATGTTGTCCTTTATGGCGATGGGAAGGCCCTGAAATTTTGCGGTTTTCAGCTTTTCCGCCGCCGAAAGCAGGGCTTCCTTTTCGGAGAGGGCGAGGAACGCGTGAATTTTTGGCTCTTTTTCGCGGATATTTTCGTAAAGTTCATGCAAGACCGCTTCCAAGGTGAGCTCGCCGCGCTCAAGTTTTTCGTGGATTTCCCAAAGATCCGGCTGCACGGGTTCTGCCGGGGGTGGGATTTGAACCCACACGGGGGTTGGATACCCCACTGGATCCTGAGTCCAGCGCGTCTGCCAGTTCCGCCACCCCGGCTGGCTCCGGCATTCTACGTGGCCTTTCGCGCCCGTCAAGATTTGACGAGCTAGCCTTCCTCAAGGTAGACTCGCTTCTTGGTGAGGGTAATGATTGAACTCAAGGATTTTCGGGTTTTCAAGGACTTGAAGCCCGAGGAGCTCCAAAAACTTGAGGGTCTTGTGCGCAAGATCGATTACGGCGAAGAGGAGCTCATTTTCATGGAGGGTGCCCCCGCGTTCGGTTTTTATTTGGTCTTCAAGGGCGCGGTCAAGTTGGTCAAACGCAGCGCGAAGGGGAAATCCCAGATCCTCAAAATCGTGGGCCCCGGAGGGCTTTTGGGTGAGACGACCCTTTTTGATAAAGGCCTCCACAACGCGTATGCCAAGACCATCGTTCCCTCCACGGTGGGCTTCATCGAGCGCGGCGACTTTTTCTTCTTTTTGGAGCACCATCCCAAGGTGATCTTCCGCTTTTTCGAGTACCTATCTTTGGAGCTCAAGGCGTTCCAAAATAAGCTCGCGGAGCGCTCCTACGCCTCAAGCAAGGAGAGGCTTGCCCGCCTGATCCTCGCCTTGGATCGTTTGGGGTTGGAGCTTTCCCGGGCGGAGCTCGCGGAGATGGCCGGCGTTTCCTCCAAGACGGCCATTCGCACCCTAAGCGAGCTGGAATCCCGCGGCATCATCAGCGTGGATAACCGCCGCATCAACGTCCTCAAGGAGGATTACCTTCGCCGGCTGGCCGAGCCCTTCTCCCTCGAGGTGGATAAGGCCGTTATCATCTAGGCCCGTAACCTCTGTCCTTGCGGGGGAAGGGCGGGCCGCGGTAGAAACGGTTGTATGAAGCGGGTCCGCTGGCCGCGGTTTACCGTTTTCGGGGGAGCTTTCCTCCTTTTGTCCCTCCTCCTTTGGGGGTTAGGTTGGGTCGATGATCCCCTTTTCCTCATGATCGCAAGCGGGATTTTCGTTTCCCTAAGCGTGATCCTCCTCCCTTGGCCCTGGGCCATTCTTGCGCCGGCTTCGGCGTTGGCGGTCGCCGCGCCGGGTTTATGGGCCCAGCCTTGGCCCGTCTTCCTCTCCCTCCTTTTTCTTTTGGGAGGGATAACCCTCGTGGTGGGAGGGGCGGGATTCCTTTTCCGGCGCCAGGCCCACCATCGTCAGGTCCGGCGCAAACTGGAACTTTCCTATGGCGAAGAGGTGTTCGAGAACTCCCTCAACATCCTGCACGTGATCGATCGCGAGGGAAACGTGTTGCGCCGAAACCGCCGGTCCTTTGAGCTTTTGGGCTGGCCTCACCGCCGCACCCTCCACATCACCGAATACGTGCATCCCGAGGACCTCGATCGCTTTCGCACTGACCTCGAGAGGCTCTTTGAGCGCGGGGAAATCCGTGAGGTCTGTGTGCGGTTTCTCAAGGAGGATCGCGGCACCCTAAGCGTCGAAATCCAGGCGCGGCGCATCACCGGCAAACTCGCGGTCCTTGAAGCTCACGACCTTTCGGACGTGCAGAAACTGCAAAAAGAGCTGGCGGAGGAGCGCGCCCGCTACCGCCACCTGATCGAGGATGGGATTGATGCCCTGGATGTGGGGGTCATCCTCGTGGACGGAAAGGGTCAGGTTCTTTGGGCGAATTTGGCGTTGGGCAAATTCTTCGGGCTCGAGCGGGATCGTTGGATTGGCTGTAATGCCGTGCAGCTTTTGCAGAAGATCAGCTCGTTTTTGGAGGACGGGGAAAGCTTTTTCTCTCAGGTGCGGGAAAGCTACCAGGCTGGGGTGGCGGTGGAGGGGCTCATCGTGCAGGTGCGGCCGGGAAAGGGGCGAGAAGAGAGGGTCTTGCAGTACTCCAGCATCCCCCTTTCCGGAAGGAGCTTCCGGAGCGGCCGCGTGGATTACTTTGCGGATGTGACGGCCCTCAAAAAATTGGAGGCCGAGCTCCGAGAGCAAAAGAGGCTCCTTGAGGAGGCGAACGAGAGGCTGCGGGCGTTCAATGCTGCGGTTTCCCATGACCTGCGGAATCCCGCCCGGGCCGCGTTGGGCTACATCCAGATGATCCTCTCCCAACACAACGGCACCATTCCCGAGGAGGTGCGGAGGGATTTGGAGCTCGCCCGTGGCCGGCTCCAGCGCATGGACCGCATGCTCGAGGACCTTTCGCGCTACTCCAAAATGCGGCTCGATCCTTCCCAGTTTGAGCCCGTGGACCTCAACAAGCTCCTTTCCGATGTCCGGGAGGACTTGGGGTCCATCCTATCCGGGGTGGAGCTGCGCCTTCCCCAGGATCTTCCCACCGTTTTCGGCCGGCCCAGTCTCCTTTCCGAACTCTTTGCGAACCTCATTCACAACGCCGTCAAGTTCAACGACAAGGACAAGCCGGTGGTGGAAGTGGGATGGAAGCCCTATCGCGCGGAAACCTATCTCTTTTGGGTGCGGGACAATGGTCCTGGCATTCCCGCGGAATATCTGGACAAGATCTTCCAGCTTTTCGAGCAACTGGATCGCAGCAAGGAGGGAACGGGTGCGGGCTTGGCCATCTGTCGCCGCATTGTGGAGGAGCACGGCGGCCGGATCTGGGCGGAATCCCAGGTGGGGCAGGGTGCAACCTTTTATTTCACCCTGCCCAAAGTTCCCGTGAGAAAAGGGGTGGAGAGCAATGCCCATTGAACGCCGGATGACGATCCTGGTGGTGGAGGACGATCCTTATCACTACGAGCTGATCGAGCGGTCCGCGCGCAGCCTGGAGAAGGCGAACGTCCGCTACGATCTCTTTTGGGTCAAGGACGGGGAGGAGGCCCTGGACTTCCTTTTCCGCCGGAAAAACTATGCCCAGGCTCCCCGGCCCAACCTCATCCTCCTCGACCTCCGCCTTCCCCGGAAAAGCGGGCACGAGGTCCTCGAGGAAGTGAAGAAGGACGAGAAGCTCCGGAAGATCCCGGTGGTGGTGCTCACCGTTTCCACCGACGAGGAGGACATGGTGCGGGCGTATGATTCCGGGGCCGCGGGGTTCCTGCAAAAGCCGGTCTCCCCGGAGGAGTTTGAGCGCCTTTTGGCCACCGTTTGGGAATACTGGCGGATCGCGAAGCTTCCGGACTAGTGTCCGCTTTTTGGGTCTAGGACGTCTCCACCCCTTGAGACTTCCTTCCTTGCGCCCCCGGGTTTTTCGGGCCTAGGGTTCCTTTGGGACAGGCGTGCGAGGCGAGGTGCCGGCCCAACGGGGTTTCCAGCCCCACCTGCCATGAGCAGGCGGGCTGCCGTTCGAATCGGCAAAGCACGCCCCATGACCCCCTCCTGGCCTCCTTCCTCCTCGCCGGGGGAGGGGAAAGGATCCCCTCCCCCACATCTTTTCTTGACTTCCTCCCCTACCCTCCCGTACCATGGGCTAACCTCGGGCCCATGGCCCGATCGCTCTTAAGGAGGGGAGTGGGTATGAAACGCGTCCTTCTTCTTGTGGTGGCGGTCCTTTCCTTCCTTGTGCCGGCCCTGGCCGGCCGGGTGGCCCTCATCTTGGACGTGGGCGGCCGCGGGGACCTCTCCTTCAACGACATGGGCTTCAAAGGAACTGAGGAGGCCTGCGCGGACTTCGGCTGGGAAATGGTGGAGATCCAGTCCGCCACGTCCGCGGACTACCTCCCCAACATCCGCAACGCCGCCCGCACCGGGAAATTCGACCTCATCATCTGTGTGGGCTTCCTCCTCGCGGACGCCCTCAACGAGGTGGCTCCAGAATTCCCCAACCAGAAATTCGCCATCATCGATGCGGTTGTTCCTCATCCCAATGTGCTCTCCATCGTGTTTGAGGAGCAGGAGGGTTCGGCCTTGGTGGGAGCTCTGGCGGGAATGCTCGCCGCACACTACGGCTACCCCTATGTGGGCGTGGTCTTGGGCATTGAAATTCCCGTTCTCTACCACTTCGAGGGCGGTTACCGTTTCGGCATCGATTGGGGGCTCAAAAAGTACGCGGAGGTCACGGGAAAGAAGGCGGATGTTGGGCTCCTTTGGGTCTACACCGGGACCTTCTCGGACATCGCCAAGGGCAAAGCGGCCGCGGAGGCGCAGCTCGAGCAGGGCGCAGTGGCCGTCTACAACGTGGCCGGCCCCTTGGGCATCGGAATCCTTGAGGCGGTCTCCGCAAAATTGGCCCGGGAAGGCCGCGAGGCGGGTCCGCCCTTCATGATCGGTGTGGACGCGAACCAGGACTGGATGGGCGACGGAAACAAGGTCGTGGCTTCCATGATGAAGCGGGTCGACGTGGGCTGCTACACGGCGATCAAGATGGTCCATGAGGGAACTTTCCAGGGTGGCCTTCTTTCCTTGGGCCTCAAGAACAAGGGCGTGGCCATTTCCCGCTACCAGGACCTCCTGGACTTCATCGAGTTCGGCATCAAGGCTGGGGCCATCACCGAGGCGGATCGGGAAAGGATCATCGAGAACTGGAAGGCCATGAGGGCCTCCATCCCCGAGTGGATTTGGCAAGCCGTGGATGAGCTTGAAGCGAAGATCCTCTCCGGGGAGATCGTTGTGCCTAAGCCGGAGACCCGCGAGGAGATGCTCGCGGTGCGGGCGCAGTACCCGCTGACCCGCTAAGGAGAGGGGGGCCCGGGGCCTTGGCCCCGGGCCCTTTTTCCCAAAACGTGGCGAACTTTCTCGTACGGGCCGAGGGCATCACGAAGGTCTACCCCGACGGAACGGTGGCCCTCTCCGGGGTGGACCTGGAGGTCCGGCCGGGCGAAGTCCTCGGCCTCCTTGGCGAAAACGGGGCAGGCAAAACCACCCTCACCAAAATCCTCTCCGGACTCCTTCCCCCCACCTCTGGCCGGCTCCTTACCCCGAAAGGGCCAGTACGCTTCCACTCCCCCAAGGATGCCCTGGGCCTTGGCATCGGCATGGTCCACCAGCATTTCGCCCTCGTGGACACCTTCACCGCCCTGGAAAACGTGGCCCTGGGGTTGCCCAGACTGAGCCGGACGCTTCTCCGAAAAAGACTTGAAAACCTTGTGGAGGAAACGGGGCTCAAGGTGCCCTTGGATGTCCCGGTGGAAAAGCTCGCCGTGGGCGAACGCCAACGCGTGGAGATTTTGAAAGTGCTGGCCCGGGAGGTGGAGCTCCTCATCCTCGATGAGCCCACAAGCGTCCTGACCCCGGTGGAAACCGCGGAGCTCTTTAAGTTCCTGCGCAGGCTCAAAGAGCAGGGGAAAGCCGTCATCTTCATTACCCACAAGCTTAAGGAGGCGCTGGCTGTGACGGATCGGATCGTGGTTCTCCGCCGGGGGAAGGTGGCGGGCGAGGTGGAGACCGGGAAAACCACGGCGGTGGAACTCGCGAAGCTCATGGTGGGAACGGAGGTGGAGCTCAGAGGCCGGCCCGTGGAGCTGAGCGTGGAGGTGGAAGCCCAGGCCGCCTCCGGCCCGCGAAAAGAGGAGCCGGCTCTTGTGGTGAAAGACCTCTTCGTGCGGGCGGATACCGGGGAATGGGCCGTGCGCAACCTTTCCTTTGAGCTTTTCCCCGGCGAGATCCTGGGCATCGCCGGAGTGGAGGGGAATGGTCAGACCGAGCTCGTGGAGGCCATCTGCGGCCTGCGGCCCATTGGGTCCGGAAAGGTTTTCCTCTTTGGGCGCGAGGTTTCCGGCCTTTCCCCTACGGACCTTTACCGCTTGGGGCTGGCCCACATCCCCGAGGACCGCTGGAAGTACGGGCTGATCCTCTCTTTCACCGTGGCGGAGAACGCAATTTTGGGGATGCAGAGGGAAAGGCGCTTCCAGTTTTTGGGTTTTGTGCGGGCCAAAGCCGTGCGGGAACACGCGGGAAGGCTTGTTAGGGAATTCGGGATTCAGGCCGCGGGGATTTCCGCGCCGGTGAAAAGCCTTTCTGGTGGCAACCAGCAAAAACTCATTGCGGGCCGGGAGCTTACCAAGGATCCCCGGGTCATTGTGGCGGCCCAACCCACCCGGGGCTTGGATATCGGCGCTGCCCAGTTCATCCGGGATCTCCTTCTGCGTCTCCGGGATGAAGGCCGGGCCATCCTCCTCGTTTCCGCGGACCTGGACGAGGTTTTGGCCCTTTCCGATCGGGTGGCCTTCATGTACGAGGGAGGGTTCACCGGAATTGCCCGGCCGGCGGAGCTTTCGCCGGAGGCTGTGGGGCTCCTCATGGGCGGGGTGAAGGGGGGTCCAGGGTGAGCTGGCTTTGGCGCGGGCTTCGGCCCGTTTTGGAATCGGTTTTGGCCGGCGTGATCGGGCTGGGAGCCGGGGCCCTCATCATGTGGGCTTGGGGCTATAACCCCTGGCCCGCGTACGCCGCCCTCTTTCGGGAAAGCTTTGGGAGCGGGTATGGGCTGGCGAGCGCTTTGGCCAATGCCACCCCTTTGATCCTCACCGCCCTCACCTTCGCCATCGGCGCCCGGGCCGGGCTTTTCATCATCGGTGCCGAGGGCATGATGTACATGGGCGCCATGGCCGCGGTGGCCCTGAGCTTCTTCCGCCTTCCCTCGGGCTTCCACGCCGTTTTCGCTTTGGCCTTTGCGGCCCTTGCGGGAATCGTGTGGGGACTCGTTCCCGCTTTGCTCCGCATTCTGCGGGGCGTCCACGAAGTGATCTCCACGATCATGTTCAACTGGATCTCCCATTTCCTCGCGTTTTATCTTGTGGCCAACGTCCTTGTGGATCCCGTCCGCGCGGAAAAGACGATCTCGGTGGCCCGCACCAGCCGCCTTCCTTTGCTTTTGCGGGGTACGGATCTTTCCTTGGGGATCGTGGTGGCTTCCGCGGTGGCTTTTCTCCTCTACGTTTACCTTTGGCACACCGTAAGCGGTTACGAGATCCGCGCTGCCGGTGCCAATCCCCACGCGGCCCGCTATGGCGGGGTTTCCCCACAAAAGACGGTTCTTTTGGTGTTCCTTTTGGGAGGGGCGGCCGCAGGCCTCGCCGGCGCGGTGGAGGTCATGGGGCGGCCGCCCACCTACGCCGTCTATAGCGGCCTCACCAACATCGCGGGCTTTGGGTTCGATGGGATCGGGGTAGCGATGATCGGCCGGATCCATCCCTTGGGCATCATCCCTGCGGCCGTTTTTTACGGCGGCCTTCAGGCCGGAGCGCGCCTCATGCAGATGGAGGCTGGTGTTCCCTTCGAAATGGTCCGCGCGGTCCAAGGGGTGATCGTCCTCGCCCTCGCTTTGCCCGAACTCATCCGCCTCTTTCGGGTCTTTGTGCGCACCCTGTCTCCCAAAAGGAGGCCCGTATGAGCTGGGCCTATTTTTGGAGCCTCTTTTCCATTTCCCTTCACGCCATGGTCCCCATCACGATCACCGCCGTGGGCGAGGTGATCGGGGAGTCCGCCGGACTTTTCAATATTGGCCTTGAGGGCATTCTTCTCCTTTCGGCATTCACGGGAACTTTGGGCGCGCGGGCCGGCGGCCCGCTTTTGGGGCTCCTTGCGGGCCTCGCCACCGGATTGGGAATCGGCCTTATCTTTGGTCTCATTTGCGCCTATTGGAAGGGAAGCCAAATGATCGCGGGCGTGGGGATCAATCTCTTTGCCCTGGGATTTGTGGCCTTCGGGCTTCAAGTTTTGGGTTCGCCCGGTTTCTATACGGTGCCGCGCGCGGTGCAGCTTCCGCCCATCCGCACCGCGGTGGGCGCTTTTTCTCCCCTCATCCCTTTGGCCTTGGTTTTGCCTTTCCTTGTGCATTTCGTTCTGAATCACACCCGGCTTGGCCTAAAAATCAAAGCGGTGGGCGAAAACCCGGAGGCCGCGGATGTGGCGGGGGTGCCCGTGGAGTTCGTGCAGCTCCTTTCCACCGCGGTGGGCGCGGCTTTGGCGGGGCTTGCGGGAGCGTACATGTCCGTTTCCTGGCTGGGTTCGGTGACGAAGGAGATTTCCGCGGGCCGCGGGTTCATCGCTTTGGCCACCGTGGTTTTTTCTGGACTCCGGCCGCTTTTGGCCCTTGCCGGCGGTCTCCTTTTTGGCTTCTTTGAATCCCTGGCCACCTGGATCCAATCCCTTCCCGGAATCAAGGAGGCCGTGCCTTGGCAATTCATCTCCATGATCCCCTACATCGCCACCTTGCTCGTGGTCGCGGGGGTAATCGGGAGGGCGCGTTTCCCCAAATCCCTTGGGGTTCCCTATCGCCGAGAATAGGCGTTCCCCTTCCCCATTTTGGGCTATAATGAGTGCCAAGGAGGTGGTCAGGTGAAGCGCGGGTTGCTTGTGGGGATTTTGGGTTTGGCGGCGCTGGGGGTTGTGGGGTTCTCCCAGGCCTTGGGCACCGCCGAGCGGCCGATCATCATGCTCTTCGTGCCCTCGGTGAAGGTGGACGTGATCCAAGAGGTGGGTCCGAAAATCGCGGAAGCCCTTTCCCAAATGACAGGGCTTGTGATTAAGCCCGTTATTGCCGCGGACTACGCTGCGTTCATCGAGGCCATGATCACCGCGAAGGGCGACACGTTTGGCGTTCCCACCACCGATCAGTATTGCCGCATCACCCTGGAAAACCCTGGTGTTCACGCGCGTCTCGCGGCGGTCCGCCAAGGGTATCCTTACTACTTCGCCTCCATCTACGCCCTCCGGGAGAAGGGCTTTAAGTCCGTATATGACCTCCAGGGCAAAGTTTGGGCATTTGCTAGCACCCGCTCGACTTCCGGTTACGTCATTCCCAAGAAGTATTTCGACCAACTGGGTCTGACCTTTGCCGAGGAGAAGGCGGTTGGAACTCACGCGAACGCGATGATCGCCATTCTTGAGGGTCAGGCGGACTTCTGCACCGGGTACGGTTCGCCGCCTCTTCCTCCGGATAGCATTGCTGAGGCCTTGAAGGCCGCAGGCTGGCGCTGGGAGTTCGGCATGGATCCGGAGCTTTGGCTCTGGGACCGCTGGAATAACGACCTCTACCCGGAGGGAATCCGCGGGCACTGCCGTGACCTTCGCTACGCCATCGCTACCGAGGTTAAGGTTTACGGCGATATCTGGGATCTGGTGAAGAAGGTGGGTATTGTCGCAGTAGTTGGCCCGATGCCCAACGACTGCATTGCCTTTGCCGCCGGCTTCCCCAAAGACCTCGAGGACCTGATCGTTCAAGCCATCATCCAGCACATCCGCTCTCCGGAGGGCCTCAAGCTCTGGTCCCGGCCCGGTTTCTACGAGTGGTATGATGTGGCTGAAATCGACGACTCCTTCTATGATTCTTACCGGCAGCTTGTCGGATACCCCATTCCGCAGCGCTAAAGGAGGATGAGAAAGGGGGAGCGCGTTCGCGCTCCCCCTTTTTACTATGCCGCACCTTGTTGTGGAGAACCTGACCAAGATTTACGAGCGCGGGAAAGTCCGCGCCCTTTCCAACGTAAGCTTTTCCGTAGAAAAGGGAGAATTTTTGGTGCTCATTGGGCTTTCCGGCTCGGGAAAGTCCACGCTTCTTCGGTGCATCAATCGGCTTGTGGAGCCCACTTCAGGGCGGATCTTTTTGAACGGGGTCGAGCTCACGAAGCTTTCGCCGCGGGCCATGCGCCGCGTGCGCCGCCGAATCGGGATGGTCTTCCAACAGTTCAACTTGGTGAAGCGTGCCACGGTCCTGCAAAACGTCCTGGCCGGCCGGTTGGGCTACAACCCCACCTTGCCCACCCTCCTGGGCTATTTCCCCAAAAAAGACATTGAGCGGGCAAAGGAATGTCTCGAGCGGGTTGGCCTTTTGGACAAAATGTACGTTCGCGTGGATCAGCTCTCCGGAGGGCAGCAGCAGCGGGTGGGCATCGCCCGCGCCCTCATGCAGGAGCCGGAACTGCTTTTGGCGGATGAGCCCGTCTCCGCACTGGATCCGGCTACTTCCCACTCCGTCATGCAGTACATCGAGCAGATCAACAAAGAGGACGGCGTTACCGTTATTGCTAGCCTGCACTTCCTTTCCCTGGCGCGGCGCTACGGCCAGCGCATCATCGCCTTGCGATCCGGCGAAGTTGTGTTCGACGGTTTGCCGGAAGCCATTGACGATCAGAAGTTCAAGGAAATTTACGGCGAAGAAGCGGAGGAAGTGGAGGTGCGGTGAACGACGAGTCCCTCGTTAAAGCCGCGCGGCCCCGGATCCTTTCCCTTATTTTGGACTGGCTTTCCTGGGCTTATCTTCTCTACGGCGGTTTTACTTTGCACTACCTCGCCACCCGCTGGTCTCCCTATCGGCCGGAGGAGAAATTCATCCTCCCTTCCCTGACCCTTCCCCAATGGGGCCTTGTGGCCCTGGGAATCATCGAAATGGGTTTCCTTTGCCAGGCCTTTGGGGTAAGCCTGGGCCAACGCGCTTTGGGCCAATGGTTGCGGAGCAAAAGCGGTGATCGCCCCGATTTTGTTCAGCGGTTTCTCTATTTTTCCGCCTTAAACCTTGGCCTTTTGCCCCTTGGCTTTGGGATTTGGTTTGCCCCCAAAGATCGTTCTTGGGCGGAGCGCTGGGCGGAGGTGCGACTCATGCCCCTTCCCGCACCGGGGACGGTGCGGCGAAGGAGGGCTTACCTTGCCAATTACGGTGTGGTTGCCCTCCTCCTTGTGGCCATGACCCTGGCCTTGGGAATTCGCCTAACCGAAGTGGAGTTGCGCAAGCTTTTCACCGATGCGCCCAAGTCCCTGCGCATCTGGAGGGGGATCATCAACCCGGATTTTCGGTACCTCGTTTCTCCTGATCCGCGGCCCAAACTTTCCTTTTTGGATGGGCTTATCCAGTCCCTCTACATGGCGCTTTTGGCCACGGTTTGCGGGGCAGCCTTGGCTTTCCCTTTGAGCTTTTTGGGGGCACGCAATATCGCGGCCAAGAACCCGATCGGTTGGTTCTTCTACGTTTTGGTGCGGGGATTTTTCAACATCTTTCGCGGCGTAGAAGTGGTTTACTGGGCCTCAATTTTCGCCATTTGGGTGGGGTTCGGTCCCTTTGCCGGCACCCTCGCCCTTTTGATCCACACCATCGCGGCGCTAGGGAAACTCTTTTCGGAACAAGTGGAGCACATTGATCCAGGCCCTGTGGAAGCGGTAACCGCTACCGGTGCGAACATTTTGCAGGTCGTGCGTTATGCTGTAATCCCTCAGGTCATTCCCCAATTCTTGGCCTTCACCATTTACCGCTGGGACATCAATTTGCGCATGGCCACGGTGGTGGGCCTGGTGGGCGGCGGAGGCATTGGTCGCCTTCTTTTCGAATACAAAGACGATCTCCAGTGGCGGCTTGTGGGCGGGGTGATCGTCCTTTTCATGATCACCGTGTGGATCATGGATTACGTTTCGGGTTGGGTTCGCGAAAGGATCACGTAAATGGGGCGCGAAGCCGGGAAAATTTTTGAGAAAGTTTCCCGCGGGACGGAGGTTCTCATCGACGCTTTCTCCCGCTGGGCCGAAAGCCAAAGAACTCGGCTCCTCCCGCCGATTTTGGACCTCCTCTTCCTTGGGTACCTTTGGTTTGCCACGAGCATTGCGTACGGCTACTTCCGCTTTGGAAAGCTGACCTATTCCCTCCTCCCTTGGGAGTGGATGGTGGTTGTGGTGGTCTTGGCCGCGGCCCTCTGGTCGGCTTGCGATCAGACTTTGGGGATGAAAGTGGTTCGCCACGAGCTTTCCCGGGAAAAACCCGGCGCCTTTGCCTTCGTTTACGCCCTCCTTTGGCCCCTTTTTCCCCTCGTTCTCATCACGGGTGTTTTGGACAAAAAGGGCCGGACACCTGCGGAGCTGGCAAGCGGCTTGTGCTTAAGCGAAGTGAAGGTTTGGGTTCACCGGCCGTGGCAAAAGACGCTAAGCGGGTGGCTTGTGGTTTTCTCCCTCATGGCCACGACGGCCGCGGCGGTGGCCATCGCCCGAGTCGAGCCCTCGCGCTTGGTCACGGGTTTTGAAAAGACCATCAAATTCTGGCGGGCCATCTTTTCTCCGAATTGGGATCTGGCTACGCTGGGGTTGAAGCTTCTTGGGGAGACTTTGTTTATGGCAGTTGTGGCCACAGCTCTAGCGGTTCCCATAGCGGCGGCGCTTTCCTTTTTCGCGGCGCGCAACCTCATGCAGGGCCCCATTGCCCGGCCCATTTACGTTCTCCTGCGCATGATCGGGAGCTTCACCCGCTCGGTGGATGCCATCATTTGGGCCATCATCTTCGCGGTCTGGGTGGGAACGGGATCGTTCGCCGGCGTTTTGGCCCTGTGGATCCACTCCATTGTGGACCTCATGAAGCTCTACGGCGAGCAAATCGAGGCCATCGATCCGGGGCCGGTGGAGGCTCTCACCGCCACCGGCGCGAACCGCTTGCAGGTCATCCGGTATGCCGTGATCCCCCAGATCATCAATCCGTTCCTCTCTTTCACCCTTTACCGCTGGGACATCAACGTGCGCATGGCGACCGTGGTGGGCGTTGTGGGCGGTGGCGGCATCGGTTTCCGGCTTTACCAATACCTCCGCAGCTGGGCTTTTCCTGAAGCGACGGTGCTTACCATCCTCATTGTGGTGATGGTTTGGGCTATCGATTGGCTTTCCGCCCGGCTCAGGGAGAAGCTCGCCTAAGCCATGGATTTGGCCTTAGCCCTGGGAGGTGGCGGCGCCCGCGGGCTCGCCCATTTTGGGGTCCTCCAAGTCCTTTTGGAGGCAGGGATTTTTCCCAAGGCCTTAGCGGGAACTTCCATGGGCGCCATCGTGGGCGCAGTCTATTCCGTGGGACAGGATTTAAACCGCGTCCTTCGGGTTCTCTCCTCTTTGGACCTGAGGGAAGCCCTCGGTCTTCCCCCTTCCACGCGGAGCGTGGCCGAAGAAGCGATTGTGGAAAGCTTGATCGGGAGGATCCGGCGCCGGCCTTGGTGGGAAGTCAATTCCGCGCGCACGACGCGGTTCCTCGCTTTTTTGCGCCTTTTGACCCAGGGTAAGCGCTTCGAGGAGCTTCCCCTGCCTTTCGTGGCCGTGGCCTGCGATCTTCTGAGTGGGGAGGAGGTGCGAATCCGTGAGGGTCCAGTTTATCTTGGGGCTGGAGCGAGTGCTGCCATCCCCGGGCTTTTGGGACCCATTCGCTGGAAAGGCCGTTTTCTCATCGACGGAGGGGTGGTCAACAATATCCCCGTGGAAGTAGCCGCAGAACTTGGAAGGGTTGTGTTGGCTGTGGATGTTTCCGCTCCCCTGGGTCCGGAACCCCATTCCTTGGTGGACGTGGCCCTGCGTGCTTACGACATCACGGCCCGAGCCCTTCAGGAACACCAAATTCGCAGGGCGAGAGAAAGGCTTGGCGAAAACTTTCTTCTCATCAAGCCGGAGGTCGGGCACATTGGTCTTTTGGATTTTGCTCTTTTGCCCGAGGCGGTGGAAGCGGGAAGGGCTGCGGCCCAAACGGTCATTTCCGAGCTCAAAAACCGCTAAGGCCGAGCTTTTCCCAAGGAAGCCCTTTCCCTTCTCCTTTCCTTGGCACGATGTGGAGGAAAAACTCTCGATTGCCTTTTGGGCCCAAAAGGGGGCTTGGGATGGCGTCCACCACGGACCATCCTAGGTTTTCGACGAATTCGTAAAGGCCGAGGAGCACCTCTCGGTGAACCTCCGGATCCCGCACCACGCCCTTTTTCACCTTTTCTTTTCCCGCCTCGAACTGGGGTTTGACGAGGGAAACGATGTCCCCGCTTGGGCGCACGATCTCCCGCAAACGCGGAAGGATGAGCCGCAAGGAAATGAAGGAAACGTCAATCGTGACGAGGTCCACGGGCTCGCCGATGTCCTCCGGCCGCAAGTACCGGGCATTGAGCCCCTCTTTGACCACCACCCGCGGGTCTTGGCGAAGCTTCCAGTGCAATTGGCCTTTCCCCACATCCACGGCGTACACCCGGGCCGCGCCGTGCTGAAGAAGGCAATCCGTGAAGCCGCCTGTGGAGGCGCCGATATCGAGACAAACTTTTCCCTTGGGAGTGACACCGAACGCCCGAAGGGCGGCTTCCAGCTTTTCTCCTCCGCGGGAGACGTATTTCGGAGGCGAAACGATTTGGATTTCCGCGTCCTTAGGTACTTGCGCCGAGGGCTTATCCAGAAGCACCCCGTTGACCCGGACCTGCCCAGCCAAAATGAGCGCTTGGGCCTTCGCCCGGGAGGGAACAAGCCCTTTTTCCACAAGAAGGAGGTCGAGCCTTTCCCGCTCCTCCTTCATTTCCGGGCCCGGGCTAAGGCCTCGTTATAGAGGAAAAGCCCGTCCGCGAGGATGGCGCAAGCCCGCCGGAGATCCTCCGTTTTTAGGACGTAGGCGCCGCGCACCTCATCCTTTCCCTTTCCCGGCGTGGCATAAAAGCCCGCACCCGGCGCGAACATCACCGTCTCGTTTCCGGGGTACTCCGTGAGCATCCACCGGATGAAGTCTTCGCTATCCTGTACGGGAAGCCCGAACATCACGTAGAACGCGCCCTCGGGCTTGCGGAACGTGATCCCCGGGATTTTCGAAAGCTCTTCGCAAAATACATCCCTTCGGATTCGATACTCCTCGATCATCCGGGCGATGATCCTTTGATGCTCGGGGTCGGCCATGAACGCCGCCAAACCCAGCTGCTCAAATGTGGGTGCGGAAAGGCGGATGGTGGCGCATTTTTGGGCTGCGGCCATGACCTCCGCATTCCGGGAAATGAGCATGCCGATGCGCGCCCCGCAGGCGGAAAGCCTCTTGGAGATGGAATCCACGACGATGGCCCGGTCCGCGATCTCGGGATAAGAGAGGATGCTCTTGTGCTTCCCCTCGTACACGAACTCCCGATAGACCTCGTCCACGATGAGGAAAAGGTCGTACTTAAGCGCGATATCGACGAGCATGTCGAGCTCTTTTTCGGTGTACACCACGCCCGTGGGATTCCCCGGGTTGGAGAGGAGGATGGCCTTCGTGCGGGGGGTGAGGGCTTCCTCGATTTCCCGGCGCGGCGGCAGATGGAAGCCCTCGGAACGGTAGGTCGTAAGGGGGGAGATCTCCACGTTCGCCAGCCGGGCATAGCCCAGGTAATTGGGATAAAACGGCTCGGGAACGAGGACGTGATCCCCCGGATCGCAGGTCACGGTGAGGGCAAAGGTGATGGCTTCGGAGCCGCCGATGGTGATGAGGATTTCCTGCGGGGAAAGATGGAAGCCGATTTCCGCGTAGTAAGCCTGGACCGCCTGGATGGCCTCCGGGATCCCCGGGGAGGGCGCATAATCCAAAACCTCGATCTTGGCCTCGCGGATCCCGCGGAGGAAGGACTCTGGTGTAGGGATATCGGGCTGCCCGATATTCAGGTGATACACCTTTTTTCCGCGCTTTTTGGCCTCTAAAGCCAAGGGATAGAGGCGCCGGATGGGCGACGCCGGTGCCGCTTTGCTCCGCTCGGATATCTTAGGCATGGGAGAGGAGCCACACCTCCTTCGCTTTCGGAAGATTTTGGGCGGTGAGCTCTGCCTCGCCCTTGAATTCCCGCACGGTGAGGTCCACCGCCTCCAGGAACTCCTGAACGGGCCGGATGGGCCAATCCTTCACGGCCTCGGTCCGGTAATGCATGGGGATGACCACGCGCAGGGAAGGAAGGGCTTGCACCACTTCCTTGGCCTCTTTCGGGCCGATGGTGTAGAACCCGCCCACGGGGATGAGGGCTACTTGCACGTCCTGAAGAGGTTTAATTTGCTCGGAGGAGAGGGTATGGCCCAGGTCGCCGAAGTGGGCCAGGACAAGGCCATCCACTTCCATCCGGAAAATGATGTTCCGGCCGCGCTCTCGGCCGCCCTTGGGGTCGTGGAATGCGGCGATTCCCCGAATGGAGATCCCGCGAATGGTCCATTCGCCCACCCCGCGCACTACTTCTGGGTTTCCCTTCACCCGGCCCACCGCGTTGTGGTCGAAATGGTCGTGGGAGACGGTGACGATATGGGCTGGCCCTTCCGGCGCCTTGTAGGGGACGCTTTCGTCATAGGGATCGGTGATGAGCGTTGTGCCATCTTGTGCGGTGATACGGAAGCAGGCATGCCCATACCACAGGATTTTCACCTCCATCACCTCCTCGCCGAATCCTCGGTCTACTCTACCCCAAGGAGTGGGAATCTGACAAGCGGGAAAGGGCGCGCCGCAAAAGGAAGTCCACAAGATCGTCGTAGGGGATGCCCGCGGCGGCGGCTGCCCTCGGGAAAAGGGAAAGCTCCGTCATCCCCGGCAGGGTATTGACCTCCAAAAGATACGGCGTTCCCTCCTCGCTGAGCCGCAGATCCACGCGGGCGAAATCCCGGCAGCCCAAAAGGACGTACGCCTCCTTGGCCACCTCGGCAATGCGCTTTTTCTCTTCCTCGGAAAGCGGGGCCGGGCAAAGCACGGTGCACTCTCCCGGCGTGTACTTCGCGGTCCAGTCAAAGAATTCTCGCTTTGGCCGGAGCTCCACCAGGGGCAGGACTTCGGGACCATCCCGCTCCAAAATGGCCGCGGTGATTTCCCGTCCGGGAATGTACTTTTCCGCGAAAAATTCGCCGAAATTTTGGGCCAGTTCCTGGGCCGCGGGAGGTAGTTCCTCCTCAGCGTGCACGAGGCGCACCCCTACACTTGAGCCCTCGCGTCTCGGCTTCAAAACCATGGGAAAGCCCAAAGCTCGGGCCTTGGCCACGAAGCTTTCGAGATCCCCGGCCGGGACATGAACCCAGGGAGGGGTGGGAAGGCCCTTTCCCTGAAAAGCTTTCTTGGCCTCGATCTTGTCCATGGCCAAAGCGGAGGCCAACGGGCCTGAGCCCACATAGGGCTTTCCCATGAGGTCCAACAGGAGCTGGATGGTGCCGTCTTCCCCTGGCCCACCATGGAGGATGTTGAACACCAAGGCGTACGGGGCGAGGCGTTTGGGAAGGCCATCAAAGCTGGAAATTTCCAAAAGATCGGCATCCCAGCCCTTGCGGATGAGGGCCGCATGCACGTTCCGACCCGAACGCAGGGAGACCTCCCGCTCCGCGGAGGTTCCACCGCAGAGGACCGCGACCTTCATTGGCTTAAGCGTCCCAAAGGGGGAGGAAAAAGCAACCCCACGTGTACCCCAAAGTTCTGACTCGAGACCTCGGTATCGAAGCGCTTCCTCGGGGTAAGGGGCGTTTCAAAGCCCGAAGGCCCGTTTTAGGCCTTCTTCGTAAGCGCGGACGAATTCGGCGACGAAGGCATTGGCGGGGTGATCGCGGATTTCCCGAGGGGTTCCCACCTGGAGGAATCGGCCCTCCCGCATGACCGCCACGCGGTCTCCCAGGAGAAAGGCCTCGGTGAGGTCGTGGGTCACATAGATCGTGGTGGCGCCCAATTCCGCGTGGAGTCGGCGTATTTCCTCGCGGGCTTTGCTCCTTGCCGGCGGATCCAGATGGGAAAGGGGTTCATCCAAAAGGAAGACCTTGGGCGGAAGGACCGTGGCCCGGCCCAACGCCACCCTCTGCTTTTGCCCTTCGGAAAGCTCGTGGGGTTTTCGGGAGAAAAGTTCCGGGGAGATCCCCAGTTTCCGCACCACTTTCCCCACCCTTTCCGCGATTCCTTGGGCCTTTTCTTTGCGGAGTTTGAGGGGAAAGGAGAGGTTGGACCAGCGCTGGGGATGGTAGATCTCCAGGTGGGGGTAGAGGGCGTAGTCCTGGCCCTGAAAGACCATGCGCACGCCGCGGCGGTCCGGCGGAACCTCGTTCATCCGTACCCCATCGAAAAGGATCTCCCCGCGGTCCGGCCGAAGAAGGCCGGCGATGAGGCGGAGAAGCGTGGTTTTTCCGCAGGCCGTCGGCCCCACCACCACGAAAAATTCCCGGTCGAAAATGCGGGCGGAAAGGCCGTCGATGGCCACGACGGTTCCGAAGCGCTTGGTAAGGTCCCGGAGCTCGATCTCCGGCATCCTCACCTCCGCCACGGCCAGAGCCGCCGCGGTTTTTGAGAAGAGGTCTGAATTTCTCCGGATTCCCGGGCGGCGCGCACCGCCTCCTCCCAAGTCCCCCGGGCCCGGGCCTTCGCCTCCCAGAGGGCCGCGAATTTTTGCACCGCTGCCTCCGCGTCTTTCCGGGAAACGCCGCGGCCGCCCTGGGCCAAGGACCGCAACACCTCAGAAAGGGCGGCTACATCCGGACGAATGTGCACTTCCCCTTCCTCCTCCACGAGGATGTACCGGGTGGCATCCGCGATGAGGCCGAAGGCGGCCTGGTCCACCGTGCCCAGCGGCAAATGCTCTTCCACGAACTCCCGGTCGGCCTCGAAAAACTCCCGCCTAAGCTGTTCCTTCCACCCCATCTTCCCCCCTTAGGATTTTCTCCATCTCCCAAAGGGCTTCGCGGAGGAACTCCTCGGAAACCCGGCCAAACGGAGTGGGCGCTTCCAGGGCCCGCTTAGGTATTTTCAGGTTCCCAAGCGAAAAGCCTTCCCGCACCTTGAAGGCGAACTTCCGGCGGAGGATTTCCATCCCCAACCGTTCCAGGTCTTCGGGCGAAAAATCCATGCCCAGCGTCCTCAAAGCCGCGGAAATCGTTTCCCCATCATAAAGGTTTCGGGCAAAAAAGCAGACCACCAGCGAGGAAAGGACTTGCCGGCGCGCCTCCTCCCGAAGGAGGCGCTGCGCCATCTCCCGGGGGGAAAGGGTTTTCCCCTGGGAGAGGAGCTCCTGATCCAGGGCATAACCCGCGGAGTCCAAATGGGAGTGACGGCTTCCGGAAAGGTAGGTGAGGAGCGCGCCGGGTCCCGTGTGGTATCCGGGCATTTCGTTTCCCCCGAAATGGAGGGCGAATTCCCCTCCGCCGTAACGCTCCTCGACCCTGCGCAGTCCCTCTCCCAAAACCCGGTAAAACTCGCCGCGGCGCTCGGCGATGCGCCGGATCATCTCCAAGTAAACCTTGACCTCCCCCCAGGCGGGCCTTAGGCCCTCGGTCTCCGCCTCGCCGATCAGGCCGCGTTCAAAGGCCTCCGTGGCCCAGGCGAGAACCACCCCTGTGCTGATCGCATCCAAACCGAAGATCTCCGTGGCGTCGATCAGTTTGAGTACCCCTTCAGTTTCCCGCATGCCGAGCATGCTTCCCAGGGCGTAAAGGGGCTCGTGGTCGTAGGAGACGAAGGTGGTTTTGTAAAAGTAGGGCTCAGAGGGGTGGGGCTCCCGCAGCAAGGCCAAGTGGATGCAGGCTACCGGGCAAGCGGAGCACGCCAATCTCCGGCCGAGGAAATGTTCGGCCAGCCGCTCCCCGGTAAACGGCGGTTCCTCCTCGTACCGGGTGGCCAAAAGGTTCCGCACGGGAAGGGCGGAAATCAGGTGGAGGGGGCGGATGTTTTGGGAGGTCCCGAGGTCGTGGTACTTCCTCATGAGCTCCGAGCGCGTGGCTTTTTCCCAGAGTTCGCGGTAGAGCTTTTGGTAGGGGGCCGGCTGGGGAATGGGGATCGTTCCGGTTCCGGAAATCACCACGGCCTTGAGCTTTTTGCTTCCGAAGACCGCGCCCAGCCCGAGGCGGCCGAAGTGCCGGTAGGTTTCGGCAATGACGGTGGCGTAAGTCACCAGGTTCTCCCCAGCTTTTCCGATGCGGAGGATCGTGCGCGCGCCGGATCCGGGCTCGATCTCCCGCAGCACCCTCCCCACCGTGAGGGAGGAGGACAATCCCCAGAGGGCGCGGGCATCGCGGAACTGCACCCGGCCGTGGTGGATCGCTAAATACACAGGGACCTCGCTTCTTCCTTGGATCACCAATGCCCCAAAGCCCGCGAGCCGCAGGGCCAGCGCTACCCGGCCACCGCAATGGGATTCCCCAAGATTTCCGGTATGCGGGGATTTGAACATGGCCACAGCCTTGGAAGCCAGCGGGAAAAGGGGGTTCAGCGGGCCTACGGCGAGGATGATGGGGTTTTCCGGGGAGAGCGGATCCACCCCCTTTGGGCAGAGCTCATGCAAAAGCTCGATGGCTACGCCTGTTCCGCCGATTCTCCTTTCGAAAAGTTCCGGCCGCTCCTCCACCCAAGACTTCTTGCGGGTGAGGTCCACCCGAAGGATGCGGGGCAAAAACTTATCCACCGCTGACCTCCTCGAGGGCCAAAACGCCGTGGGGACAGAACGAGGCGCAAAGCCCGCAATGCACACAGATCACGGGTTTGTTGTTCTCCTCATCCCAATGCACCGCCCCAAATGGACAGGAAAGAACGCAAGTTCGGCAGCCGATACACCTCTCGTACTGGACGCGCACGCCCACCTGGGCCTTGGTGATCGCCCCTACCGGGCAGGAAGCGGCACAGGGAGGATCTGGGCAAGCCCGACAGACGATCACGACAAAACCTCGTTCCACACCGCCTACGGAGCGCACGGCGATCGCGGAGCGGGCGAGCCCCCCTTCCCCGAAGCGCCGGGAACAAGCGAGGGCGCAAAGGAGGCAATCCACGCATCGCTCTGAGTCCACCACCGCCAGTCTTTTCGGCACTTTGCCCCCTTCCATTCTAGCGCGATTTTTGTGCGACGGCTTCGGCCACCTTTCGCCCCAGCTCCCGGAGCCTCTCCAAATCGGACGGAGTGGGAGCGCCGGGGAATTCCACAGTGTCCACGAGCTCCCAGCCCAGTTCCCTCAGTTTTTCCGCGAGCTTGCCCACCGCTCCGCCCCTCCACCCGTGGGACCCAAACACGCCCACGACCCGGTTTTTCAGGCGCTTGCGCTCCAAAAGCCGAAGGACCTGTTCGAGGGGCGGGAAGATCCCGGTATCGTAGGTGGGCCCGCCGAAGAGGAGGCCTTGGAACCGCCAGGCGTCGCGCACGATGAAGCTTGGGTGGGTGCGGCTTGCGTCCAAAACCCACACGGGAAGGCCCACTTCATGGGCGCCTTGGGCCACGGCCTCCGCGGCTTTCCGCGTCTCTCCGTACATGGAGCCGAAGACCACGACGACGCCGGGCTCACCCTCCATCCTCGCCCACTTCGCGTAAAGTTCCACGATTCTTTGGGCGTCTTTCCGCCAAATAAGACCGTGGGCGGGAGCGATCACAGAAATAGAGAGGTTCCCCAGTTTCTCGATCGCTCGCAAAACCGCTTGGCTTTGCATGCCCACGATGTTGGAAAAATACCGCAGGACCTCGTCCTCATAGAGGCGGAAATCCGCTTCGTCCGCGAAAATGGCCCCATCGAGGGTTCGGAAGCCGCCGAAGGCGTCACAGGAAAAGAGCACTTTTTCCGTGGCTTCGTACGTAGCCATGGTCTCCGGCCAATGCACAAAGGGGATGTGGTGGAAGGAAAGGATTTTTCCGCCCAAATCCAATTCCTCGCCGTCTCCTACGGCCCGCACGCCCTCCCGAAGCCCATAGAAGCGCTCGAGCATGGGAAGGGCCGCAGGGGTCGCCAGAATCTCCGCGGCCGGCGCGACCCGGCGCAGGAGAGGAAGGGCTCCGGAATGGTCAGGCTCCATGTGGTTCACCACGAGATAGTCGATCCTCGCGGGATCCACAATTTGGGCGATATTAGAAAGCAGTTCCTCAGCGTAATGGCTCTTTACGGCATCGATGAGGGCCACCTTTTTCCCCACTACAAGGTACGCGTTGTAGCTCACGCCGTGGGGAAGGGGCCAGAGCCCCTCGAAAAGGTCGGTGGTGCGGTCGTTTACCCCTACCCAGAAAATCCCCGGTCGGATCTCCCAACTTCTCATATGCCCCCTTTCCGTGCGGCCAAAGGATACCCGTTTTTCGCCTGCTCTTGGGCAAGCGATCGATTGACGAAGATCATGGAAGGCCAACTTATCGCTTGGGTATGGTTCCTTTGTGCGGGCGGAGTTACGGATTGCCGGATTCGGTGGACAAGGCGTGATCTCCGCGGGAAGAATCACCGGCCAGGCCGCGGTTCTCTACGACGGAAAGCAGGCGGCTTTCACCCAATCCTACGGGCCGGAAGCCCGGGGCGGCGCGTGTGCCGCGGAAGTCGTGATCTCCGACGCTCCGGTAGCCTATCCTCTCCTCACCATCCCGGATGTGGCCATCCTCATGTCCCAGGAGGCCTACGAAAAGTACGCCCACGAGGTGAAACCCGGCGGAATCCTCATCATCGATCCTGATCTTGTGAATTACGAAGAGCGGGCGGAGGTGCGGATGCTTCTCGTTCCCGCCACGCGTCTTGCGGAATCCTTGGGGCGGAAGATCGTGGCCAACGTGGTGATGCTCGGCGCTCTAGCGGCCGCTTGGCCGGTGGTGTCCAAAGATGCGCTTCTTAAGGCGATTTTGGCCGCGGTTCCTCCCCATACCCGGGAGCTCAACCAGCGGGCCTTCGAGGCCGGTTACAACTACGTGAAGGAGAGGTACGGTGCCGGAAATTAGGCCGCGCATTGGGGTTTTCGTTTGCCACTGCGGGAAAAACATCGCGGGAACGGTGGACGTGGCCAAAGTGGCGGAGGCCGCATCTCGATTTCCCGGCGTCGTCTACGCCACCCACTACGAGTACATGTGTTCCGATCCTGGACAAGCCCTCATCCAGCGGGCCATTAAGGAACACCGCCTCAACGGCGTCGTGGTGGCAGCGTGCTCTCCCACCATGCACGAGGAGACTTTCCGCAGGGCCGCTTCCGCCGCGGGCCTGAATCCCTACCTCGTGGAGATCGCGAACATCCGGGAGCAGGTCTCCTGGGTGCACGAAGGGCCAAAAGCCACGGAGAAAGCCATCCGGGTGGCCCGAACGATGGTGGAAAAGGTGCGGGCCAACCAGCCCCTTACCCCCGCGGAAATCGGGGTCACTCGCAGGGCCCTTGTGGTCGGAGGGGGAATCGCCGGAATCCAGGCGGCTTTAGACATCGCCAACGCGGGCTTCGAGGTTCTCCTTGTCGAGAAAAGCCCGTCCATCGGCGGCCACATGGCCCAGCTTTCCGAAACCTTCCCCACCCTCGACTGCTCCCAATGCATCCTCACCCCGAAAATGGTGGAGGTCTCCCGCCATCCCAAGATCCGCCTCCTTACGTACTCGGAGGTGGTGGAAGTCTCGGGTTTCGTGGGCAACTACCGCGTGCGGATCCGAAAGAAGCCCACTTACGTGAATCCCGAAAAGTGCAACCTCTGTGGGGAGTGCGCGAAAGTTTGTCCGGTGCGGGTTCCCAACGAGTTCGACCGCGGCCTTTCCACCCGCGCAGCGATCTACATTCCTTTCCCCCAAGCCATCCCCTCCTCCTACACCTTGGACGAGAGGAATTGCCTTGGGATCGTTCCCCTCCGGTGCGGGAAGTGCGCGGAGGTCTGTGAGGCCAAGGCCATCGATTTCGACATGCACGAGGAGATCCTCGAGGAGGAAGTGGGGGCCATTGTTCTTGCCACCGGCTACGAGCTTTACCCGAAAGAGGCCATGGCCGAGTACGGCTACGGAACGATCCCGGATGTGATCGACGGATTAGAGTTCGAGCGGCTCCTTTCCGCATCCGGACCGACCAGGGGCGAAATCCGGCGGCCTTCAGATGGAAAAATCCCCAAGGAAGTGGTGTTCATCCAGTGCTCCGGCTCCCGCGATCCCGAGCACCACAAACCCTACTGCTCGAAAATTTGCTGCATGTACACGGCAAAGCACGCCCTTCTCTATCGGCACAGCGTCCCCGACGGCAAAGCCTACGTTTTCTACATCGACATCCGCGCGGGCGGCAAAGACTACGAGGAGTTCGTGAACCGGGCCATGGAGGAGGAGCGGATCCTCTACATCCGGGGAAAGGTGGCCAAGGTCTTTCGGGAAGGGGACAAGGTCGTGGTATGGGGCGTAGACACGCTCACCGGGAAGCGGGTGGAGGTGCGGGCGGATCTCGTGGTTTTGGCCCAGGCCATCGTTCCCTCTCCCGGAACGGAGGAGCTCGCCCGAAAGCTCCGTATTGCCTGCGGCGCCGAAGGTTTCCTTAGGGAAGCCCATCCGAAACTCCGCCCCTTGGAAGCCCTCACCGCTGGGGTTTTCTTAGCTGGCGCGGCCCAAGGGCCGAAGGATATTCCCGAGGCCGTGGCCCAGGCCTCCGGCGCGGCCGCCAAAGTCGTGGCCCTCCTCTCTCAGCCCAAATTGGAGCACGCGCCGGAGGTGGCGGAGGTCCAAGAGGAGCTCTGTTCAGGCTGCGGGATTTGCGCGCCCCAATGCCCTTATGGCGCGATCACCGTGGACGAAGTGGCCCACGTGAACGAGATCCTCTGCGAGGGCTGCGGAACCTGTGTGGCCGCCTGCCCCTCCGGAGCTTTGACCTTCCGGAACGTCGGGGACGAACAGATCCTGCGGATGGTGCGGGCGGCGTTGGAGGTGGAAGGTGTCGGAGTTTGAGCCGCGGATCGTGGCCTTCCTTTGCCGCTGGTGCGCCGCAGCCGGCGCGGATCTGGCGGGAACCAACCGCCTTCAGTACCCGCCGAACGCCATCCCCATCCGCGTGAACTGTTCCGGAAGAGTGGAACCCCAATGGGTGGTGGAGGCCCTCAAATCCGGGGCGGATGGGGTCCTCATCGGTGGCTGCCATCCCGGCGATTGCCACTATGTCGTGGGCAACTATAAAACTCGGCGCCGCATTTACCTCTTGCGAAAAGTTCTGGCGGAAATGGGGATCGAGCCCGAGCGGGTGCGCCTGGAATGGATTTCGGCCACGGAGGGCGCGCGCTTCGCCCAGGTGATGGCGGAATTCGTGGAAGAGCTTAAACGCCTTGGTCCCCTTCATAACGGAGGGCAGAGATGAAGCTTGCGGTGTACTGGACGGGGAGCTGCGGCGGATGCGATGTCTCCTTTTTGGAGCTCGGACCAGCCCTGCTCGACGTTTTGTCCCAAGTGGAAATCGTGTTTTGGCCGGCCCTCGTCGACACGAAACGCAAGGATCTCGAGAAATTTCCGGCCCGCTCCATCGACGTGACGCTTGTGAACGGGGTCATCCGCACCGCTGAAAACCAGGAGATGGTGGAAATCTTGCGGGAAAAATCCAGGTTCCTTGGGGCGTATGGTTCCTGTGCCCACATGGGCGGGATTCCCGCGCTGGCGAACCAGGTCCATGGAGTGGTGGAATTTGTGTTTGGTCCGGGATATCGGCCCGCGCCGCCGCCCAGAGGGGAGGTGGAGGACGCTCCACCGAATCTTCTTCCCCAGGCCCTATCTTTAGATGAGGTGGTTCCCGTAGATTTCGTGGTGCCGGGCTGTCCGCCGCCCGCGCCCCTCATCGCCCAATTTTTCGAGCGCGCCCTCTCCGGGGAAATTGAGCCAGGCCAAGTTTTCGCCAAAGAAAAGGCCCTCTGCGAGGAGTGCCCAAGAACCCGGGAGGAACGGAAGCTCACGCGGATCGTCCGGCCCCATGAGGTTCAGCCCGATCCGGAAAAATGCCTTCTGGATCAAGGAATCATCTGTTTGGGGCCTGTGACTCGGGGCGGATGCGGGGCGGCTTGCCCAAAAGCGGGGATGCCCTGTACGGGGTGTCTCGGCCCGACGCCCAAAGCCGGGGATCCTGCCTTGGCCATGATTTCCGCTTTGGCTTCCCTTGTGCGCGCCGGCGAAGAGGGGGAAAGCGCTTTCCCCGAGGAAAACAGGATCCTCGATGGCCTCGTGGATCCCATCGGCACCCTCTACAAGTACGCCTTCGCCAAATACGGTCGGGTTCTCAAAGAGCTCGCCAAGCGGCGGGAGGTGGTGCGG
>Ga0272445_1000588_pt1 | contig 33231 bp, 32 predicted proteins | sample YNPCB0031_FD_194404 | JGI IMG/M metagenome (GOLD analysis project Ga0272445, IMG submission 194404) | Hot spring sediment microbial communities from Yellowstone National Park, WY, United States - YNP-CB-003-1 | ecosystem: Environmental > Aquatic > Thermal springs > Hot (42-90C) > Sediment... | reverse complement strand
AGGAGAAATGTTAAGCCAGGCTTCAGGAACATGATACTCTCCCAGATACCTGTCAAGTTAAGGAAAACGAGGTTCTGGAAAAGAGTAATTGAAGAAGCTGAGAAATCTAGAAGAAAGAAGAGAGTAGTTAATCTATACAAGATAAACCGATTAACAAATACGGGAGACATAGTCTACGTGGTTGGGAAAGTACTAGGCATAGGAGAATTATCTCATCCGATAACTATATCAGCATTTTCATTCAGTAGGACAGCCTACATGAAGATAAAGAAAGCAGGTGGAACAATACTTACAACTGGAGAATTCGCTCAAAAATACCCAAATGGGAGCAATGTTAAGCTTATAGGATAACTTGGGTAGGGTTATATACGGGTAACAATAATAGAAGGTTGAATAACTAGATGTTAGAACAGGCAGCATCAGGTAGGATAGTTGTTGACGCGGATAGGCAGAAGCTGGGTAGGATGGCTTCTAGAGTTGCTAAGCTACTCTTATCTGGAGTTGAAGTAGTAGTTGTAAATGCTGAGAAAGCAGTCGTAACCGGTAGTAAGAATGCTATTCTAGAAAAGTATCTAAGATTGATGAGGAGGAGACAGCTTACATCCCATAAAGTCATTAAAGTATGGTATCCTAGAAAGCCAGACAGGCTAGTTTGGTATACGATTGTCAGGATGCTTCCACGTAAGAAGCCTAGGGGTAGAGATGCAGTTAAGAGATTGAAAGTGTATGTCGGTATACCTGAGCAATTCCAGAATACTGAGAAGGTAAGCTTCAAAGATGCAGATCTAGGTGATGGCGTAAGCAAGTCCGGGAGAGTACAAAGATACATGACTATAGAAGAAGTATCTAGGATAATTAGGGGTGGAGGATAAGATGGTTAAACCTATGGGACCATTTGTAGGTAGGAGGAAGACAGCAATAGCAAGACTCTTCATAAGACCTGGAAAAGGAAACATATACATTAATAATCAACCGATAACATACTTTGGAAACGAAATCATTAGAAACAAGATACTAACACCATTATATTTTGATGAAAAATTCTGGAAGAACCATGACTTCTACGTAAAAGTTGAGGGAGGAGGAGTAATGGCTATAGCAGACGCAGTATCCTTCGCATTAGCGAAAGCTTTAGCTTCAAGAAGCGAAACAGTAGCACAGAGAATAAAAGAATACAATAGAGTTCTATTAGCGGAAGACCCTAGACAAGCGGAACCCAAGAAGCCGAATCGATACTCAGCGAGAAGATTCAAGCAGAAATCATATAGATGATATTTGATAAGACTTGGTATAACGAGAGGGACCATTAAAATATTTAGCTTATTTGATAGTTCGCTAGAACTTCAACATATTTATAGAAATGGTCTGGAAATATGAGTATTGAGACACCATCTATATTAGAGAGTTTCTCTAGACCTGCTACTACAGCTCCAGAGCTTAAACCTATAGGTAGTCCTTCCATGCTAGATACTTTTGCTAATCCTTCAATAGCTTCTCTTCTAGTAACATCGATTACTTCATCTATCTTCACATAATGTATCCACTTCATACCTGTCTCAATCCTCCTCATCCCTGGTATTATTTCGTCTTTAGCGGGTTGAACACCAATAATCTCTACTTTATCTTGGTATCTATTCTTAAAGTAGAATGAGATAGCACTTGCATGGCCAGACGTTCCAAGAGCACAGACTATCCTTCTAGGTCTCAGATTAATGCTCTTCAACTGGTAATCAAGTTCTTTAGATGTAAATCTTAGATGAGAGATAAAGTTTGCATCATTCTCAAACTGATTAATATGTAATGCATTATCTCTTATAGAATCCTGTCTTACACGGTCTATAGCCTGTATAGTTAACTGTTCTGGAACTCTAACTACTTCTGAACCTAGAAGCCTTATGTAGGTATCACTACATCTTTGAACAGTCTGTGGAAGATATATCCTAATCTTTAGATTAAAACTCTTACCTATGCATGCTAAAGCTATACCAGTATTAGTTGAGGAAGCTTCATAGATTAATCTACTAGTGCCTATTTTTGGATTATTCTCGAATGCATCGATAACCATGTACCATCCAATCCTATCTTTGATACTATTGCTGAAAGGGTTCAGATACTCAAGCTTAGCCCAGACGTCACGTAAACTATTTGAAAGAAAGTTAAGCCGGACTAGAGGGGTAGGCCAACAAGATTTAATTAACTCACTATTATTCCTACAAACCCTCAGTGAATTATATTCTAAGTCTTTATCAAATCCAAGATCTTCCAGCGTTAAATCTACATCTTCTTTAGAACCTACACTAACAGGGATGCACCTGACCCCTAAAATCTTTAATGCATGAAACCTCCTATAATCCTCCATACATAGATTGTATTCTTCATCTACTAGAATTGTTTCAGTAACTCTACCCAACCTGAGTAGCTTAGCAGCTTCATCTAGTAGTTCTTCTATAGGTGGTCTAGGAGGAGACTTAACATCTTCTATAGATACAAGCTTCATTCATGGCTCCTCCATTAATTTTTCCAGAGGAATGTTAACTTCAGGGATTACAAGGTCTCTAAGGATATGTCTACTCGTTTTATATGGAAGCTTACTTTCAGTTAATCCTGCATTGATAACCATTTCTTTAGTTACATTCCAATCTTCACGCCATGAATATACTTCAACCAGAGAAGAAGAATAGTCTACTAGGAATACTGGAGCAACCCTTGCTCCTAACATCTTTAATACAGCATACCTATGGTGACCATCCAATACAATATAATATCTATCTTCAACGAGCAGTGGCTTCTTTAACACTTTATCTCCGACAATCTCATCGTATAGCTTTAGGAGGTAATCTCTACACACCTCTTCATGAGGTTTAAGAAGCTCTATCGGTATGATATAGATTCTCCAAGGGATGAGGAGTCCTCTCTTTCTAAGGGATAATGACACAAATGTAAACCCCCATTATAACACCGTAATACTTACTAATTAACCTTATTTACCCAAAAACAAAAAATGTGTGAGACGAATAGCTAAAACTTTTCTGGGTCCTGCTGATAGTGTCCAAATAAGCATTTTCGCTCACCTCCCTGTCCTCGCAGCCTGATAGTATAGTGTGAATAGGGTTAGGAATGTTTGAGGTTTGTGATCCCCTGTACATGGTTTCTCGCGCTCATCTTATGGTGGAATACTACAGTTCTCTCCTTCAAGTACCTGAAGAATCTCTCAATACTATTCCTCATACCGAACCTATCATACCTATACTCTAGCCCAAGCCTCTCAAATGCCCACCTATACCTGGGCTCCTTAGCAACCCTGATCTCAGATATCTTCCTTGCAAGGTAGTGGACGGCGGACTTGCTTATAGGCTCCAAAGCCATGCTCAGAACCTTGGAAACCCTCCTACAGCTACCATGGAACATCTAGTCCAATACAGCTAAGACCTTAACCTCCCTACTTTTCTATTACGAATAAAACAGCCAGAGACAAGGGGCCACAACATCCATACAAACAAGACACAACAGCCGGCCTTTAAATATAACACCTTATTTGGACACTATCGTTCACATTACCACAACATTCTTATTTAAGAGTGTAATGACAATACTTGATGATGTTTCCTGTTCGATGTTTTACATGCGGTGCACTAATAGCTGATAAATGGGAAGAATATCAATCAAGAGTAGAGAATGGGGAAGAACCAGGAAAAGTCTTAGACTCTCTAGGGGTAAAAAGATACTGCTGTAGAAGGATGTTCCTCACCCACTATGAAGTATTCGATGAAATAGTAAAATTCCACACACTATACGGATACAAGGAAACTACAGAATAAATATAAAGTCAAGCTTTGTAAAGTATATATGGAAAGCCCGCCTACAATTAACAGTTATGTTTAGACCTGTGTCCACATATTCAATAGTAGCGATAGATAAAGAAAGCGGGGTAATGGGGGTTGCTGTTCAATCTCACTGGTTTTCAGTAGGCTCGATAGTTGCATGGGCTGAGCCAGGGGTAGGCGTTATCGCAACTCAATCAATAGTTGAGGTTAGTTATGGCCCGCTAGGATTAGCATTAATGAGAGGAGGAATGACAGCTGAACAAGCCCTTAAAGCATTATTGAGCATCGACCAAACACCTGAAGTGAGACAGGTAGCGATGCTCGATAAAAATGGGGTTGTAGCTGTTCATACAGGTAGTAAGTGCATTCCTGAAGCGGGACATATCATAGGAGAGGGATTTAGCGTTCAAGCTAACCTCATGCGGAGTAGTAGAGTATGGGTTGAGATGGCTGAAGCTTTCAGAAATAGTAGGGGGCCATTACATGAAAGACTCGTAACAGCTCTTGAAGCAGCAGAGAATGCCGGAGGAGATATAAGGGGAAGACAATCAGCATGTATACTAATAGTCAAAACTTCTACATCAGGATGTACTTGGAAAGACAAAATTATGGATCTTAGAGTAGAAGACCATCCAGAACCAGTGAAAGAGCTCAGGAGGCTTGTCACACTTCATGAAGCTTACAAACATGCTAATAGGGGAGATAGCCTTGTGGCTGAGGGGAGAATTGAAGAAGCCCTGGAGGAGTATCAGAAAGCATCGAATATAGCGCCGGACAAGATAGAACTAAAATTCTGGCAAGCTCTTACCATGTACCTACATAATAGACAGATGGAGGCTGAGCAGATTTTTAGAGAAGTATTCTCGAAGAATAGCGATTGGAAGATCGTATTAAGCTCTCTTCCAAAGACAGGGTTATTCGATATAAAAGAGGAAGTCATACAAAAAATCTTAAAACTATAAATAGGAATCTAGATAAATGGTAAGCTTATCTGCTTCGGTTGCCGAAGAACCTTCCAAGAATATTGGTGAAAGTAGGAATTATTACGATTATTTTATTAAAAATGTTTATATACTGTTAGGTTTCAAATCAATTCATGAATATGATAGATAATAGAGCATTGTCAAAAGTCGCAGTAATTATTGTTATTATTGTAGTAATAATAGCTGCGGCATTATCTGCTGTCTTCTTGACATCAACAGTTTCTCCACCTCAACCAAAGAGAGCTGACACTATAATTATCGGTACAACTGATAGGGTCACTCAAATGGATCCTGCTAAAGCTTACGATTTCTATACTTGGGAGGTTTTAAACAACATCGCTGAGGGTTTGATGAAGTATGAGCCTGGAACAGCTAAACTAACTTTCGGGTTAGCTGAAAGCTATAGTGTAAGCCCTGATGGAACAGAGTATGTCTTCAAATTAAGGCAAGGCTTAAAGTTTAGTGATGGAACACCTCTAGATGCTACGCATGTCAAATATCAGATAGATAGGGTATTTGCTACTCAAGCCGATCCCTCATGGCTTGTTACTTCATTTGTTGAAAGCGTAGAGGTCGTTAATTCAACCGCTATAAAGTTTAAGCTTTACGCTCCAACATCATTCTTCCCAGCTTTATTAGCAACTCCCCCATACTTTCCAGTCAACCCAAAAGGGTACCCGCCTGATGATATTGCTCCGGACTCAACAGCGGGGGGTGCTGGACCATACAGAATTAAGAGCTGGGTTAGAGACCAGCAATTAATATTAGAAGCAAACCCATACTATCATGGAACCCCGCCTGCTACCAAAACAGTAGTAATAAAATTCTATAAAGACGCATCATCGCTCAGACTAGCCATTGAACGAGGCGAAATAGATATTGCTTGGAGAGCATTGAATCCAGTTGACTTAGAGGATCTTCGTAAGAACCAAAAGCTGCAGGTGCTAGAGGTTCCAGCCTCATATATAGGCTTCCTAGTCTTCAATACAAGAGATCCTCCATTCAATGATGTAAAAGTTAGGAAAGCATTAGCAGCAGCAATTGATAGGAAAGAAATAGCATCTAAAGCATTCTTTGATACAGTTATACCTTTATACACTCTTATACCTAGCTTCCTATGGGGTCGGGAAGAATCGTTTAAGAAGCTTGGAGACGCTAACATAGAGTTAGCTAAAACTCTCCTAAGAGAAGCAGGATACTCTGAGCAGAATAAACTCCAAGTCGAATTATGGTATACTACTACTCAGCTAGGAGAGCCTGGGAGAGATATGGCGTTAGTAATTAAGGATAACTGGGAAAAAACAGGATTAGTAAGTGTATCTTTGAATACTGCGGAGTGGGCGACATATCTAGATAATGCAGCTAACGGTATAATGAAAGTATACATCCAGACATGGTATCCAGACTACTTAGACCCCGACGACTACTTGACTCCATTCTTAGTACCCGAGGCTAATGCTTGGAGCGGGTGTTTCTACAGTAATGAAGAAGTAACGAGGTTGATAACCGAGGCGCAGAGAATAATAAACCAGAATGAAAGAAGTATGATGTATAAGAAAGTTCAGGAAATTATAGCAGACGAAATACCTTTTGTCCCAGTGTTTGAAGGGAAGACGATAATGGTGGCATTAAAAGAAGTTAGAGGCGTCTTACTAGATGCTACAACCTTACTGAAATATCATACAATCTATAAAGAGACATAGACAGGTATGTAGGCGAAGTAGGAAAGAGGCTGAAAATGGCTAGTCTGAGAAGCTACATAATTACTAGGCTCCTACTAGTCATACCAATGATATTCATCGTACTTACCGTTATCTTTATCGTTCTACGCATCCTGCCAGGGGATCCCGTTATAACAGTTCTAGGACCCAAAGCAACAGCTGAGGAAAGAGAAAGACTTAGAGAACAGCTAGGTCTCAATAAACCAATATACATTCAGTATATAGAATACCTAGGCAATATTGTAAGAGGCGACTTAGGTAGGTCACTGATATTTGGTAGGAGGTTAGTAGTAGATGAAATCATGGATAGGTTTCCAGCTACAGTAGAGTTAGCGATTACTTCACTCCTCTTCGGAGCTGGGCTCGGAATACTCGTAGGCTCACTTGGCGCCTTGTCTAGAAGAAAGTCTGTAGACATTCTTTCAAGGCTCTATGGTATAATTTCTTATTCATTTTTTATCCCTTGGTTAGGGTTGATGCTCCAGATGGGGTTAAGTATAGGTTTAGGCTTGTTCCCAGTATCTGGAAGAATCGACCCTCTACTAACCCCTCCCAGGATTACAGGTCTATATCTTGTTGATAGCATCATAACTGGAAGATTCGATTCTTTTCTGAATGCTCTCTGGCATATTACACTTCCAACAGTGACTCTTGGAATAGTCATATCTGGAATATTTGCTAAGCTTGGAAGGACGAGTTTTTCAGAAGTGCTTGTACAGGACCATGTTTTAGCAGCAAGGGCTAGAGGGGTTAGGGAGCCAACTATATTTAGGCATCATGTAGCGAAGAATGCTATCGTCCCCATAATGACAATGATGGGGCTACAGTTTGCACTACTCCTCGGAGGCACAGTTTTAACTGAAGCTACATTCTCCTGGCCTGGAATGGGTTATCTCCTCTTCGAGAGGATACTATATAGGGATTACAACGTCATCCAAGGAGTATTGATAATCTTCGGATTGCTTGTTGCTCTAATAAACCTGGTAGTAGACATTCTATACGCATATGTTGATCCTAGAGTGAGGTTCTAAAAATGGTCTCAATGAATCTAAGTAGATTGATTGGTAGACTTCTACCGAAGGGGAGGACACCCCACTATCTAGTCTATACAGGAGGGTCGATAGTGGCATGGATCATTATCATGTCGCTGATAGCTCCACTTCTTACAGAGTATGACCCTACCGTGCCCGTAGCCAACCCTCTGCAACCGCCCTCTCCTAAACATCCCCTGGGAACAAATAACTTAGGATACGACATGTATAGTAGACTCCTCTACGGTGGTAGGACTGTACTCTATATTGTCTTATTATCAACGTTGATTTCTATGGTTGCTGGTGTAATTCTAGGATTAGTTTCAGGTTACTATGGTGGATTGAAAGATAGAATTCTGACTTTGATAATGGATAGCGTTTACTCTTTTCCAGACGTAATTCTAGCGATAGCTATTTCTATAGCTCTAGGACCTGGGATCTACAATGCAGCGATAGCTATAGCTGTAGTATATATCCCAACATACTTCAGAATGGTTAGGGGTCAGGCGCTAGTATTAAGAGAGCAGGGATACGTCACTGCAGCAAGAATGCTTGGAGCTAAAGATTGGTGGATTATGTCTAGATATATACTGCCTAACCTCCTGCCAGTAGTAGTCGTAGTGTTCACTTTAAATGTTACCGATGCGATACTTACAGAAGCAGCTCTGAGTTTCCTAGGGCTTGGTGTGGTGCCACCAACCCCAGACTGGGGCTATGACTTAAGGGCTGGACAAACTTACCTTCCTGCAGGATACTGGTGGCTAGTCACATTCCCCGGGTTAATGATAATGCTCTTGGTAATAGGCTTCAGCCTCATTGGAGAAGGGCTCAATGATATCCTCAATCCACGCATCTCAAGAAGATAGTAATCTAAACTGTTAGCGTGAGAAAGGTAAGACTGGACATGCAGCAAAATGGCCTGGGGACACTTCTTCTAAAGCCGGCTCATTTATTTTGCATGACCTTACAACGTATGGGCACCTGGTATGGAACCTACACCCCTCAGGAGGGTTTATTGGGCTTGGTATTTCTCCAGCTGGTATAAATTTTTCTCTTTGAAGTCTAGGGTCGGGGACCGGTACAGCTGAGATGAGAGCTTTAGTATATGGATGCATGGGGTTGCTAAATAGTTCATCTGTAGATGCGAGTTCAACGATTTTGCCAAGATACATTACTGCAATTCTATCACATATATAGCTAGCAGCTGAGAGGTCGTGAGTGATGAATACGTAGGTTAACCCATATTCATTTTTAAGGTTCAATAAGAGGTCTAATATCTGAGCTCTCACCGATACATCAACCATAGCAACGGGTTCATCGGCAACTATTAGCTCAGGTCTCAAGATTATTGCTCTGGCTATAACAACCCTCTGCCTTTGACCACCACTTAATTCATGTGGAAATCTATCAATGAATGATGGATTCAATCCAACTTTCTGTAAGGCTTCGATAATCATCTCTCTCCTCTCTTTTGGAGAGCCTATCCTATGTATCTTGAGGGGCTCTTCTATGGCATCACCGATCTTCATCCTGGGATTTAGAGAGGCTGTGGGGTCTTGGAATACCATTTGAATCTTCTTTCTTAATTGCTGAAGGTCTTTAGGATGTAGATTAGCTATGTTCACTCCATTAAACATTATGCTTCCAGAAGTTGGCTTAATTAACCCAGTAATCATTAACCCAGTCGTAGTCTTTCCGCTACCACTCTCACCTACAAGCCCAAATACTTCGCCTTTTCGAACTCTAAAACTTATCCCATCGACGGCTTTGACATAGATATTTCCTTTTGAGAAGATACGTTCAATGAAACTCTTCTCAACTGGGAAGTACTTCCTTAGATTTTCAGCTATTACCACACTGTACATCTTTCATCCTCCATATAGATAACACGCTACCAGTCTTCCTCCAACATCTATTAATGGTGGATGTCTCGATAGGCATTTATCAAACCTTCTTGAGCATCGAGGATTAAAAAGACATCCAGCAGGAGGATTTATTAAGTCGGGCGGCTCCCCCGGTATGTAAGCTAACTTTCTCTCCTTTCTGAGAAAGTTGGGTGCTGATCTAAGTAGCCCGTTCGTGTATGGATGCAGTGGTTCTGCAAATATCTCCTCTCTAGATGCTACTTCAACTAATTTGCCAGCATACATTACAGCTATCCTATCTGCATTCTCTGCAACCACACCCATATTATGCGTTATTAGAATTACTGTTAAATTCAGCTCCCGTTTAAGTTTATTTAGTAAATTTAGTATCTGAGCTTCTATTAGAACGTCTAAAGCAGTAGTAGGTTCATCTGCTATCAAGACTTTTGGATTAAGAGCTATCGCCAAACCTATATAGACACGCTGCTTCATCCCGCCACTCAGTTGGTGGGGATAATCATTAAATCTTTCAGGAGGTATCCCAAGCCTTCTAAGGATCTCGATGCTTCTTTCCTCAATATCCTTCTTCAAGCTACTTGGATCATGAGACTTGAATAATTCAATAAAGTGGTCTTTAATCTTCATGAGCGGGTTTAAAGATGAAGATGGATCTTGAAAAACCATGGAGATCTCTCTCCCTCTTATCTTCTGGAGCATCTCATCACTTAATTTTAGAAGATCCAATCCATTATACAGTATCGAACCCCCTACTATTCTACCAGGTGGAGGAACAAGTCTGAGGATAGCTAAGCCAAGAGTAGACTTGCCCGAGCCAGACTCTCCTACAAGCCCTAATACCTCACCTTTCCTAACAGATAAGCTGACATCATCAACGGCTCTAACGGGACCAGCGGGAGACTGATATCTAACCGATAATTCATGGATTTCAAGGATGCTATCATTCATCTTCCTTGATCTTTCCTAACCAATTTTATAAACCTTTAAGAAGCACTCATTGCTTAATCCCAGTTCTTTTACATAGATCTAAGAAACTGCTACCTGCTCAAGCAGTAATTATATGAAATCGAAGATATTCATAAAATCGTTTTAGAATCTATTCACATGCAAAATGGCTTTTGCATGATTCCACGTTAAATACTTTGGAATTTTTCTATTCTTGAATAATGTAGCAGATAGTTAAGTATTTTAATTCATAGCATAAAGTAATCTCGGAATGTCGGAGACATCTATTAAAGATGTTAAGGCTCGCCTTGTTTATAATAGCAGAGGTGAAGAGACAATCGAGGTTGACGTGGTCGTTGGTAAGAGTCTTGGAAGAGCTGCTGCTCCAGCAGGTAAGAGTAAGGGTGGGAAAGAAGTAATGTATTATCCTAGTGGAGGTGTGGTTGAAGCAGTAAGGATTGTTAATAATGAGATTGCAGATAAACTTAGAGGAGTAGACGCTTCTAACATAGATAATGTAGAAGAAGTTTTGAAGAAGTATGATGATACGAGTAACCTGAGAAAGATTGGTGGGAATACTATTTATGCTATATCTCTAGCAACCTGTATAGCTGCCTCAAATAGTATGGGAGTTCCACTCTACAAATACTTAAAGATAGTTGATGATTTCTTTCTACCTCTACCATTGGGTAACGTGATCGGGGGTGGAAGACATGCTGGAAAAGGTGCACCAGACTGGCAGGAGCTCTTGGCATTACCTATGGAGGCACCTGACATACATTCAGCAGTAAAAGCCAACATCATGATACATGAATATACTGGAAGATTACTTGATAAAGCTCTTGGAGGATTCACATTAGGTAAGGGAGATGAAGGTGCATATGCTCCACCAATAGATACTTTTAAAGCATTAGAGATTCTCAAGGAATCAGTCGAATATGTTTCAGATGAGCTTGGATTCAAGATAGGTGTAGGAGTAGATGTAGCAGCTTCAAGCTTATGGGATCCAAAGAGCAAATCATATGTTTATCCAACTGAAGGTAAGAAGCTCTCTAAGAAAGAACAGATAGAGAGAATTGTAGATTGGGTTGAAAGATTCAATCTTGTCTATGTTGAAGACCCTCTTGAAGAGAATGATATGGATGGGTTTGCAGAATTAAACGAGATACTATATCGGAAGACTTTAATATGCGGTGATGACTTGATAGTCACAAACCCTGAGATACTTAGAAATGCAGTAGATAAGAAAGCGGTAACAGCATTGATCATTAAACCTAACCAAGTTGGATTTTTAACAACTGCGATGGAGACTGTGAGGATAGCTCACAGAGAAAAGATTATCCCAGTTATTTCTCACAGGTCTGGTGAGCCCCCAGAGGGATATCTAGCACAATTAGCTATTGCATGGGGAGGGAAAATCTTAAAATCAGGCATAATGGGTGGGGAAAGAATAGCTAAAGCTAACGAATTGATAAGAGTTAGTGAAGAGATTGGAAGCAAGAAGTTGGCGAGGTTATAGAGCATGTCGTTAGGAGAGAGTAAACCTGTGAAAACAGATGAGATAAAAGAAATCCTCGTGAAAAGTAGCTTACATATTGGTTCACAGATTAAGGTTAAACACATGGAGAAGTTCATCTTTAAGCTTAGACCTGACGGGGTATACCTCATAGATATCAGTAAGACTATTGAGAGATTAAATATAGCTGCAAGATTCATCTCATTCTATCCAGCTGAGAAGGTTGCTGTAATTTCAACCCATGTATACGGTATAAAGCCTGTAAAAAGGTTTTGTGAATTAACAGGATGCATCCCGATAACTGAGAGATTTGAACCTGGCTCCTTCACAAACCCCCTCCTCCCCTCATACATGGAGCCTGAGCTAGTAGTTGTCTCCGATCCAAGATATGATAATCAAGCAGTCTTTGAAGCTAAGATAGCTAGAATCCCGGTAATAGCAATGTGTAGTACTGATAACAGCATTAGCAACATAGACCTAGTTGTACCTATGAATAATCGTGGAAGGCTAGCTCTACCATATGCATTCTGGTATCTTGCAAGGAGAGTATTAATAGAAAAAGGTGTACTGACAGAAGAATTAGCTGATAACATTAAACCTGAAGAATTTATAGTACAACAAGTTACAGAAACTCAGTAGACAAGCCTAGTCCCAATTATTTCTTCTCCAATAATAGCTGATTTTATTCTACCTCTAACTAAACCATTAATTAAGAGTACTTCAACTCCCTTCTCTGCAGCCTCGAACCCTTCCTCAATCTTCCTCACGATGCCGCCTGTAACATCTTCTTCTACTAGCTTAAAGACTTCTATAGGCATACCTGGAGTAAGCTTTTCAGCAAGCTTAACTTCCCCTGTGATTCTATCTTTCACATAGACTCCGTCTACATCTAATGCAAAGATTACCTTCTTTGCTCTTAACCTAGTTGCTAAGTACGATGCTATCGTATCACCTGATAGAATAGTAAATTTAAGTATTCTATCAAATACTGCATCTCCACAAGTTACAGGTGTTATGCCTATATCTAGAGATGCGAAGAAGCAATCTAGATTACATGTCTCTATTCTCCCATTCTTTGTGATAATAAACGTTGAAGCAGGGATACCTATACATGGGAAGCCTGAATCTGTTAGAGCTTCAACTACTTCATTATTCAATCTCCTAACAATCTTCGCTGTCTCAATGAATCCTTTCAGATGCTCAGGAGTCTTATATCCTTCAAAGACTCTATAGCGTTTAGCAACTGGATGAGCGTAAGACCCTCCACCATGAACAATAATTAAAGGAGTAGGCCAGACTTCTCTCAGCTCTCCACCTATACCTTCTATAACATCTCTCCTCAGAGTGAAAGGCTTATCTTTGTTAGTTATAAGGGAGCCTCCCAGCTTTAATATTATTAGTTCCCTCATATTTCTTCTTCCCTTAAACCTTCAGCTGAAAGCCCTGTTAAGTACACTTTAAATCTTCTTGAAATAATCTTGGAGATTTCTTGAATCTTATCTTCTTCAGCAAGGCATATTACGCATCCTCCTCCACCAGCCCCGGTAAGCTTAGCTCCATAAGCACCTGCATTCAATGCAAGTTTTACTGCTTCCTCGATCTCCATTGATGAAACACCAACTTCTCTAAGTAGGTTCTGATTTTCTAGCATAAGTCTTCCAAGCTTCTCAAGGTCTAAACCTCTAAATGCATCTATAACTTCTCCTATCAATTCCTCCTCTCTAGTCAATATATCATTAAATCTTTCCTTATTTTTCTCCATAAATTCTCTGACACGCTTAACCATCTCACCTGTTCTACGTGTTTTCCCCGTATCAATTATCAGAATTTTCTTTAGAGGTATCTCTATAGGAGTGAATCCTCTTGAACGTGTATATAACCCTCCACCACCATACAGAGCTGTAGACGTATCTATCCCAGATGGATTAAAGTGAACAATTTTCTCACCTTCACTTGCAGCTATTCTAACTAATTCTTTATCTATTCTTCCAAGAGTAATTAGAGATGCTGTACCAGCAGATGCAACAGATATCGAGGCTGATGAACCTAGACCTACACTTGATGGAATATCAGACGAGATCTTTAATCTAACCCCTGAAGTATATCCAGTCTTCTCGAAGACGTATTCTATAGCTCTCGATGCAGGATGATTTAAAAGCCTCCTATTCCCAACCCATACTCCCGGCTGATTATGTATCCATGCTTCTACCCGTGCTCTAAGATGTATTGCTGAAACTATAGCAGGTTTATCATAAACTACAAAGTGTTCACCGAATAGGATTACCTTACCAGGAGCTGAAGCAGCAGCTTTCCTCATACTCACTCTATCAAACCACCAACTAAGAACTCTTACACTAATAAATAAAAATTACAGCCTCGGGTGTGCTCTATGGTTGTACCACCTTGAAACATAATTTCTATCTCAAGATCTATCTCTCCAGCCCCACATGCGGGTCTCTTTTAAGAGTACGTGAAATTGTTCTCCTAATACCATCAAGTTAAAGAATCCCTCTACTTTGTTGTCTACTATCTATTTTTCAGTTTTCTATAGAGCGTTAAGCCCAATAATCCAGAGTAGTATATTATCCCAAATATTCCCATCCAAATGCATATAACATAGATGTCCAGCGCTAGCGATGGATTGTAGAGGGGGTTTATCGTTATCGGATAGAATGGTTTTACGTCTTCGTAAAGTGGAGTATCCATTAGAAGGTGAAGTCCTGTTCCTAGAGCACCCGCGGCAAGAAAGGACCTTAAATTCAGGTTGCTTGCCTCTAATAAGAATATCTTGTAAAGTGGACGTAGTAGCTTTTCAAGAAGATACATAATATAGCCGAAGGTTAAACCCGCTGGTATAGCTAGCAAAAAGGTATGCAGGTATCCGTGTAATGGATAGTTCAAATTGAAAACTAGAACTAAAAAGGGCTCCACATCAATGATAACGTTTGCAAAAATAAACGTTGGAGCATGAAGATACTTTCTAAGTAGCAAACCAAGGCCAAAACCAGGACCCAAATGAAAGAGAGTAAAGGGCATAATTTAATCATGAGAATATTGGCTGATAAAGCTTTACCGACTTGTGAAGTAGAAGTGCAAAGATTAAGGTTTAACTTGGTAAGCATCCTGTGAAGCTAAATTGTATAGATAAAATGATGCGTATATAACACAAGGCGTATTGTTCTAGGCTTGGATAATGTGTGCTCGTAAAGAATTATCCTCATACTTATTTTCCAGCACTTTCATATATTAATGGGTGGATCTCTCTAAAGATATAGTCTAGAAAATCTAACTCGTTAATTCTAGTAAAAGATGTGACGACGCAGTTTCTAGTTAACCCCATAACGTAAGGTGTATTGGGGACTTGGTAGACGATATACCATATCTTACCATGTCTAAGGTATTCTTCGTAGAGAGCTGAATTCTTAACGCTATCACCGTATAGAGCAAGCTTACTAACTTCAGGTATATCTAAGTCATCAAAATATATAACTTTAGTATTTTCAGGATTCCTTTCATGGAAGGTTTTCATAATCTCTGGAGATATCCTAGCTTCAACTATTGCACGATAACTAAGGAATAACTGATGTGAGAGGAGGGAAGCAACAGCATTAGCAAAATGTTTCTCTTGTACAACCGTCAGTAACGTCATTCCACGTTCTCTCCTAAAAACAATTCTAGCCTCAGTAGTCTTGATAACTGGAGTGATCTTGCCTCTCTGAGGTATAAGTATAATCTTATCTCTACTGTAGACTCCTTCAAGCTTATTCTTCTTGAGTTCGAGATCTCTTACTTCACTGATTAACTCGAATTTTACTCCTTCTTCTTCTCTTTCTTCAACCACTCTATAATCTTTAAGCTTCTCAGCTATCTCCTCCAGAGGGACATCAGGCTTAACATCGAAGATCTTAGATGCTAGAGGCAGTATCCATCACCCTCGCCTAAATATATTTGAACTTTAATAAAATCCCATCGTACAGCCACTCTATAGAACAAGCTCCAATATAGTGGTAGTTTTAATATGAAATCTTTAAGCGAAGAAATTGTATGATGATTCATTGTTTAGTCTTAGGATGTGAGTATTATGCTTATAGCTAGGATTCTTCATAAATTCTCCATAGCTCATCAAGTACTTGACCCGTAATCTTCTCCTCAGTCTTATCAGATCTCACGAGAATGCTGGGCATTTTTCTCTCTCTTAATTCTCCAATAACATTAAATCCTAGTTTTCCAATTCTTTTCATATTCTTCTTTGAGATGCATGCGAGTAGGACGCCTGAACTTATCAATTTTAATGGGTCGCATCCTAGAGCATTACATATCTCCCTAGTTTCCATTGAGACTGGTATCTTATCTTCATAGATAATGAATGATGTATTGCTTGCTTCAGCGAGCTCGTAGACTCCTCCCAATACGCCGCCCTCAGTTGGGTCGTGCATTGCTGTAGTGACTCCCATTCTAGCTAGTTTAAGAGCTTCACCAACGACGCTTATCTTCTCATAGTATCTTTCAGCTTTCTCTAACACCTCTTTAGATACCTTATCTTTTAATCTCTCTTTAAAATCTCTTGCAAGTATAGCTGTCCCCTCTATTCCAGCTGTCTTAGACATAACTATCAAGTCTCCAGGTCTGCCACCACCTGATTTTATTGGTTTACTTGATACAAGTGGTCCCATCATGAATCCGCAGACTATGCTGTGTGAAATATTTGGAGCAACTTCCGTGTGCCCTGTTACTACCCCGACCCCCAATTCTACACAAGCATCATGTATATCATTTACTATACGTTCCAGCTCTGCCCTATCTGAATCTCTGCTTAGAAGTATTATTGGTGAGAACCATAATGGTCTACCTCCACAAACAGCTACATCGTTCGCATTAATATGTACAGAAAGCCACCCAATCCTCTCAGAAGCACCAGTAATAGGGTCGCAGGAAACAACAATAAACCTACTACCACTCTTAACAATACCTGCATCCTCCCCGAAAGATGGACCGAGAACTATATCTCTCCTCCTAGCTCCTAGTTTCTTAAAGACTAGTTCCTCTAAAACTTCTTTATCAACCTTACCGAGCCTCAGCCTCAAACTACCCCTCAAAACGAATTCGAGAGCTTCTTATTAAAAAAGATAGTGAATTTATTTACGTTAGAATTTTTAGACCGTTCTAGAGGATGATGAATATCACATTTCCTAGAACTCGGTGAGAAATACACTTATTTTGTTAGATTTTTCAGAAATCTATGATAAGTATGCCTTACTTGAGAATGTAGTGCATGATTGATAGCTCTAGCTGGGTTAAGAAGAAAAGCTTTAAGTTCTAACAGGAATTATTTCCTAAACTTACAGAACTTTACAGAACTTGATGTATTTCTGTAACCTACTTTCTTCTTTTCAGTATGCTTTCTACTCTATGTATATCTGATGGATTGGAGACTCTTAGGAACATGAGGAGTTTCTCATCGAAGATTCTTAAGCTATTACTCGATAGGTATAGGACTTTCTGAACTTTCTTAACTATTGAGTCCATGTCTTCTCCACGATTTTTCGAGAATACTTCTAGGAATGGTTTTCTCTGGTAGGAGGCCATAGTATAAATTGTTTCTCTAGCTTGATTCCTAGGTAGAACTGCAGAAAACTTCTGAGAAGCTTCAACTAGAAACGTTGTAAAATCCCGAGTTAGTAACGGTGAATCACATGGAAGGATTAGAACGCTTTCATTCTCTATAGATGATAATGCGAATTCTATCTGGTTCCTAATCGATCCCGATAGATTGTTCGAGAATATAATCTTAGCCCAGTATTCTTCAGCTAGACTTCTATATGCTTCAACCTTCTTTTCATCATCAACAGCAATAAATATATTTGACACCTCATCTGGGATAACCTCTAGAACATACTGTATCATCGGTTTACCAGCAATAGGTATAAGACCACGCTCAAACCCCTTAAACCCCCTCATATTAGCAAAGATAACAGCCGCCGACTCCCTCAATTCCTTAACCTTCGATAGAGGATTAGTAGAAAATAAGATTTAAAGATATAACCTTCTTAGGAATCAAACCAACTAAATTTAGCTACTACTCATCCTAATTAGTCTAAAAAAGTCTTCTCGAAGCTCTAGACCTACTGCAACACTTTATTCATATGAGAACGTTGTAGCCTGGTATGGCTCCAAGATAGATGGTAGTGGCCACATTAGAAGTACCTCATAGTTAAGCTTCATTGCCTGCTCTGAGGTTCCTCCACCTAGAAGGAGTTCAAGTATGCTTGGAGCTCTAGGTCTAATCCATCTTCTAGGAGAATCTTCAGGTATTCCAGCTAACTGGCATGCTCTCTTTACAGCATCATCAATTGAACCAATACCATCGATAATCCCAGCTTGGAGAGCTTGAACACCAGTATATGGTCGAGCAGTAAATACTTCATCATAATTTTTTATTTTTGTTCCTCGGTGTTCTCTGACACGCTCCTTAAAAACTTCAGCTATAGAATCTATCATAGACATTAATAAGCTCCTCTCTTCATCTGTTATTTCTCTCCAAGCGCTTCCAACATCTTTCAATCTTCCACTCTTGAATGTTTCAGCTTTTACTCCAAGTTTATCCATAAGCTCTTTAAAGTTTAGTATTATGCTTACAGCACCAACTGACCCTGTTAAAGCATGAGGTGAAGCAACTATCTCTCTTGATGGTAGAGCGATATAATATCCACCTGAAGCTCCATACTCAGTAATATATGATACGACAACCTTCTCCTCACTTAACTTCTTAAGCATACTGTATATTTCCTCAGACGCTGCAGCACTCCCACCTGGGCTATTTATCACTAATACAACAGTTTTTATGGTTGGGTCACTACTAACTTGGCGGACTAGCTGTTCAACCTCACTTGGTGTAAGAACATTACCTGAGATTAGAGTTAGAGGAGACTCAGAGTATGCAATGGTCCCAGAAAGCTCAATCAATCCTACATACTCCAATCTTACAGCAGTTACAGGAGCTTGGAGAAAGTAGTATATTCCCGAAGATAGAGTACCTCCTATTATCAAGCCTATTAGGAACCAAACCCACCACTTAAGACTTCCACGCATACCACATCCCATGTTTACCATTCTATAGGAGAAGATAAGGATTTTTAAAGACAAGATTAAGTCATGGATCTTACAACTCCGTATTTGTGATATGTAATCTTAGGCTATATCTAGAGATACTCTTAACGTCTTATGTTGAATTAATTTTCCTGAAAGGCTTAATATATGAGGCTGGAGAGAAGCTGTTCTCGGTGAATAAGAAGTTGAAGTTTCCCTTCGGGATAAGAAGTGAGAAGCAAGCTCAAAGCCAGCCTAAACCATTTGCTATACTAATGAATAATAGGTTAATGGATATACTAACCCACCTAAAGATTCAATCTGAGAAGCTTAAGAGGACATACCAAAGGTTGCTTGCAAGAGATAGAACACTATTCGAGGCATGTATAAGAGCTGAGCAAGAACTTGATAGGGATAGAGCTGTAATATATGCTAACGAGATAGCTCAACTTAGAAAAATGAGTAGAACAGTCCTCAGAAGCCAGATATCTCTAGAGAAAGTTATACTAAGATTAGAGACAGTACAGGAATTCGGAGATGTTATGAGAGCACTTGCACCTGCAACCAAGATTATAAAGCAAGTCCAATCGGAATTGTCAGGTTTAGTTCCAGAAGTCGCTTCTGCCCTCAGAACAGTAGATGAAATGCTTGAAACAGTAATAATAGAAGCTGGAAACGTTACTGGAGCACAAATCTCAGTAATGGTCTCAGATAGTGAAGCTCAGAGAATACTAGAAGAAGCTGCAGAAGTAGCTGCTCAAAGAATGAACAGCCAGTTTCCACAATTACCTGAAACACTTAAAGATGTTACAAGCGAGCAATCTACAAACAACAGTAAACTTCGCAGCCCATAAATAAGATTTCAAATAAACGATGACACCCCTTAACATCCCACTGGTTAGTGAGCGAGTTAACATATTTGAGGGTTCAGAACGCTAGAACTTTTCTTCAATAATATCATTATATTATTCACATCAATATGTATAGTTGGAGATGAGGTGGAGAAGCCTTTCGTTTTTTAAGTCTAACTTATAAATAAGCTCAAATGCAGGTTTCTTCTATATATGAACGTTATGGTACATCAAGAATATTTATATTTTTCCTATACATAGAAGAATGTGGCACGCATCCATGAAACCAGAGCATGTTTCTTTCTTTGAGGAACCGAGACCCCCTATACCTGGTAATCTACTCTTCGAAGCATTAACTCCTCCGAAAGAGATCATCTTAGCAGTAAATCCAAGAGTAACTATAGAGGTGGTAGAAGGAGTCTTAAAAGCAGCTAAAGATACTGAGAACATAGTAATTCTCGAGCTAGCGTTATCTGAGATGAATCTTAAGGGTGGATACACAGGTCTTACACCAAAAGCATTCGCAGAAAGAGTTAGAAGAGCAGCAGAGAATGTAGGCTGGTTTGGATATGTCCTCCACGCAGACCATGTAGCTGTGAGAAAAGGAACAGATGAAGAAATAGACAACATAAAGAAAGAGCTAGATGCAAGAATCAATGCAGGGTTCACAAGCTATGCAATTGATACTTCATACTTATTCGACGTAACCAAAGATACAGTATCAGAACAGTTAAAGAAGGTTATAGAGTTAGGAACAGAATTATTTAATTACTTAGATGAAAGGATAGGTCACAAAAACTATGGAAGGGAAGGAGAAGTTGGAGAGATTGGGAAGAGTGAGCTGACGGAAGTTGATGAAGCTTTATACTATGTTGAGAGTATGAAGAAGAATGGAGTCAGCCTCCACTGGCTTGCAATAAATAATGGCTCAAAACATGGAGTATCTGTAGATGCTCAAGGAAACATCATACCACAGCTTGGAATCAATATAAAGAGAACAGTAGAAATAGTTCAAGCATTATGGAGCAATGGATATCCAACTAGGATAGCTCAACACGGGGTTAGTGGAACACCCCTCCACCTCATCGCAGAAGCATTCCCGAAAGGAATGATAAACAAAGGAAACGTAGCAACATACTATATGTTAATGGTATACGATATACTTAGAATCTATGAACCAGAACTCTTCAGAAAGATATACCGATGGGTAATCGAGAAGTACAGAAAGGAAGAAGTTCCAGAGATTGAAGTATTTACAGAGAACTGTAAACACGCTTTAAAAGAATTCTTCAATGAACTTGAGAAGATAAGCGATGAGACAAAAGAAGCAATAAGAGCTAAAGCATACGCTGACACACTACTACACATTAAAGCATTTGGAATGGAGAAAACAGCAAAGAAACTCTATGAGCATCTAAGGAATAAAAATATAAAGTATGATTAGACCTTCCCAGATTAGAACTTCTTCTTCCAAAGCATATCTTTTGGTCCTACCGGCTACATTTGAGTAATAGCTTATCCAGCCCGTTATCTAAAGACTTAAAATCATAAATAAAAAACTTAAGCAAAAGCCGACACGATCAATCTAGCTGCAGAAATCTTATTTAAGAGTGGAAGTTTTTGGAGCTAATTTTTTGAATTTAGAAATGTTTAACCCCTATGGGATTCTTGCCGGCAAAGCTTCGCGTGAGCATCTCGTTCATTTATAAGTTGTTAAAACTATCGTTGCTGCTACTGCAAGTGTTGCTCCAAACGCGAAAGATGCGCTGGCGGAAATTGACGCCCACAAAATTCCTGCGGCGACGCTTGACGTGAAATCTCCTATTCCATTAATCGTGCTGAGCAACCCGAAGCCTGTCCCCATTCTGTTCTCAGGAAGCAGTTCAGCGGCGTACGATCTTTCAGTTGCATCTATGGCGCCTGTTTCTACACCAGCTAACAGGAAGAGGAAAGAGTAGGTCCAAATGCCTGGCGGTGCTAGAATGAAGCCTATACAGTATATACTGAAAATTAGGTATCCTAGTGTTAACAGGCTTCTTTTGCTAAATCGGTCGCCTAATGCACCAAATATGTAGGCGAAAACAGCAGCCCCCACATTAAGTAGCATGTAAAGGAATGCGCTGATGCTACTAGCAACTATAACTCCTAGGCCTGGTGTTAGGGCCTCTGTGGCCTTTAAAATGAGGAAAGTATTAGCGAAGTTTCCAACGCCAAATATGCCAACAGCCAGCAAGTAATGCTTGAATACTCCTGGTAACTCTCTTACATCACTTAACAGCCTTCGCTTCTCGGTTTTTTGCTTAGAAACTCTCTCTCTTGTGAAAAACGCAAACACCAATATTGCAAGGATGCCTGGCAAAAGTGCGGCTAGGAAAACGTTTCTGAATCCGATGATAGGTAGTAGAATAAAAGCTATGCTGGGGCCAATTATGGCTCCTAGAGTATCCATCATGCGATGAAAACCAAAAGCGTGACCGTAATTCTCAGGCTCAGTCGAATCAGCTAGAAGAGCATCTCTAGGAGGTTCCCTTAAGCCTCTCCCAATCCACCCAACGGTTCTACAAAATAACACTTGAAGAGTGTTGTGTGCGAAGGCGAAGAAAGATATGAACATTCCTGTAAGCGTGTAACCCAACGTTGCGAGAGGTTTTCTCCTGCCCAATTTATCGCTGAGCCAACCTGAATATGTCTTAATAAAGCTGGAGGAGAAGTCTGCTAAGCCTTCTATTAAGCCCAATATTTCGGCTGAACCATGCAATTCTATTGCTAAGAACTGTGCTAGAATAGAGGTGGCCATCTCATGGCTTGCGTCGCTGAACAAGCTTGTAAAACCCATTGCCACTATATTTCTGTTTAGCCATCTTCTACGGTTTTCATTGTCTGGCTCACTTTTCAATTTTAACTATCACCTCAACTTCAACCAAGTTAAAGGGGAGCTTACCTAACCCCCCTTATTGCCGCCTTATAACTTTCTATAACTTTCTCTCCGGCTAGGTAGTAATCCATCAGCGACCACTCGCCCCGATGACAAACAACCCTCCTACAGGGAATCCTAGATCCTGTCAACTTTTATGTATATGGTCTAGTTTCTGTCCTTGTTCTCATGTGCATTTGTTAAATGGATCCCTTCCGCGCCAAATAAGAGATTTGACGCGAAAAGGTTTGCATTGACTTCCTGTCCAAGAGGTTCATTTCTAAAATCCCAGCTTTGTTTTCTTATAAATTCTGATAGAAGATGTTCTGTTAATTGAAGACGCTTCATTTCCGTGTCGATAAGCGCTTGGGCTACATAGACCGGATTTTTAAGTTTGCTAATGCAAACTATTTGAATAGCTGATACAAAATGTGGAAGACAAAGCCATTTTAATGAAGTGAATTCTACTCTGAAATCTTCATCGTCTAGCATCTGAACAAGTGTGTGCAGATATATTTGGTTCATCGTTGATAAGTGTTCACATACAGGGCATTGTCGTCTTCGTGTCTTATGCCTCACCATATTATTTAGCGTTAACAATACCCTTTTTCCCCTATGAAATAGCACTTTACATTTTGAAGATCTAGAAACATTTGATAAGTTTGTGGATAAGTGACAAAGTTGCTCTATAATCTTCTCGATGATATCTTTCATATAAAGTGCATAGCCTAAACCGTCTTCAACATCACTTAGATGAATAGCTCGGTACAGCATATGCGCATGACGATTACAGAAGCCCCCGGCGGCTATCACCTTTTCCCTAAAGGCAGGATCCATTATCACCTCATTTGTAAGTATATGCTTCAAATAAAGCTCTTCACATTCAGTCCAGAGATAGCATAGTGGACACCCTTTCGATCTTTCCATTCCTTCAAGAATTTTTACGGTCAGAATATTCTTCTCTATCATCTCCATCTTCACCCCTTTACCAGCAATTTCTTAGACACTTCCGAACAGCAAGCCCCTTACTGCTTTGCGGTCTTTGTCTAAAAACTTGTAGCTTTGTTTTCTAATGTATTCTGAAAACCCTGGTTTCAGTTGGCTGAAGTTTTCCTTTTCAATATCAATTACAGCTTTAACGATTTCTTGGCTTTGGCTACCTATCATGTTCGATATTATCTAAGCAATACCCTTATTAAATTTTTGACCCCTTTGAGATGGTGTCTAAATAAGGCTTTAAATACCGTCTGGGGGCGACTATTTCTACTCGCGAGGTTACTATGGGAAGTCTTCAGCTATATAAACCCGTTATTTGGACACTATCCTTTTGAGGATCTGTCAACTAAGTAATGCTCTTCCTTGAGTTTCTATTGTTACAGATAGGTTTCTTATTATTGCTATTGTTGATGCATGGTCTTGTATCGGCTGGATCCTCTAACTACTATATTGTTGTAGAATCTTTTTGTCCTCTGCTTCAAGTGCTCGAAGAACCATCCTCCTAACATTCTCCCTAGAAGCATACGTTATACAGCGCTTTTCAGAAAGATCTCTAGTGCTTAAACCAGAAACATAAAGCATAACAGTACAGGTCTTCTAACACAATGAATAGTTATTGGATCTGTATAGTCAGAATATCTTGTCGAGGATATAACTAACACATACATAAGAGAGCAGAAACTAGACCATAGACCTAAAAAGGAAATAAGTAAAAGTTGAAGGATTCATCTTTTCTTGGTAAAGTTTAATATTATCATGTATATTCGATCATTGACTGGAATGTATTTTCACCATACTCATATTATCGCAGAATACAAGATAACAAATCCTAGGTATCCAATCCTAAGATATACGGGAATTGTTAAGCTAGTCTGTGAGAGTGATGATATATGTCAGAAGTTTATAAGAAGTTTTTAATCCCTCCTCCTAAAATAGCTCCATCGATACTCTCTGCAGATTTTAGAAAGCTTGGAGAAGAAGTTAAGAAGGTTGAGAAAGCTGGGGCAGACATGCTACACTTTGATATAATGGATGGTCACTTTGTACCAAACATAAGCTTCGGCCCCATGGTTGTAAAAGCTTTGAGAAGTGAAGTTAGTATACCGTTCCTCGTACATTTAATGGTTGAGGACCCTGAGAAGTTCCTGGAGCAAACGATAGATGCAGGCGCCGACATAGTACTATTCCACGTAGAAGCTTCACCACACTCATGGAGAATCCTAGAATCTATAAAGAAGAGAGGGGTAAAAGCAGGTATAGCTTTAAACCCTGCTACACCGTTATCCACGGTCAAGTATATGCTGCATGAACTAGATATGATTCTCTTAATGACTGTTAGCCCAGGCTTTGGAGGTCAGAAATTCATACCTAGAATGCTTGGTAAAATAAGCGATTTGAGGAAGCTTCTCACTATGAAAAAGCTTATGCTAGACGTGGCCATAGATGGAGGAGTAACTTTTGAGAATATTGAAGAGATAATAGAAGCAGGAGCAAACGTTATAATAGCTGGTACAGGCATCTTTGGTCAAGCCGACATCGAAGAAGCAACCATGAAGTTAAAGAAGATAGCAAACGAAAAATATGCAAGAATAATATCAAGCCAAATGTAGATAATTACTATAAGATTTTCCTCAAGCTCTCTCGATAATCTTAAGGAGACTCTAGGCTAAACACCTAGTTTCTCCGAGATCCACCTAAACAAGTCTGTCCTAGGCTTCCATGAAAGTATCTTTTCAGCAGAAGATATATCTGCAACACTATATCTTACATCATTCTTTCTAGGTTCTCGATAGCTTATCCCTACGCCAGTCTTCTCATCAATATACTCTGCAAGCTCTCTTATCTTAACAGGTCTACCTGAACCTATGTTAATAATCTTTCCAGATGCTGATTTTTCTATGTAAGCTTTATAGAAAGCTTCTACCACATCCCCCACATATACGAAGTCTCTAACATTCTCTCCATCACCATATACTGTGAGAGGTCTATGAAGACTTGCAGATTCTAGGAACTTCTTTACCACCCCAGCTCTAGCCCTCTCACCATACACGTTGAATAACCTGAGGATAGTAACATCAACACTATCTAAATGTTTTAGACATTCCTTCTCTGCTTCAAGCTTTGTATACCCATAAAAGTTTAAGGGATTCGGAGTCATATCTTCCACAGCAGGGTTCTTCAATTCTCCGTAAACAGCTGCAGAGCTAGCATAAACTACCTTCATGCTCCTCTCCAAAGCAGCATTGAGAACGTTCATTGTTCCCACGACGTTTACACTCCAGTAGCTAGACTTCTCAATCTCGCTCTCCTCAACATCTGTTAGAGCAGCTAAGTGGAATACTACATCCCCAGTTAATGCTTTAGTTAGCCTACAACTATCTCTAACATCAATAACCTCTACTTCCACGTTATCCATCCCTGAAAATTTCTCGAAGACGTCTACCGAAGCCCTATATAGATTATCTATAACCTTAACCCTGAACCCACTCTCCAGTAAGAATTCTACGAGATGGCTTCCGATAAAACCGCATCCACCAGTTACAACAGCATCCATCCATAGACTCAAAGCAAACCCATACTAAAAACCTTGGTAAAGCCAGCTTAAGAGTTAAAAGAGAGAATACGCAAAAGTATCTCTACAAGATAAACCATAACTATACAGTCGGATAGAATACTAGGAAATCCTTATATCCACCCAAATACACTATAAACATGGCATTAATGAAAGTCTCCAATGAAAGATTGGAGACTAGATGCAGATGAGCCTTGAAGCTCAAGATGAAGCATCTACAGGAATAAGAGATACAGCCAGCTAGATAGTAGAAGAACCCACACCCTAGGCCTGAGAACGCCGACCGGTGGATGCCTCGGCTCAGGCGCCGAAGAAGGACGTGGCAAGCTGCGAAAAGCCCCGGGTAGCCGCAGGCGGGCGTTGATCCGGGGATCTCCGAATGGGACTTCCTGGGAACTCAACCCTAAAGGTTGAGTTCTCACTCCCAGGTTTAACCCTGGGAGAGGGAACCCCCCGAACGGAAACATCCAAGTAGGGGGAGGAGAAGAAACCAAAATGGGATTCCCCGAGTACCGGCGAGGGAAAAGGGAGGAGCCCAAACCAAACCTCTAGGGGATAACCCTAGAGGGATGTGGGGTGATGGACTCGGGGTCCACCCTAACCCATCGATCCGAAGTGCCCTGGAATGGGCCGCCGAAGAGGGTGAAAGCCCCGTAGGAGAAGATGGGGAGGGTGATGCCCGAGCTCCCGAGTACCACACCTTGGATATGGTGTGGGAAGTTGGGGGCCATCGGCCTCCAAGGCTAAATACGTCCTGAGACCGATAGCGCACCAGTAGCGTGAGCGAAAGGTGAAAAGTACCCCGGGAGGGGGGTGAAAAGCGCCTGAAACCGGTCGGTAACAGACGTGTGCGGCCTGGAAGGGCAATCCCCGCGAAGATCCCTCGATGGGGGTCGAGCGGGGATACCAGGGTCGCATGCTCCGTCTTGAAACACGGGCCGGGGAGTGCATGGTCGTGGCAAGCCTAAGGGCTTCTCAAGCCCGTAGGCGTAGGGAAACCGACTTGCCCGCAGCCGGGTAAAACCCGGTGAGGGGCGGGGTCCCAAAAGGGCCTGAAGTCACGGCCATGCGGCTAGAAACCGGGCGATCTAGCCCTGGGCAGGGTGAAGCCGGGGGAAACCCCGGTCGAGGCCCGTAAGAGGTCCTGACGTGCAATTCGGTCTCCTGACCTGGGGCTAGGGGCTAAAAACCAATCTAGCCCGGTGATAGCTAGTTCCCCCCGAAGTGTCTCGCAGGACAGCCCCAGGCGAGGTAGCCCGCGGGGTAGAGCACCGATAGGGAGGTAAGGGCTCGAAAGGGCCCGCCTTCCTTTCGAACTCCGAATCCGCGGGCGCCGTAGACCCTGGGAGTGGGGGATGGGGGGTAAGCTCCTATCCCGAGAGGGGAACAACCCAGACCCAGGGTTAAGGCCCCTAAGTGCCCGCTAAGTGAACAAACCAAAGGGCGTCTCCAGCCTAAGACAGCGGGGAGGTAAGCTTAGAAGCAGCTATCCTCTAAGGAGTGCGTAACAGCTCACCCGCCGAGGCTGGGGGCCCCGAAAATTGACGGGTCTAAGCGGGCCGCCGAAACCCTGGACCGCTGGGCAGAGATGCCTAGCGGTGGTAGGGGGGCGTAGCGGCTGGGTAGAAGCTGGGCCGTGAGGTCCAGTGGACCGGCCGCTAATGTAGATCCCGGTGGTAGTAACAGCAAAGCGGGGTGGGAATCCCCGCCACCGAAGGGGCAAGGGTTTCCCGGCAATGCGTCGTCAGCCGGGAGTAAGCCGGTCCTAAGGCCGACCTTAACCGGGTAGGCCGAAAGGGAAACCGGTTAATATTCCGGTGCCGCGGGGGTAGGATTGCGGCGACGCAAGCCAGCCTCCTGACGCTTCGGGGTAGGCTGAGCCAAGCCGTAGCTTGGTCTAACCTCATAAGCCTGGGGAGTGCCGTAAAGGCGAGAACCAGGTGAAAGAGGGATGGGGCCCCCTTATGGGGGCTTCAGCTGATCCCTGGAGCCGGTGAAAAGGGAGGCTGGAACGAGCCCCCGCGACCGTGCCAAGAACCGACACAGGTGCCCCTAGGTGAGAAGCCTCAGGTGTGTGGGGTGACTCCGGGCGAGGGAACTCGGCAAATTAGCCCCGTACCTTCGGTAGAAGGGGTGCCTGCAGTCTTGGGCCTCGCGCCTGGGACTGCAGGTCGCAGTGGCAAGGGGGTCCCGACTGTTTAATAAAAACATAGGGAGCCGCAAGACCGAAAGGTTTTGAACGGCTCCTCAATCCTGGCCAGCAGGGGTACCTGAACCCCGGGTCCAACCGGGATAAGGGCCCCTAAACGCCGGGAGTAACTCTGACTCTCTTAAGGTAGCCAAATGCCTTGTCGGGTAAGAGCTAGGATAACTATGCCTGGGTACGAGAATTACCTAAGTAATCCTCTATCTAAGCGATAATAATCAATAAATAACTTAGTATTAAGTGACCCGGTAGTAAGTAGTTTGAAAGCATGGTTGAAGATAAGGACTCCAACGATTGTTAATGAAGATCATGGTTACATATTTGGAGTTTAGATTTAGGTCGTTAATCTTTATGATCCCATCTAGAAGGTACCGTGTTGAAATCCTTGTAATGTACTAAGTTTTCAAATTTACACCTCCACAATATCCAGGCATAGTTATTCCTGCTCCCCGAAAGTTCCGACGTGCATGAATGGATCAACGAGGGCCCCACTGTCCCCGTCCGGAGCCCCGTGAACCCACATAACCTGGATGAACAGTCCAGGGACTCCCAGCGGGGAGAGAAGACCCTGTGGAGCTTTACTGCAGCCTGTCGCTGCGGCATGGCTGGAGGTGCAGAGTGTAGCCGGGAGCCGTAGATCCCAGCCTCTCCGGGGGCTGGGGGAGGCGCCGATGTAACACCGGCCACTTCTGGCTGTGCCGCTAACCGGGGCCTGTGCCCTGGGACAACGGCAGGTGGGCAGTTTGGCTGGGGCGGCACCCCCTCGAAAAGGTATCGAGGGGGCCCAAAGGTCGGCTCAGGTGGGACAGAAACCCACCGTAGAGTGCAAGGGCAAAAGCCGGCCTGACTGCGCCCTCCACAGTAAGGGGCGCAGGGGGGAAACCCGGGCCTAGCGATCCATCGTCTCCCACCGATGGGGGGCGGTGGTGACAGAAAAGTTACCCCAGGGATACTGCGCGCATCATCCGATCTCCCGCGAAATTAGCGGGTAAGGATGAGATGGCGCAGCCCTAGAACAGGCTCGTCGCGGGCGAGAGTCCCCATCGACCCCGCGGCTTGGTACCTCGATGTCGGCTCTTCCCATCCTGGCCGTGCAGCAGCGGCCAAGGGTGCGCCTGTTCGGCGATCAAAGGGGAACGTGAGCTGGGTTTAGACCGTCGTGAGACAGGTCGGATTCTACCTGCTGGGAGCGGTGGCCGCTTGAGGGGAAGGTGCTCCTAGTACGAGAGGAACGGAGCGCCGGGGCCAACGGGGTACCGGTCCTCCTACAGGGGGTAGCCGGGCACCTGCGCCCCCGCGGATAAGGGCTGAAAGCATCTAAGCCCGAAGCCGCTCCCGAGATCAGGCGGCCACTTGGAGGTCATGGGGTCTGGCGACAGACCTCGGCCTCCAACGAGGGCACCCGTAGAAGACGGGTTTGATGGGGTGGAGGTGTAAGAGCGGAGGCCTTGTGCCGGACGCTCTCAGCCTGCCACTCCCAATAGCCCGAGAGGCCTAGGGTCTTCTTCTACTATCTAGGCGAATGTATCTCTTATTCCTGTAGATGCTTCTCCATGATATACCAGCTCGGATCTCTTCCCTCAACTATACGTATCTACAGCTCATCGAGGATTCTGGGGTGAACTTCTTGTATCCTTCTTAAAGCTTCTGGTTAGATGATTCTATATAGTTGAAGCTTACAGAAATATACAAAAATATCAAGTAGGATGATCTGGGATGGGATGGAGGCTGTAGTTTCAGAAGATCTCGTTAAAATCTATGAAGGTGGGGTTAAAGCATTAGACTCTGTCAGTCTATCTGTTAAGTCAGGCATAGTCTTCAGCTTACTCGGTAGGAATGGTGCAGGCAAGACGACTTTCCTCAGGATTATGGCTACCCAGCTCCTACCTACTAGCGGCAGAGGATACGTTCTCGGGCATGACATAGTATCAGAGGCTGGGAAGATAAGAGAAAAGATAGCTGTTATCCCTCAAGAATCTAGACCAATGTATATCCTGACAGTGAAAGAACATGTAAAGTATTTCCTTATGATGAGGGGGCTGCCTATGAATGAAGCATCCCAGCGTTCATCAAGGATAATCAGGGATCTAGGTCTAGAAGAGTATTCTAACACGCTATGTATGAAGCTTTCAGGAGGTTTGAGGAGGAAGGTTCTCGTTGCTATGGCCATGGCTACTGAAGCTGAGATACTCTTCCTAGATGAGCCGACGACAGGTTTAGACCCTCTCTCAAGAAGGCTTGTATGGGATGTAATCCAGAGAGCTTCCAGGTCTGGGCAGACAATATTCCTAACAACACATTACATGGATGAAGCTGAGAAGATATCAAACGAGATAGCGATAATACATAGTGGGAGACTGCTTGCATCTGGAACCTTAGAGGAACTTAAGAAGCTTACACCATACAAGCTGAAAGCTGAAATCCCCTCAGACAGTATAAGAATTGAGGAGTTAAGTGAGTATGGTAGAGTTTTGAAGCTTGGTAGGAGAATCATAGTGTACATGGCTGATGAAGAATCTTCAAGGAAGCTTCACAACTACTGTATCTCGATGAGAACACCAGTAACATTCTCTCCACTAAGCCTTGAAGACTTATTCATAAAACTGGTGGGAGAAAATGAATATAGCTAGAGAGATTAGAGCATTGAATGCATTGGTATTGATGAATGGGTTGAAGCCTATTGTTAGGAGCCCGCTATGGTTGGTCGTTGAACTATCTTTCCCACTCACGTTAATATTCTTCATCTCTCTATATGCATCGGAGAAAGCTGTATCAGAAGCATTAATAGGCGCAGCGATATCTTTGATGACTCTGAGTGGGCTGGCTCTACAGAGCGATGTTGTATGGCTTAGGGTAGAATTAAAGTTTCAAGACATGGCTGTTGCATCACCAATCTCCCCGACAACCTACATGCTTGGATTAGCTCTATCCGAGCTAGCTTACAGCTCCCCAGCGATCCTCCTAATCATGGTATTGATGATTCTTAGAGGAATGATAACTCTCGGAAGTATACCGTTGATTCTTCTATCATTGATGTTGTGCTGGCTATTCGCTACATCTCTTGGATTCTACTTATCAACAAAAATAACAGACCTTAGACACATATGGGCATTAAGCAGTCTACTCTCAGTATTGATAAGCATGCTGCCACCAGTCTACTACTCAATAGAGCTTCTCCCAGAATGGGCTCGGATTCTAAGCCTCATCATCCCGACAACACATGCAGCACTCCTCGCAAAAGATGCTGTAAGCTTGACGAGTCTAACTTTACTCAATAAATCTATAAGCCTCACCATACTCTTAACATGGACGATAACATTAACTATAATAGCAGCTAAGAGGTCTACGTGGAGAGAAAAATAAAGAACATTATAGGGTTACATGATTAAGCTATGATCTATGGGTAGTGGTTAATCCTGTGAATACGTTAGTGTATTCATGTAGTTCGATTGGGACTTTCCGTATTGTACCGACGACTTCCTCTATCTTTACTGGTAGGATATCCATCCCCCTCAAGACTATCACGTATCCATACTTCCCTTCTTTCACGAGGTCTACCGCTTTGAAGCCAAGCCTTATCCCTAGAACTCTATCATACGCTGATGGTATGCCCCCTCTCTGGATATGGCCTAAAACTACAGACCTAACTTCTTCACCAGTCCGCTTCTTAATCTCCTCTTCCAAGACTTTTGATACCCCACCTAGACGTATATGCCCGAATTCATCTCTCTCAGTAGATGCGGTGACAAGCTCACCAGTAGTTGGGATTGTTACACCTTCAGCTACAGCGATAAGAGTGTAGGGCTCACCTCTCTCTCTACGTTCTTTGATGATCCTGCATACCTCATCTATATCTAAAGGTTTCTCAGGTATTAAGATAATGTGTGCGCCTCCCGCAATTCCTCCCATAAGTGTCAGCCAACCAGAATACCTGCCCATTATCTCGGCAATCATTACACGTTTATGAGATTTAGCAGTTGTATGTAGTTTGCCTAGAGCATCAGCTATCGTCTCGACAGCAGTCCAGAAACCTATAGAGTAGTCCGTTAAAGGTAGGTCATTATCTATCGTTTTAGGTATCCCAACAACTGGAATGCCTGCATCATATAGCTTCTTAGCTGCACCTAGAGTATCATCTCCACCAATAGTTATCAAAGCATCTAATCCAAGCTTCTTAAAGTTCTCAACAACAGTCTTCAACTCTGCTTCAGATTTAGCAGGATTCTTCCGTGAAGTTCCAAGGATTGTCCCACCTATCCAATAAATATCTTCAACATCCCTGGTAGTCAGCTTCCTCGCTTTTCCATAAAGCAAACCCTTATAACCATCCTCCACTCCATAAACTTCATAACCATATTGAGCAGCTCTAACAACTATGCCTTGAATCACAGCATTAAGCCCAGGGCAGTCTCCCCCACCCGTCAAAACACCGACTTTTCTCATTGGTGCTTCCAGTTATATTTTAGCTTAACTTCTATATATACGTGAGGTTGATTATTTAAATTAATAACTCGGCACGAAAATATGGAATTCAAGTAGAGAATAGATCTAATGGTGCCCATAAGAAACTGTAGTGTAATTTTTCTTAAAGTATCTTCGACCTAATTATATTTAGTTGATAAATTCCCGAGAAATTATTATACTTCCAGTTGTTGGGGATTTTCTAGGAATTTGCTAATGATAGATAGGAACTTGGCTGCTGG
>Ga0272445_1000586_pt1 | contig 33275 bp, 70 predicted proteins | sample YNPCB0031_FD_194404 | JGI IMG/M metagenome (GOLD analysis project Ga0272445, IMG submission 194404) | Hot spring sediment microbial communities from Yellowstone National Park, WY, United States - YNP-CB-003-1 | ecosystem: Environmental > Aquatic > Thermal springs > Hot (42-90C) > Sediment... | reverse complement strand
TAGCCAATGGGAACCTATGGTCCCATGCAGAAAAGGCTCTCTCAGAGAGCACTATTATATTTATTAAGAAGAATGAAGTAAGGAGGTGCGACTATGCTGACTATTTTTACGGAGGAAGAGGTCAAAAAGGTTGCAAGGGGATTAGATGTAGATAGGCGGAAGGCTGAGCAGATATTAGAAAGATTTGAGAGGGAGTTTAGTAGGAGGCAGGTCGAGCTTTATCGTAATGATATTGTAAGTGGTCTTGCTGGTCCTGTGTTGAATTGGGAGGATTTTTTCTATGAGGTGGAATGGTGGATGGAATTTAGTCCGGACAAGGTGAGGGCGCTTGCGGTTGAGCACGATGAGGATTTAGGGCTGGCTGTGGTGCGGGTGTCAAGGGATGTAATTTTGACATATCCTTCGTTTCATGTGATAGAGTCTAATCCGGGATGGACCATAATAGTTCTGTCGGATGCCCCGCATGATTTTGCGAAGGTGCGCAGAATAGGTAATCTGTATTTGGTTATGAGGTTGAACCCGCATACCGGTTATTATGAATCGTTTAAATGGGCGCTCACTGAGTCTGAGGCGTTAAGGATGTTTGAGGAGGAGGCAAGGCGTTTGGAGTTGGCGCGGAGAAGAGGTTAGCGGATAAGTCGATACGTAGGTTTTGTTATGAATGGTGTCAGTGTCTTTAAGAGGGTTGTTAGCCGATTGGAGGGTTTAATGGGAGTTACGAGTGGTTTTTATGGGACTGGAAGAAGAGAAAGCTAGCGAAACTTGAGAAGGCGCACTGGTTGACTCCGAGTGGGAAAGAATCTATAAAGCAAAGTATTTTGAATCTTCGTAAGGATTGGCGGGAAGGATTTAGAATTTTGTTATTGAATATGTATGGTGTTCGTGTAAATGAGGCAACTCCGGAGCAGCTGCGAAAGGCTCTGGATGAATACATAATGAATGGGGATTGTGTGTGGGGATTTCGCATGGTGAAATGACGAGGGAAGAATTTTTTGAATTTAATCAGGGATATTTTGCTGATGTTTTGAGGAGGATTGGGAAATGACTTTAGTTGGTTGTTATGATTGTAGTTGGTTCAGGACTTCATATCTGAGTTTGAGATTGTGGAGGTGGTTGGATGTTGAATGATATGTTGAATAAGGCAATAGCGATGGAGTTGCAAGTTTCTATTCAGTATATGTGGCAGCATGTTCTCTGGTCTGGTGTGAGTGGTTTTGCTGTTAAGGATGAGTTGCGGAAGATAGCAATTGAGGAGATGCGGCATGCTGAGGATATAGCGGAGCGATTGGTATATTTGGGTGGTTATCCTACGACGGTGCCCGCGCCTATTTTTATAGGTGAATCGCTTCGGGATATGCTTGAGCGTGATGCTAGGGATGAGGAAGTGACTATTGCTTTTTATAAGAAAATCATTGAGGTGGCGAGGTCAGAAAATGATCTGGTGACGGCGAATCTTTTTGTGCATATTTTGTCTGATGAGGAGAGGCATCATGATACTTTCATAACGTTGCTTGAGGATGTGGAGGTAGAGGGCGGGCAGGTTTTAGCGATGGTTAGGGCGAGATTGGTTAATGTAATTAAAAGATTGGGGTGATTATTGGTATTATTGGTGGTTGGATATAGTGAAGAGGCTGGAGGGAAGCGGGATATAATTGTTTTGGGAGGAGTTTGGGTTCACAAAGGGGAGATGATGAGGTGGAGGTCGGCATTGAAATTAATAGTGGCTTGTGATATGATTAAGAATAAAAATGAAGGAGGTGTGTGATGACGAAATCTGAACTTATAGAGGTCAGTGAGAATGTTAGGGTGGCGATCGAGTATGTAAGGAAGGCGTTAGAGGAGCTCGAGATTTTAGAATCGGTGTATGAGCTGGCCGAGAAGGATGATCCCCAAGCGTTAAGGATTGAGCGAGAATTAACGAGAAATCCTGTGGTTGAGAGGTTAGCGGAAAGTGAATCCCGGTTGCGGGATTTCCTTAAATTTTTGTATGATTTGGAACGAAGGGCCAAATAGTATAATCGTTGAAGTGGTTTGATGTGGATTATGCAGGAGTTGTTGGTATCTGTGGGGATTTTATCCACGGCGATTTCAGAGGTGCCTATGGTTCTTCTGCTTGCGTAGGATAATTTTATAGGGACATTGAATAAAAGTTTATAAAATTATCAACTTTGAGCATGGATTTACGGTTGAGGAAGCGGTGGTGCAGTGCTGGGATTACGCCTGAACGGGGAAGGAAAATAATTGAGTATCGCAGGAGGAGGAAGTGGGGATATGAGGTGGTGTGTGTGTAGGGAAAACTTGAAGGACGGGTGGTTGAGGGAAAGAAAAGAATGCGAGCGGTAAGGTCAAGGAGGATTATAAACAGAATCAAGTCGTTGCGTTTGAAGGGTTTTGGTTGCAGGTTGATAGGGAGGAGGTTAGGGGTTTCGCAAAGCTTTGTCTATAATGTTTTGAACGGTTTGGGTATGGGGAAGATGGCTGTGTGGCGGTGCCCGTTTTGTGGTAAGCGTTTGGTTGATGGGAAGATTGGCAGGATAGGTGGGCATATAGGTCAGCATATTCGTGGGAAGAAGTGGTCTGAGAAGGATTGGCAGCATGCGATTCGATTGTGGAGAAAGGGTTTAAGTATTTTTGATATTTCGAGGGTGACATCAATTTCGGAGTCGTGGCTGCGTGTGAAATTAAAGGATTTATTGGGAAAGGAATATTTGAAAGAGCGTTTTAAGCGCAGAAAGGGAATTATAAAGAGAAGTTAAAGTTAAGAGGTCGGGTTGGTCCCGATTGATATTGATAATTTTAAAAATTGCTTGACATTTGTAAATTTTTTTGTTATAATTATATTGCTATGAGAATAATTAAAAACATCTTATTGCGTGTGGGCTCTGGTATACGAGGGGGGGTATTGCCTGCTTATTGCGCTTTGGATGCTCTTCAGGATGGATCTTATAAGAGGAGGAAACATTGTAATTTGAAGCTGGGTGGTTTTGTAGTAGATGTGTGCTTGTGGGAGAGGTTGGTTAGGGTAAAATATGGTTTCTCGGAAAAGGAGGATGTCTGCATTTGTGGAGGGTCGGGTGAGGGTTGGAGGTTTTGTTTTTCTGATGTTTATCATCCTCATCTAAGGATTGAAGTCGGTGAAGATAAATATATGGGATATTTTGGCAGGTTTAGTGAATATAATAATCGTGAGCGCTCCTGTTTTGTGGTGGTTGAAGGTGGCAAAAAGTATATGTTTGAAGGGGCGAATGTGCGTATTGTTTTGAATAATTTAATGGCTATGCAAGTATATTTGAAGTTTAAGGATAAGTTCTGGTCGAGACTGTTGCAGAGCAGAAAGGCGCGTGATTTGCGGTGGCGGTTGTTAAATTTTCTTTTGGCGGTGGACTGGTCATGGCTGGTATCAGCGTATGATGGTGTGCATAATGTAAGCGGATTGGTGGATGAGTTTGTGAATATCTATAAAAGGGTTGTTTTTACTCTTCTAAAGGATTTTGATTGTTATATAGCAGGTTTTAAGGAAGATTTTCCTTTTCTTCCGGTCAGGATTGAGCAGGGCATGCTTAAGAATTTAGTTAACGATAGTTTGCCTGGGTTGATAATAGACTGGTTGGTTGAAGTTGTTTTTGGTGAGCGACTCGAGCAGGGAGTGGGTGTTCATTTACCCGAACGGTGGCGTGGTGGTGTGGTATCGCTGATTGAGGAGCTCGTTTTGAGTGGAAGGTTGAGGTTGTGGGGTGCAGATGAGGCGTGATTTTTTGAATAATAATGGTTTAAGTGTAAGCGAATTTATAAGAGAGTTTGTTTTCAGTAACGTATTCTACATTTTAGAAAAGCTCGGTTTGGATAAAAAGGTTGGGATGTCGTGGTCGGATGAATCGTTTGATAAATTAAGGGAGGGGTTGAGGTTGATGTATCACTGGAAGGACTTGCTATTGCATTTAGGTGGTGATGGTATGTTTCTATCGGATGCTGATTTTCGTGAGCATGTAACCTGGTGTCAGAATATAGTTTTTGAATTTGCTTTTGGTCGTGTTCGGGCTTCAAAGTTGGTGAGTGAGTTTTGGTCTTCATTCGGTAAGCATGATAGGTATGGTTTGGAGTTGAATTCGGATTCGTTTTTGGGTTTTGATTTCGTGGATGAGTATGTGCGGAATTCTGTGTTTGGGATTGATAATTTGGTCCGTGCTTGTATGGTGGGTTTTTTTACTCAAGATACATCAGCAGGTTCGGTGGTTGCTTATAATATTTGGAATTCGATGCTTCGGCGGTTGATTTGTATGCGTGTGTTTGTATCGGATATTGATTGGGGTGCTTTGGTGAGTTGTGTTTTGAATTCAGATTTATATGAGATTCTGGTTCGTCATAGTTTTGAGTGCAGGCTGTCGGGTGAGCAGAATAAGGTGGATAGCTGGTTTTCGGAATGGATGCTGCGTGGGTTGTTAGTTGGGTCGGGGCTGGAGAATCAGGTGGATGTGCAGCGTTTTTGTGAACTTGTGGGTAGGTTGATTTTTGCGGCTGTAATTGCGGAATGGGGTAATTCGGCGATTGTTATAGATTGGGTGAGTTTGAAGGGGGACAAGTTGTGGAAGGTTAGGGAGTTATTGCATTCTTTTCTTGAGGTATGGGGTTTGTCTTATAGTTATCTTTTGGTAACTCCACAGCTGCGAATAGCAGTGCATCCGGATTGGTTTGATGTCTGTGTAAGTGATGATAAGGGTAATAGCTTGGTTAGGCATCGGGTTGAATGGTTGAATGTTTTAGAGGCAATTGTGGGTGGTAAGTTGGATGGTTTTTTGAGGGATTATTGTGATAAGATTCGTCGCTCGGCAGATATTCTTCAGAAGATAAGAGAAATTCAACGTAGTTGATATTGAAGGACAAAGGTTTGGGCATTTGTAAGGTTTCATACCGAGTCACTTTTTATGGTCAGTTTAAAAATTACTTGACAGAGGTCAAATTTTTTGATATAATGGGGGTATGGAGATAAAAAATAAAAAAATAGACAGGAAATTTTTAGGAGGGTGGGTCCTTAACAGGGTCCGCCCAGTTTGGAGGTGGAGGGAGAATGTTTTCGTGTGGAGGTGGGGAGGGAGGCGGTGGTGGGCACACGTTAAGCATGAGGAGAATTATTTTTGTTTGCAGGAGGAGGGGAGGGATGTGGTGAATGTCTCGGGAGGGGTGTGCTGGCGATTGAAACTTTCATCTCGGACTATCGAGGAGGGGGGTTTAAATGTATTCACAGAGTGGTTTGAGCACGAGGTGAGGTTCCTGCAGAAAGTTTTTGAGGAATTTGGAAAGGTCAATGAGAGCTCAGGGATTTTAGCCGACGAGATAGAAAGGGAGTTGGAGGATCTGCGGGAGAGATTAGGGGTTGCTTTGTTCGGTTATCGTCTTGGATCGGGCTCGGGTTGTTTTTGTAAGTTCCCGGATTTTATAGGGACTTCGCTCAGTGGTTGGAGTTATGAGTTTGTTTATGATGATGGTTATTATTTTCTCTTTCGTGATCTTGATGGCTGCAGGAAAATGTGTGATGTGCTGGCTAAATTCATGTTGGATTTGTCAGGAATTTGCTATGAGGTTGTTAAATCGGAGAAGAGTTGGGGAGTCTGGTGGAAGTTGGGTGAACGCGAATATGCGTTGGTGTGCGATGCCTATAGTGCTTGTCTGGTGGAGTTTCCGGAGCGCGGGTTTTATCGAGTGGTGCTGGGAGTGAGTCATGGTAAGGTAAGTTCACGTGGTGGTTTGTTGAGTGATAGTGCGTATGTTGATTCTTCTCTAATTCCGGTTCGTGAGTATTGGAGAAAGTTGAAGGAAGTATTGAATAGTTTGGCTGAATTTTTAGATGGGGGTGAGTAATGAAGATAAAGATAAAGGGTGTTTTAAATTGGACAATAGGCCAGCAGGGAGGGGTGGGTTATCCTCCTCTGCTGGTTAAAATTGGGAAGGGGAGGTGGTTATGGGTGGAGGGGTCCCGTGACCATGGGGGAGTTATCTGTAGAAAATGCTCAAAGGAGCTAGGGAGAGAAGTGGCTTGCATCAGGGAAGCTGTTCCTCTACTGACGAGGCAAAATCTGAAGGTAGGAGATTGGGAGTATATCACCTGGGAGGAGTTTAAGGTTCTGGTAAAGGAGCAATTTGGAATAAATGGAGAGAGTAATCTTACCCCTGATGAACTAGCTGTGAAGAAGTGCCTCCAGGCACGATTAAGCTTGTATGAGTTGAGAAAGGCAATTGATCTGCCTGTTGAGTATGAAAGGAAAATAGATGAGGTAGCGGAATTGCTGAGAAGATTATCACAGGAGTGTTATCGAGGAAAATTTAAGGTTAGGATAAAAATAAAAAATAAAAACAAGGAGGTGATGAGATGACGGCAGTAACAAGGCAGGAGAGGTTTCCGCTCGCGGGGTGGTTCCTCTACTGGAACTGCCCTGAGGGGAGGGTGAGGTGGGCGGATGTTGAGAAGGTGTTGTGTTCACAGGGAATAAAAGTTTTGCGCGCAAGTGGGAGAAGGTTTGTTGAGGATGTGTTGCAGCGGTTTAAGGAGGAGGTTGATTTGGTGTGGAGGGTGGTAAAAGAGGAGGAGGAGGATGGTCGTGTTTTTTGGAAATTCTATAGTGGTAGAGTGAAGATTAAAGATGAGCTCAGGGTTTCGGCTTGTAATTTCATAGTTGATGAGGATAGGAATGTTAGGGTGGAGAAGTTGCCAAACGGTTTAGAGGAAAAGTTCAGGAGGATTATTGATGAGCTTAAGGACACAGAGTCTGGTGGTTGGTTGAGCTGGCAGATTGTCAGGTATCTGCTTGATAATCTGTCAGCGATTCGTGTGAGGAAGGACGGAGGGTTGTATTTCGTTCCGGTTAGAAGGGAATCGGAGCTTACGGTTTTGGAGAATGCGATGAAGGAGTTGGGATTTACGGTTTTTAAGATTGGTGTTATTGATGAGGATAGAACAAGGGAATTGATCTGGAAGGTGCTTGCTGAAGAGGTTTCGGAGTTTGAGAAGGAGGTTAAGGAGTATGTGAAGAGGCTTGCCGATGGTGGTAGGTTCAGGGAGAGTGGTTTTGAGTCGAGGCTTGAGGCTGGCAGGAAGTTGAGGGAGAAGCTCCTGGTTTATAAGGAGTATGGGGAGGAGGCACTGAGGAGGTTGACTGATTCGCTTGGGGCGCTTGAGAGGGAGCTTCTTGCAGCGAAGTTGGAGTATGCTATGGAGGAGGAGGAGGAGGAGTGATGGTGCTGGAATTGGATAGGAAGAAGAGGATTTTGAATACATATGAGGCGATGTGTAATATTATTGGTATTAATTTCAGGGATTTTGGGTTTGTGGCACCTGTAGTTTTTTTGCTATCCGAGGAATATGGAATTCAGTTTTATAATGTGTATGAGGCGTGGGATAATGGTTTGGCTATGGAGGATATTATTTATGCTGTTCGTAATCTGATTAAGAAACTTGATGCATGTGCGGTGATATTCGTGCAGGAAGTGAGATTGGTTGAGGAAGGTGTTGAGAGGAGGCAGGCGGTTGCACGTGTAGAATTTTATGAGGATGATGGCAGGGTTTCTGGAGTGGAGACCGTTTTTGAACTTGATACAGAGCATAGAGAGGTCAAATCGGTTAGTCGTGCTGAGGTTAATGATTTTATGTTTTTGAAGGTTTCAGAAAGAGCTGCCTCAAATGGAGGTTTGAATTGAGGTTGAAGGTGGTGCTAATGGAGTTGAGGTCAAACTTTCAAAATCGCTTGACAAGGGTTAAGTTTTTTGGTATAATATAAGTATGAAAATAAAAAATAAAAAACAAGGAGGTGTGTGATGACAGAGGGAAAGAAGAATTATGGCCCGACCGTAACGGTCGGGCAGGCGAAAAAGCTATTGGGCTCCCTACTTAGCGGGGAGCCCAAGGAGGTCCCATCTGTATTTTTATGGGGACCTCCGGGTATTGGAAAGTCCTCACTCGTGAGGCAGGTAGCGGAGGAGAAAGGTATTGAATTGATTGATTTAAGGCTTTCGCTGCTTGATGCGGTGGATCTGAGGGGCATTCCTTCCGTGAAGGGTGAGAAATGTTTCTGGACAAGACCTCCGTTCCTTCCAGATGAGGGAGAAGGGATTTTGTTTCTTGACGAACTTAACACAGCTTCACCAGCGGTTCAGAACAGCGCCTTACAGCTTGTGCTGGATAGAAGGGTTGGTGAACACAAATTGGGAGATGGATGGTATATTATAGCAGCAGGGAATAGGAGGGAGGATAGCTCCCTCGTCTTTCAGCTTCCGGATCCTCTTCTTTCGAGGTTTGTTCATTTAGAGGTTAGTGTGGATGTGGATGAGTGGCTGAGCTGGGCGGTCAAAGGTGGGATCGATGAAAGGGTGATTGGTTTTATCAAGTTTAGGCCGGAGTTGTTGCTCAAGGTGGAAGCTGGAAGGAGACAGAGTATAAATTTCCCATGCCCGCGGGCGTGGGAGTTCTGTTCAAAGTTAATATTAAGAGGAATTGATCCAGTTACAGCAGCCGAGTGCTCAGTCGGTTTAGGTGCTGCGGCGGAGTTTGCAGGTTATATTGAGGTTTATTCGAAACTTCCTCCGGTTGAGAAAATTCTGAGTGGGGAAGTAGAGTTTCCGCAAGATATTGAGCCAAGCGCAATATGTGCGCTTGGGGCTTCTTTGGTGTCGCATGTAAGGGAACAGAGAGATTTTGATAGGGTGCTGGAAATCGTACTGTCGTTGAAGAAGAGAGAGTTCGGGGTGTATATTTTGAAGCTCCTATATGCCAAAGACAAGGAGAAGGTCAAGAAGAGTTCGAAGTGGGATGCTGTTGCGAGGAGATTTTTGGAGGTGGTGGTATGAAAGAGAGAGTGAAAATAGAGAAGGCGATATCAAATCTCCTGCTGGATTCACCCTTTTTCGGAAGCTTGATTTTGGAAGCAGAGTTAAAGGAGACTGAGGAAGTTCCTACAGCGGCAGTTGACGGAAGAGGGAAGATATATGTTAACCCAAAGTATATAGAGGGATTGAGGACAGCGGAGGTGAAAGGTTTGTTAGCGCATGAAGCTTTGCACCTTGCTCTTTTGCACTTTGTAAGGGAAAGTGGTAGGGATAAAAGAAGATGGAATGTAGCGACTGATTTAGCGGTTAATTCGATTTTGCTGGAGAAGAATTTTGCATTGCCTCCCGGCGGAGTTTTCCCACGGGATTTTGGATTCGAAGATGGACTGAGTGCAGAAGAGTATTATCGTCTGCTTGAGAAGTTACCACCGCCTCCACAGCCTCCTCCGGGTGGTGATGGTGAAGAAGAAGGTGAGAGTGATAATGGTGGTGGTGGTGGTGGTGGTGGTGGTGGTGGTGGTAGTAGTAGTAGGAGGAGTGAGGGGTTTGATGAGCACAGGATTCCTCCACGGGCCGGTTCTGGTAATGGAGGTGGAAAGGAGGACGGTTCGGAGGGAGGGCAATCGTGGAAGGATCCTCATCAGAAGGATGATAATGGTGAGGGTAGAGGTGTGGGGGAGAGGCATGGTGAGGGAGGTAAGGATGGGGGTAAGGGAGGAAATGAGCATGGTGATGGGGGTGGGAAAAAGGATAAGGATAGAGATGGAGTTCAGGCAGATAATGAGTATGAGGAAAGGGGACTTACGGAAGAAGATATCAGAAAAATTGAGGCAAAGTGGAAGAGAGCGGTTGCAAAGGCGATGGCTGTCAGGAAGAGGGGAGAGCTGCCTGGCTGGTTCGAGCAGATGATTGGTGAGTTGTTTGAGCCGAAGTTGAACTGGAAGTTCATACTCAGAGAATTCATTGCGGACAATTGTGTGGTCTCGGGTGTTGATTGGACGAGGAAGGATAGGAGGTTCCAGGATGTGTATTTGCCTTCACGGAGAGAGAAAGTGGTTAAGTTTGCAATAGCGGTTGACACTTCCGGCTCAATTTCGGATAAGGAGCTTGCGGCGTTTTTCTCGGAGGTGAATGCTATTCTGGGTTCAAATGGGGCATACGATATAATTTTGATACAGTGTGATGCCGATGTATCAGATGTTAAGGAGGTTGTATATCCCGATACTATTGATTGGAGTGAGATTAAGATTGTTGGTAGAGGAGGAACGGATTTCAGGCCGGTGTTCAGATATCTTGAGGAGCATAATGACAATAGGCCACTCGTATTTTTTACTGACCTTGAGGGTGTTTTTCCTGAAGCGACACAGCGTAAGGTTTTGTGGGTTGTGGTTGGTGGAAAGAAGGAGGTTCCTTTTGGTGAGGTAGTGGAACTGGAGGTGGAGTCATGATAGAGACTGCTGTGAAGAGATTTAGTTTTCCTATTTCGAGTTTGATGGATTCGAGTTTGATTATATCAGTTTTAGCGGAATGGGTGATTTTGAGGCTGGAGGAGCTGGTATTCTCAGAGAGGTTAAGTTTTAGTTTTCGTGAGGGATCTGTGTGTTATGAGGTTTGTAAGCGGGTATATTATGCATCTGTAGAATATGTGGTTGAGGTGGATGGTAAAAAAAAGGAATTGTGGATTAAGGTGGATAAGGAGAAGGAAAGGGTGAGCGATTTTGTTTTTGGGGAGAAGGGAATAGGTCTTTTGCCGTTTGATGAGGCAGTTTCGAGGATTGAGGCTTTGTTGGATAAGATTTCGGAAGCTGTAGTTGCAGCTGCTGAGGAAATGGAGCGTGTGAGGGGCGTGCTTGCGGGGGATTCTCGTTTCAAGGATGCTTTTAGTAGGGTATTTGAAAGAAGGTTAGGAGGTGATGAATGAAGGGAGAAGTTAAGAAGGGAGAGGTTAGGAAATTTAGGTTCCCAGTCCGCAGTCTGAACAATGCAGGATTGGTGCTGGATGTGTTAGCGGGGTGGGTTGTTGAGACGCTGAGAAGGTTGTGTGAGGTGGGGTTTGCATTTGTTCGTTTTGAGGACGGTGTATCTTCGAAGTGGTGTGTCAGGGGCAATCGAAATTTAGTTCACAGGGTTTATGAGTATGAGGTTATATGTGATGGTGACAGATGGGTAGTGGTAGTATTGGGTGAGAAGGGTGATTGTAGGGAGTTTTATATTAGGGGTAAGAAAGCGATGGAGATGGAATTTGAGGAGGTGGTTTCGCAGGTTGAGAATATACTGGGTGTGATTCGTGAGGCAGTTGAGGCGAGGGAGAAGGAGTCCGAGCGTATAAATAAAATTCTTTCAGAGGATGAACGTTTTGCAGATATATTGAGGAGAATATTTGAGCACAGGTTGGAGGGTAACGATGGTTTGGGAAGGAGATGAAGTTATGAAGCAGGATGATTATATGATATCGATTTCGTTATTGAAGAATAAGGATTTGGTAGTCAGGATGTTGTTGGAGCGTGTTTATTTAGCTGCTAAAGAGTTATTGACAAAGGAGATGCGGTTAGATTTTGTGGTTAAGGTGCGTGGTGGTTCGAAGGAGGCGCGTGTGCAGTTGAGTAGTTTGCGTTCGGGTCAGTTGCAGCTGGTTATAACGATAGGTGATGATGTGTTGACTTTTTCGAGGAGTGAGGGTGGGATGAATTTGGCCTTGAATAATAGGGATATTGAGTTGTATCCTTTTGATGAGGCGTTGGTGGTTGTGGATAATGCGGTTGAGTTGCTTGAGGTTGCGCATGTTTTGGTTGAAAAGGAGTCGGAGCGTGTGAAGCGTATTTTGTTTGAGGATGATCGGTTTGCTAAGGTTCGTGATTTGCTTGTTTCTGAAAAGTTAGAGCGATGAGGGTGCTGGTAGGAGTGCGTATGGCTCATAAGGTGAGTGATGGAGGGTTGGTTAATATGATTGAGGAGCTTGTGGTTGAGGCGAGGTTGGGTGATATGAGTATGGGTTGGGTATTTGAGCAGTTATTTGGGAGGGAAATTGAAGTGAGGAGAAGGTTTACGCTGGACGACTTGTGTTTGGCATTTCCTCTGCTTTATGGTTGTGCTGTTTGGAGGCCCGTACTGAGAGATATGGTATCTTCTTTGGAGCTTGTATGTGTGTTTTATAATGAATACAGGGATGTGCTAAATTTGGTTTTTCTGGATGGGAGGAGGTATTTTGTAGGTGAGGTGGTATTTCCTGTTGACCTGGATGGGTTTGTGCGTCTGTGTCGGGAGTTTTTAAGGTTTATAGAATGTGTTGGAAATGGGCTTGTGGAAGCTGGAGGGTTGAAATGTTGTTAAGAAGGAATTTGGTTATGCTTTTTGATGCTCGTAATATGGTTTTGATGTTTCTGCATGGTAGAATTTTTTTGATCAGGATTAAGGAGGGATTATGAAAGTTTCAAAAGGGGTGTGATATGGGTGTATTGCCACAGAGGTTGAGGGATAAGCTGGAGAGGCTATTAGTTGAGGCGAGGCTTGAGGGACTCGATTTTAAGTGGGTTTTTGGTCAGCTTTTCAGGATGGGGTTCGATCTTGCATGTGGTCTTCGGTTGAGTGATTTGGAGAATTATTATCCTTTTTTGTGGAAAAATCTCGAGCCTGAAGGGTTTAGGTTGCCGGTGTTTATTGATGATCCTCTGTGGAAGGCTAAGCTTGATAACGTGGTGTATGATCGTGTGAGTGGGGATTGGTATTTAAATGTTATTATTGAACACAGGAGATATAGGATGAGGTTGGATTTTCCGCGTGAAGAATCTGAGTTTGTGCGTGTATGTGAGGACTTTTACAAGTTGGTGATGGAGTGTAGTCGGGTAGGTAGTTGGGTGTTACGGGGGTGAAATGCGGGATGTGATTTTGAGTCTGGAAATGGATCTGGGGAGGGTGGGAGGTGCGGGTAATTTGTTGTGTTGGGTTGATTGGAGGGATGTGTGTGTGTTTTTGGTTGATGAGGATGGCAGGTTTGTGCGCGATGTATTGAATTTCCGGTTTGATTTTGAGGTGCCTGTCCTCGTCAGGGTTTGGTTTCATTCCTCTACGGAGGGTGAGTTTGAGGTGCGGTTAGGGAATGGTTTGTTGCAAGGTGCGTTGAGTGGTGAGCGGTTGGAGGTGGTGAAGCGGATAGTGGGTTCGGCGTGTGGTGATTGGGAGAGGGAGCTGGTGCGTATTCGTGAGTATGTTATGTGTTCGGGTCGGCTGGATGGGGCGTTGAGGTGTGTATTTGAAGGGATGCTTGAGCGGAGTGTGTGGGATGGTTAATGAGTATAGGGTCAAGGTGTTGTTCGATTTACCGCATGGTATCAGGCGTGTGGTGGATGCGTATGTTTTGCAGCGGTTGATGTTGCTTATTAAAGAGGGGAAGCCTGTGCGTTTCGATGATATTAAGATTGTGGGTTTTCCTGGTGAGATTATTGCGAATCTGGTATTTAGTCTTGATGAGGGCAGGAGGGAGGGGTTGAAGCGTATTTTGTCGGGTGATTGTTTGAGTTTTGAGTGTAGTGATGTTTTGGGCAGGCGTAAGGTGGATTTAGCATCGGTTGTTGATGAGGCGGATGAGTTATATGTTCGTATATTGGGTAGTGAGCCCTTGCGTTCGTTGTTTTGTCTGGTGAAGTGTGAGGGAGGAAAGGAGAGTATCCTCGCATTTTTTGAGCTCATTGATTTGTTTGTGCATGTGGTTAATCTTGAGGCGTTCAAGTATAATCTTGACATAGTAGATTCGCTGGTTGCGGTTTTGTGTGGTCAGGATAAGGGGTTACAGTATGAAGGTTTATGATGGGTACCTGATTCGTGATTTTCTGGAGGAGCTGGCTGGTGATATTGAGCGGTATGTGAGTATAAGGCTTAGGGAACTTGATGATATTGTGAACGGTAGGAAGCGAGGTTCGGTTGTGTTCACTGATGATCGATTGAGTGTGTTTGGTATGGAGAGGGTGTATGTAGAGTATGAGTATGCGGGTGGTAGTGGTGTTAGGTGGAAGGGATGGCTTATCCTTCAAATGTTGTGTGGGCGGTGACTGAAAAACTTGTTCAGGAGTTTGTGAAGGAGGAGGACAGGAAGGGGATAAATAATGTTATAGGTTTTTTGCTTTGGTGTGTTAATAATGATTTGGGGCTGGGTAGAATTTTGGATATGTACAGGGAGCGGATAGATTTATTTGTGTCGTTGGTAGCGGAGGCGCTTAGAGTGGAAGGAGAGGTAGTTGAGGGGTTGAAGTGTGAGTATGCAGAAACGAGTATGTGGAAGGAGGTTGCTTCAGCGAAGGTGGAGGAGGTGCTTGATAGGTCTGTGCGGAAATGAATTCGTGCCGGATGGGTAGAGTTTTTTCCTCCTTGTTTTTGCTCGCTCATCCGGCACGTGAATATGATTAAGGTGTTGTGATGGGTGTTTTGCGTGCAGGTAGGATTGTTAATCGTGTTAGTAGGTTACTCGTTGAGGAGGTGCTTGAGTGTGATAGGAGCAATGTTTTTGCGAATGTGTTGGGGAGGGTGGTGCGACATGGGTTCAGGCTTAAGGATGGTTTGTCGGTTGATGATTTGCGGAGTAAATATCCAGCGTTGTATGCGGCTGTATGTGATGACTTGCGTTCGTTGCCCGAAGGTGTGCGGTTGGTAGCGGTGGAGCGGGTGGAGGGGTTTTTTGGTGTGCTATGGTATTTCGTTTTTCTCGGTGAGGGTGTGCGTTATCATCTGCCGCTGGTTTTGCCTTCTGATATGAAGCAGTTTAGTACGCTTGTGTTGGAATTTTTGCGATTTCGTGCGGATAATAGGAAGTTGAGGGGTGGTTGTGGACAGCGGTGATGATGAAGTGTTTGGGTTGGTGAGTTATGTTGCATCTTGAGCAGGAGATAGATCGTATTGTTTTTGAGGGATATCTCGAGGGAGACTATGTTGGGTTGGTCAGGAGGTCGATTGCGGAGATGAGAAAGTATCTGAAGTTTGTTCATAAGATTATCCATGGTGAGGTTGTTGTAGAGATTGGTAAGGATACATCTATGTATGAGGCGGTGATGGATGTAGCTGGTTGTCTGGAGGGGACATCCTTTGATGGTGTTTCTAAGAGAGCGTTGAATTTTCTGGAAAGGGTTCGGCGTGATCTGGATAAGGACCATGAAAAGATTTTGTATAGGTTGAAGCGGAGGTGGTTGTTGGAATGGCACTTTTTCTTTTTGCATGATAATGGTTATGTGAGTCTGTCTTTTTGGCTGTTGCCTGCGAGTAGTTTGATTAAGAGTTATTATTTGAGCAGTCAGCGGAAGAGGCATTTTGTGATCAGAAGCGGATTGATATCGTTGAGGCATAATGAGAGGGCTGTGCTGGATTCATTTATGCGGGTTGTGCGTGATTTGAATGGACGTGGTTGGCAATGAGTATTGGGTGGATTGGGATTGGGTTTCAATGCTATATTTGTGAAGGTGCTGGTTCGTTGGATTTAATGGTATCGGAAGATATTTTTTGATTTGGCACTCGTGTGCCAGTTTTGGTTGGTGAGGACTTTAGTATTTCAATTCTGGATAAACCTTATCGGGAAATGAATCCTCTCAATTTTATTGATGAGCTTGTGCGGGAGTATGCGGTGACGTCTCGAGTGGTTTGTCGTTGCTTCGGTTGCTCAATTTTAAAAAGTGGATAATGCTTGATTAAATTTTTGAATTGGTTTAAGTTTTTTTCGAAGAAAAGGTGATAAGTTGAAGTAAACTTAATGGGATTGGTATGGGTTATCGGTTTGAAGAGGATAAGGTTCAGCCGGTAATAGTTGTTGAGCCGAGGTCGGATGGTTTTTCTGTGTTTGAGCATGATGATTATGTGATTAATAGTTTTACTACTTTTGCGTCGTTATCGGGTAGGGGTCGGGTGGAGATACCGCTTGTAGGTTCTGTAAGCATTTTTTATCCTGAATCTGATTTGATGCTTGTAGGACCGGGGAGTGGTATTGACGAGATAGTTCAGCCATTTATGGTGGATCAGGATAATGTTTATTCGTTGGCTATACCCTTTAAGGGTTTTTCGGTTTATACACTGTGGGAGGATTTTGAACGGTATGCGAATACAGATGAACTCCGTGCGGTTTGGGTGCCTGCAAGTTCGGCACGCTTTTATGATGATTTGGTTGTTGTTCCCGGTAATAAATATATGCAGCTGGTTGCTAAGGCTAATGCACAGGGGTATTATGTGCGGCGGACTTTTGATTCTTTGCGGGACTGGTCACAATTTACGGGTATTCAAATGCGTGTAGCCTCTAATGATACTTATCTATTTTTTCGTATTATTGACAATGCGGGTTCTATAGCGAGTGTTCCGGTGCCAAATGTTGGTAGTCCTTTTGATTTTGTTACGGTTTATTTGCCTTTTTCATCGTTTAGTCCAATGGGTGCTAATTTTCCTGATCTATCGCGGATAAGCGCAGTTGATTTTTTATATATCGGTACTGTTCAGACCGCTTATAGGGTTGATGATTTATATGTGGTGCGGTTGCCGAATATGAATGTTCAGTATCAGATTGGTGAGGTGCGTTTGGAACCCTTTGAATTTATGCCGCTGATGTTTGATGATGGTTCAGATTTTAAGGTATTGAATGTCAGTATCACGGAAGTTGGTTCTTTTATGCTGGATATACAACGAGGGATCTGGAATAGGAGTAATGTGCTTGATAGGAGTAAAAAATATGGTGTTCGGCTTTATAATTTTAATGAGGCTGGTTATATAGGTGTTAATCGGATGTCCCCGAACAGAATGTGGGTTTTGTCTGGTGGTAGTTGGGTTGAACAGGATAAGAATGTAGCATTTATTTGTGTTTCTGAATTGCGCGATAGGATAAAGCGTTTACAGCAGTATAGTATTGTGCTGAATAATTTTGCCGTGGATTCAGGGTTGATATCTGGTTTTTTGGTCAAGGATGGTAAGGTTACACATTCATTGTTTGTTAATCAGATCCCGGGAAATATTGATAAAGTGGACTGTGAACTTTTAATGAAGGATGAACGGGTTGTAGTAGAGCTGAATCCCTTTCGGAGTATAGGTGATAGTATAACCTTGCAGGTCTCATTAAAATTCAGGGTTGAGAGGGTGAAATGATAGAGCTGACATGGGGTGAGTTTAAGAATTTAGTTTTAACGCATGACTTATTGCGTTGTGTCAATTATGTTGACTTAGGTAGGTATTATTTGTTGTGGGTTTCGGTTGAGAATGTTTTATTCAAGTGTCAGGTATATAAGAATTCATTTGAGGCTTCTGAGTTTGAGGCGTTGCGTGATAGGATTCCGGTTCAAGAGCGTTTTGATGAGGTTGGGCACAGGGTTATAGCGCAGGGTTTGCGTGTTTTGCCTGGTAATACGGTTTGGGCGGGTGCGATGAATGGTGTGGATTTTAGGTTTGGTATTACTGCGGGTGTAGAGAACTTTTTTGATATGCAGCTGGATAAGAATAGATTTTTATGGGGTGGACGATATGTGATAGTGGATGAGGCCGCAATAGATGTGAATGATTATGTTGAGTTGAGTATAATTGATAAGGATGATGTGTTGGGTTTGTTTGATGTATATGGTGTACCGCCGGGTGGTTTTCTTGAGCTCAAAAAGTTTGTTAAGAAGTGGTGGGTATATAAGACGCCTGTTTTTGAATTCGTGAGCGAGGATGCTACATATTTGCTTCAGGGTCTTTATATCAGGTGTGGATATAGGAGTTTTGGAACGGTTGATAATACATTATTGTTTACACTTTACTTTTTTGAAGATGTATGATAAGATTGAGAATGTGAGGTTTAAAGATGGCTGATAAGGTGGTGGTAGCGGTGGTTAATGCGAATGGTGAAGTGGTGAAGGGGAGTGTGCAGGGTGGTAAGATCGTTGGTGTTTTAGAGGATGCTAATGTTGAGAAGCGGAAGGTGGAGAGGAAAATAGATACGCTTATCAGTGAGGTGGTCAAACAAAGGACTGCTGGTAATGGTTAGAGTTGATGGGTTGAGGTGATTTAAATGTGGAGAATGTGGTTTAATTTAGACAGAGGTTTATTGTATGATTTAATTATAGGCTCTATTGATTTGAAGTTGATTAGAGAAAATTGAGAAGGAGGTGATAGCGATGGCTGATAGAGGTCTTGAGGGTAAGGTCAGGAATGTTGATATTAAGTTGGATAGTGCGGTGTCTTATGCGAGGCAATCGCTTGGTGAACTTGATGATGCGATAGATGTTCTAAAGATTCTTGTTTCTGCTGGTTATGTGAAGAGTGGTCAGGTGCGGAGGCTTGAGAGGCTGGCGCGTGATTTGCATTCGGTCATTGAGAAGTTGGAGGAGTTTTTCGATGAGTTTATGGAATTTTGAATTTTAGTTGGGGGTAGTAGGGATGATGAGGGTTAATAGGGTTATTGGTCGGTTGTATGGTATTTTGCGTGGCGATTTGAAGCGTTATGCCTCTACGGTTTATATTCTCAATACGCCTGTTTTGACGGATTGGGGTGAGTATGTTTTTCGTCCGATAAGCGTTGATGAGGCGCTTGAGTTGTTGGAGGGTGGTTTTGTTTCGGCGGTTGGGCATGAGGGGACGGCACAGGTTTTGTCACAACTGCTTGGTGTAAAGGTTCCTGTGAGTCGGATTCAGATAAGGATGAATGTTGGTGATAAGGCGTTGGTTTTTAGGATATTGACGAGATTACCCGAGGGAAAGATTTTAACGGAGGAAGAATTAAAAAAACTTCCATGGACGATAGGGTTATTGGAGCGTGTGAGGTGATGTTTGGCTGGAATATTAAGGAAAGGTTTATCGATTTTTTGAAGTCGTTGGTAGAAGTGTTTCAGTGTGATGATGTGGTTAGTTTGGTTTTGGTTGTCTCTTTGTTTTGCTGGGATTCGTAGGAGTTTTGTTGAATGCAGAAGGGTTGATTTCGAGATTGCTATTTCTGATTTATTGTAGTGTGATAATTGTGGGAGTTTGGCTCATTTTTTAGGAAAGGGATGAAGAGGTATTTTTTTGTGCTTTATAAGAACCCGTCGAGCGTTGATGATAGGGAGAATTATGTTGTTGTTTCATTGGGTGAGTTATTACTGGCGGTTGGATGGATACGGGCGATTATTTCCGCGATTGCGATTTTGAAAATGGACTTTGAAGCAATTACTTTAAAGCCATTCATTATTGCTGAAAAGGTTCTTTCAAAGAGAATGTTCGTTCATGAATTCACACATTTGAGGCAACAGGAAGATGATGGACTGATAAAATTCTGTATCAAGTATGTCTGGGAGTGGTTCAAAAACTTCTTTTTCAAAAAAGAGACAAGATTTAATTTTTTTGAGTCTTATTGGAATATATCTTACGAGGTTGAGGCGAGAGAGGTAGCAGCGAATTTCGGAAGGCATGAGAATGGGATATTTGGTTGAGGGTGCGATAGGTTTTTCGAGTTCGCCTTCGTGGATTAGCAGGGTGATAAGGTGGTTTACGAAATCGAAATGGTCGCATTGTTTTGTTGTTTGGAAGGTGATTGGACCTGGCGATGATGATATTCTTTTGGTAGAGGCGGGTGAATTTCAGGTTCAGATAGTCACACTGGGAAAGTATATGAGAGGTGGCTATGAATTTGAGATTTTAGATGTATCTTCGTTGATAGACCCAGAAAGAAAGAAAGAAGCGGATAAAAAGTTGGTATCAAAGGTTGAAACGCTTTATGGTTGGCTTCAATTGATAGGATTTGGAATTGTTATTCTCCTGCGGAAATGGTTTGGCTGGAAGAGTAAGAAGAATATCTGGGGTCGGGGCAAAATCTGTTCAGAGGTTGTCGCGGAGTATTTGATTGATTGCGGAGTTGACCAGAAAAGTTTGTGTGGAGACAAGGATATAAATTTAATCTCACCAGAGGATGTTTATCGGTTCTTGACATCAAGGAATTGTAAGGTTATAATGTTTAAAGAATTTAACAAAAAGTAGGAGGTGCTGATATAGCGGGAGAAGAAAGGATGAAAGAGTTGGTGGTAAAGAGGTTTACGAGTGCCTTGAATATACTCTGGGATGCTCTTGAGTTGTTTGAATCTGTCGCGGAGGGTATTCAACAGTTTAATTTAGACTTGACTTTTCTGTATAAATATGGTAAAATATTTTTATGAAATTAAGTCAATGGGCAGAAAAAGTTGGCATTGGCCCTACCGCGAGTTCCGCGGGAAGTAAAACGCCTGTGGAGATCGGGGTTGCCCGGTCGTTGAAGCGGGAATTAGTTTATGGATATTTGTCCATAAACTAAGGAACGGTGATAGAATAGATAGGGAAATTAAGCGTTTAAGGTAGCGGGTGTGGTGATGGATAGGACTCTGGCGCGGTTGCTTCATTTTTTATCTGAAAGGTCGTTTGAGCGGCTTCGTGATAGGCTATATGCATTGAAGGAATTTTTAATGGGTAAGATGCTTGGTGAGCTCGCGGGTTATGTCAAAGAGTTTAAGAGTAGTTTATCAGAAGATGAATATCAGGCTTTGATTAAGTTTTTTATGGATTTTGAGGATGTGGTTAAGGAGGATCTGGAAGAACTTTTGAATGATGTTAAAGCACTTTTGAAGAGGCTGGATAAGATAACGGGTTTCAAGCGTTGATTCGTTGTTTGAGTTGGTTCGGTTGTTGTGGTGATTTAAATTGAAATTGATTGAGACCGAGGGGATTAAGTATATTGGTTCCAAGGTTGATATGGAGTGATAAGTCGCACAAGGTTTATCAGAAGAATATATTTGAGATATTACTGGAGGTGGATCCAAAATGCAGTTTATGTCATGGATGCTGATTCGCATTTGTATATATGGGTGGGTGCAGATTACAGGGATGGTTTTCAACCTCTTCCTGACTTAATGATTTTATTGCGTGAGTTTAAGGAGTTGAAGCCGCGGAATTTTATCACGATGCGCAATTAGCGTGGTTATGGGACGTAGTGGAATTGGATGTGGGTAAGACAGGAACTTCTTTATTATGTCAAGGGTAATCCGGAGTTCAATGTGGATGCGGAATATACTGAAATTCCGAAGGTAGTCAGGGGTTATTATAAGAAAGTAGGAGGTGAGATTAAGGAGAATTTAGCGCGGAGCAGGTCTAAATTTATAAGAGCGGGAAATGTCTGGGTTGATATACAGCAGGTTTTTTACAGGATGGAGGAGAATGTTCCGGGGTGTTATGCGCAGAAGCCTTTGAAGGTGATTGAACGGATAATTCGTTCTGCTACGAAGGAAGGGGAGTTGGTGGTAGATTTTTTTGCGCACTCTGGCACAACGTTGATTGCTGGGGAAAGGCTTAATAGGGTGGTTTATACTTTTTGATATTGATCCTGTATTTGCCGAAATAACGATAAGGAGATTGGAGCGTTATAGAAGCACAGGGAAAACGGGTTGGCAGTGGGAGAGTCCCTTTCCTGAGTTAGGTAGTGCTTTTTAGTTAGATTGGGTGTTTGGGCTTGATTTTTGGAAAATGCTGGTTTAGGATTTAATTTGTAGGTTGATTACGGGTGCAGACGATGAAGGTGGCATTGGATATAGGTCATTTGTATAAGAGGAGCAATCCGGGTGATAAAGGAGCATTGTATAAAGGAATTTACGAGGCTGATTTTGTATTTAATTATGTGAGGAAAGCGTATCAATTACTGGAGGGTGAAAACGGTATTGAAGTTTATATGTCTGATCCCTTGAAGGGTATTCTGGTTGGTGATTATTATGAAAGAAGGCGGTGGGTGAATGAGCGGTTTGGTGAGAATGATTTGTATCTTCAGTGTCACTTGAATAGTGGGAATGGTAATTATGCGCTTGTGATGTGTGTGCTTGGTTTTGATTATGACGAAAAGGTGAATAGAGTTAGGCCGGTTGTTCCAGATGAGTTGGTTGAGATTGAGAGGTTGTATGGTCAGGTTTTAGCGATGAATACGCAGAAGTTTTTGGGGCTTCAGGTTAGGGATTTTGATGAGGTGAAGGATTTTGTCTGGAGTTTGAAGAGAGGAGAAAGAGGGTATGATATAGTGAAGCAGTTTAAGTGTCCTGCGTTTGTTTATGAGCCCTGTTTCATTGATAACACATATCATTTTGAGAATTTAAGGAGTGGGGTGTGGGTAGAGGCTATAGCGAAGGCTATTTGGAAGTCGTGTATTGAAATCAGAGATAGGATTAGTTATAATGGATGAAGGATTAAGGAATTTTAATAAGGAGGTGCTGTTATGCGTAGGTATGGAATGACTTTGGAAGAGTTTGTGGAGGAGATGATGGCGATAGGGAGGGAGGTGGTTAATATGGGTTATAAGAGGGTTGATGAGTTGAGGCAGTTTTATGGTAAGGTAGATGAATTGGTTAAGTTGCTTGATAAGGCGCATGTTGGTGGTGAATTGTCGAGGCGTGAATATAGAAATTTATATGAAAGGCTCACGATGATAATGGATATGGTGAAGGATGCGTCTAGTATAGGTAAGCGTGCTGTGGATGCGTTGAATAAATTTTTTATGGATGTAAGAGGTTTGTTAGAATAGTGAGTTTAGTGAGAAGATTAAGGAATTTTAATGAGGAGGTGTAGCATGAACGGTGATTTTTTTAAAGGACATTGTAAGGAAGTTCAGAGTAGTAGAAGGGCGGTTTGAAAGACATCTACTCGGCATGGTCGACCAGGTTCTGGAGGAGTTAGAGAGAATGCGTGGTGTAGTGGTTAATGCAGAGCGGAGGGGTGAGATCTCGCGGGATATGTGGGAAGATATTTTAGCGACGATTGATGCGATTGTTTCTAAGGTAGAAGGTACGGATTCAATTGTAGGTAAGGTTGGGGAAATAAAGAGGTTGATAGAGGAATTTGAGGATTATATTGAAGTACGTTATGGTGATTAAGGCGGTAACATCGTTTTGTGGTCGTTTGCATTCTTTTGAGTGCTGTGCATCGGGTTGCGCATTGGTTGCAAATATATGTGAATATTTTTGTATTCCGTTTTTGTATGGGTTTGGAATGTTGGGGTTGTTTTTTAAGGTTAGTCGCTGTTATAATCCGAAAAGAGATTAATGAAGATGGAGTATAAAAATGAAGGAATCAGAGTTTAAAAGGAAGGTTTTAGCAGTTTTGGAGCGAGAGGTTAAAATTTTATTGCGCATCGCTGGTATGATTGAAGAATTGGCTGATGAGAATAATAAGATTGAGGCTTCGTTGAATGATGTATGGATTTCAGGCAAATATGGGTGATAGAACGGGTGAGCGAGTTTTATGCGAGTTAGAAAAAGTTGATGGGCAGGTGAGTCAATTTTATGGTGCTCTGGAGAAGGTTTTGGCTGCGTATGCGAATTTGGAGGATTTTATCAAGAGATTAATAGTTAGAGATTGATGTAATGGAGATGTGATGGGGCGTTTTGATAAGTTGCATTTTTTGCTTCAGCAGGCGGGTTTGTTGGATGTGAATGAGTGTTTGTTGGATGTTGATTTATCAAAGTCGTTGAGGTTGCTCGAGGTGAGTGGTAGTTTGCACTCTTTGTCTGATGATGATTTGCGGGCGTTGTATGATTTGGTAGAGGCGGAGATAAGGGATAGGAAGGCGGGTTTGTATCGGCTTTTGGGCTTGCTGAAGGATGAAATGGCGCGTAGAGGGTTGTTATGATCGAACAGTTTTTGAAGGTATTTGAATTTGGTGACCGCTGGTATGTGGATTCGTGGAATGGTAATGATGCTAATGATGGTAGGAGTTGGGCTACTGCGAAGCGGACTATACAGAGTGCGATTGATGCGGCGCAGAGTGGTGATACGATTTTGATAAGGGGTAGTTTTGATGAGGATATAACGATTTCGTATAAGCAGTTGCGTATTGTGGGTGTGGGTAGTTCGAGCATTAATGGGACATCGGATTTGTCAAGGCCGATCATAACGGTTGATGGTGGTACTGTGGTTTGTGTTGGTGTTAGTTTAGGTTCTGTGGTTAATGCAGATGCTACTTGTATTTTGTTGGATGATATTAATCCGGTTGAGAGTGGTGATAAGGTGGTGGAAGTTTTTGGTGCGGTTGATTCTTTGGGTTTTGGTTATTGGGTTGGGGATCCTTGGAATGCAGAGGAGTTGACCTCAACGAAGTTAATTGAGAAGTATTCTGCGTCTGTGGCGGTTAGACCTGCGCCGGGTGACACGACACTGGTGGTGAATGGTAATATAGCGGTGGAGCCGTGGTTATCGGTGAAGAAGTTTATGCAGCAGGGTCATGCTTTTTTCCCGATTTATATTACGCGGAGCTATGAGGGAATAACTTATGATGCGGACAATGATGTTTCAATTATTTCGGGTATTGATCCTCCTTTTACGGCTGATACTTTGCCTGGTGATTGGCCGAAGAATAATATTTATTTGTGTGCGATAAGGGTGCATCCTGATGGTTTTGCGAGTTTTCATGCGAGGGGTGAGCAGATAGTTCCTGATAGGCGGAATTTGAAGCATTTGATATCTTCGCAGGGTTTTACGCTTTTGAGTGCAATTTTTGTGAGTTGTATGATTCGTGCATATATAAGTCCTTATGTGCAGCTTCCTGTTCCTGTGTCGAATGTGATTTTTGATAGTTGTTGGTTTTTGGGTTTGCAGGATATAGGGCGTTATTTTTTTAATTTTCTTTGTATGCCGTTTGGTTCGTTTGCGGTGCGTGATAGTGTTTTTTTGGTGACGGAGGGTTCTGGTATTGCGAAGATAACGGGCTTGTCGGAGGATTTTTTGCATATGGTGGGTGCGCCTTTTACGAAGGATTTTAGGGATTTGCTTGGTGTGGGTGGGTTTTTTCATAATATAATTGCTAACATATCGTTTGGTAATTTTGATGTGCCTGTGATAAGGGATTGGGTGAGTTCGAAGGTGCCCATATCGAAGCTTGTGATTGGGCGTGAGGTGTTGTCGGTTGATATGAGTACTGGTGAGATTGTGTTTGGACCGCTTGAGCTTGCGTTACCCTTTGTTGAGAATTTGTGGGTGAATGTGTATTATGCGGGTATGAGTTATAGGAATGTTGAGGTTGTGCGAGATGTGGATAGGTGTCCGGTTGGTGATGTTGTGCGTTCGTATAAGGATAAGGCGGCGCTTGGTAATGTTGCTGCGATTGAGGAGTCGTTGGTGTATGATGTGAGTGCTGTGTTGCAGGGTCTGGTTGCGAAAAAGCGGTTGGAGATTATAAAATGATCACTAAGGATAGTTTGTTTTAAGGAGGTGATAAGATGTTGAGGCGTGGGCAGAAGGATTTAAAGGAGTTGCATGATATGTTGTTTGATGCTGTGCTGGAGATGATAGAGGTATCGGGGCAGATTCGTGCTGATGCACAGAGGGTTCGTGCTTTGTTTGAGGAATGTGATGCGATTGTTGAGGATGCGTATAAGAGGGGTGCTTTGACCCGTTCGGAGAGGGTCGAATTATCGTTTTTTCTTCCGTTTTTGCATGCTGGTGATGTAGCGCGTGAGGGTGGGGAGTTGAATAGGAGTGTTAAGGATGTTATGCGTAAATTGAATGTTTTTATGGAGCAACTTAAGAGGAGGTGATAGGATGCTGAGGAGGGTTGGTGCTGATGTAGATATGGGGTTGCGTGAGAAGTTGGATGAACGGGTTTCGCAAGCTGAGGAGCTTGTTAGATCGATAGTTGCGAATGTGAGGCGATTTGCTCGTGTTGTGGATGAATATGTTGCGCTGGTGGAGGATGCGGGTGCTCGTGGGCTTATAAATCCGTATGATGAGCATTATTTGGGTTCGGTGTTATTGGTGTATGCGTTGAGGTATCATAGGGAGTTGGAGTGGTTGAGTAGGGAATTGCGTGGTGATGTAGAACGGGCGAAGGCTAAGTTAGCGAAATTTTTTGCAGGTAGGGTATAGGAATCTGGGTTGGAATGCGTGGAGTTTGGTTAGGTAGCTTAATAGGTGTGTGCTTGTGGTTGTTGTTTTTTGTTTTATCGCTTCGATTTTGTGATGTAGGTTGTAAGAGGCACAATGAGTTGGTTTCTGCGCGGGTGAGTTTGGATGATATTTTGGTATTTGAAGGTAGCAATTTTTTATTAGATGAGCGTTTGGTTTTGTTGCGGAGTGAGCGTGCGCGTGAGGGTATAGTTGTGTGTGGGAAGCGGCTTGCTGGATATGTTGAGGATCCGGTGGGTTTTGTTTTGGCACTTGCTTGTGTCGAGAGTGATTTGGGGCGTTTGCGTAATGGTCGTGATGGTGAGATAGGGTTGATGCAGTTAAGTCCATACTGGTTGGATCGTTATGGTTTCTCACGGGAGGAGCTTGCGGATGATCTGGTTAATGTCTGTTTTGCGGTGGATTTGTTGAGGGAGTATTTTGAGCGGTATGGTGATGTTTTTCTGGTGCTTAGAGCGTATAATAAGGGTGAAGTCAGGATGTGGGGTAATCATAATGAGTTGTATGTGAGGCGATTTTTTGATTGTGCGGAAAGAGTTGGCTGGCAGAGAAGGCTTGAATAGGATTTGGATTTGATTTATTATTAAGTTAATATCAATGAGGTGCTGATATGTATTTGAGAAGGTCTTTGAGAAGGGTCGGTGAGTTGACTACGCGTGAGAGGGTTAAGTTGCTTGAGGAGGCGGCAAGTGCTGTTGAGGATGCCGCTGATTTGATAGAGAAGGCGTTGAGGGGAACGCCGCTATATGATGATGCGAAGCGGTATTTGATTTCACGTTTGGAAAAGTTGGTGCCTTTGACGGGTGCCGAATCATGATTGGGCAGAGAATTTTATACGATTGAGAAGATGATAAGGATTTTAGAGGAGGAAGAGTTTGAGGAGTAGTTGGCAGTTTGTTATGAGGTGCTAATATGGAAATAAGTTACGAGGATACTTTGGAGTTGGCGAATAGGGTTAGGAATCTGGAGGAGTTCAGGGTTTGGTTGCTGGAATTTGAGGATCCTGCTTCGGCTTTAGCTTGGTTGGATGCAGGTTTTCATTTGAGAGATGGTTTGAAGTGGAAATGGGATGGTGATTTTGATGATCCTTTAGAAGCGAAGGAATGGCATGATGCTGGTTTTAGGCCCGAGGAAGCTTATAGGTGGAGTGTTGGTGGTTTTGAGGTTGATGAGGCGTTAGATTTAAAGAAGCGCGGTTTCACACCTGAACGGGCTCGGCGGGAATTGCGCAGGTGAAGGAGGTTGAAATGCGGGTGGTTAAGAATTTTTTTTGGCGTTTAGTCGGTGCGTTGGATGATTATTTGTCGTTGAAAGTTCAATTTTGTGTAGCTTGGATGGTTCTGGTAGTTTTGTCAGGCTTCAAGACTGTAGTTGTGATTATTGCAGCGGTTTTTGGTATTTTAGCGCTTTATATCAGGGAAATTCAAAAACCTAATTCAAATTTAACGAGGATAATAATTGCGTGGTTGACAAAGCAGGATTTTCTTTCTGGCACGGGTGTGCCAAAGGAGGATGCGGAGTAATTGATGTTGTTAAAGATTAAAAAATACTGGTATGTTATCGTTACGGTTTTGGTTATGGCAGTTTTAATTGTGTTGAGGGTTAGTGTTGATAAGCAGAAACTTTTTTCAATTATCCAGAAAATTTTGAAAAAACGGGACGAGGTTGATAAGGAAATTAAGGTTCGTGAGGAGTTGAAAGAGAAGAATATCAAAAAGATTGATGCGGAGTATGAGAAGAAGAAAGCGGAGATTGAGAAAAAGGTTGAGAAAGAGTTTCAGGAGGCGAAGGAGAGAGGATTGCTTGATGAGTTGGCAATGCGATTATTTGGTAATAAAAATAATAAATAGGAGGTGTTGAAATGGCGTTTTTAAGGTTTGAGGAACCCGATATTGAATATGTAGCAAGGAAATTGAGGATGGATGAAGGGGTTGTTGAGAATCTGCTGGACAGTATGGAAGAATTTCCTACATATGAGGAGGAGTAAGATGGCGAGAGTAGATTTGGAAGTAGTAGAGGATGCTTTAGATACGTTGTGGGTTATTTATACCAATATAGGTCAGAGAGAAGGTTATATAAAACGGAAAGGTGGAATAAAGGGTGGATGGAAATTAATGAGAAAGTTAACGGCGGATGAAATGAATCGTTGGGAGGAAAGAGCATGGTTGGAATTCACAAGTAAATTTGGGTGGTTTTATAAATTGAATGATGAAGAGGAAGAAAAGTTGTGGGAATTGTTTATGGAGAGAATAACTGATGAGATTGAAGTTTAATGAAGTTAAAGAGGCGTTGAAAAGGAACTTTAGGATTAGAAATCTTTTGGGTTGGATACTCATTTTTTGTTTGGTGCGGGGGCAGTTTGTTTTTGCGGGTGATACTGAAACTTCTGGGATAATTCCTGTCAAAAAGGGTCAGTCGTTGGTTGCACCATGGGAAGGCAGGTTGGTTAGACAAGATGTTTACGAAAATATGGTCAAGTGCGGGTTGGAATTACAGGCTGAAAAAGAAAAATGTAAACTTGACCTTGAGAAGTCCGAAAAAATTTGTGAGGAAGAATTGAAGGCGAAGGATGATATTTGTAATTTGAGGATGGACGCCGTGAAGTATGAGAGGGATTTACTCTTGAAATACGCTTCTAAAAAGTGGTATGAAAATTCGTTTATTCAGTTGGTCTTGCTCGGAGTTTTAACAATTGGAATAGTTTGGGGTGTCGGTTATGCATATAAATAGTTTTATGGAAGAAAACAAAGTTTTATTAAAGTTTCATTTAAGAGGATTGAAGGATGAAACTATATAAAGGAGGTGTAAGATGAAGGGTAGAATATCCTATTTTGATGACAGAGATAATAAGATTAAAGAGATGATGCTGGATTTGGAACTGGCGACTCGGTGGGCGCGTGTTACAGGTTGGTGGATTTGGGCGGAAGGAAAGTGTCCGTTTGATGGGACACCACTATCCTTTGATATTGTAACAGATAAGCGATTAAGTTCTGATATGCGTAGAATGATAAAAGAAGTCGCTGAATTGAAAGAAGAATACATAAGGGATGGAGCAGGTAAAGAATTGCGGGAAATGATAGATGAGATTTTGTGGCGATATTCTGAATTTCCAACGGAGACTGTGGTCGCTGGAGAATGTATTCATTTTAATCCGACAAAATATATGGATGAAGAAGAGGAAGAAGAGATTGGTATTGAAGAACTTTTGGGGGTGGAAACTGGAGTAGCAAGTGTAGATGAAGATGAGATTGTAAAGGAAATTTTAAAGAGTGAGTTAGATGAAATGGAATCCGCTATCAGAGAATATGGTTCTTTTGAGGATATTAGGAAACTTAATGAGATTAAGAGAAGGTTAAAATGAGGTTATTTTGGAATATGAAATTAAAATGTGATAGGAGGTGTTAAAATGGCAGGGATAATGTATTATGGTGAAGTGCCGATAAGATATGAAAAGGAGGTTATAGATAAAAAGTTATATGTAGTTGTGGATGTGCGTGATTTTGAGAAGATGGTAGAAATAGATTATAAAAATCTCTGGGAGGAGTTGACGGATGAAGAAAAGGATGTAGAAATGTATGATATGCGGTTTAGTGCTGAAGTTTTTGAAAAAATTTTTGAAGAACTCATGGAGGAATACAAGGTTGATGGTATTGCTTTAAAAAGTGGGAGGAGAATCATAAAAAAGATATTAGACCCTGTTGATTATCAACTGACGGCTTTTGATTTTTTTAATCCACGAAAATTTTGGTATAAGTATAAAAAGGGAATTTGAAAATGGAATCTGCTATCAGAGAATATGATTTGTTTGAGGATATTGGGAAACTTGAGAAGATAAGAAGAAGGTTAAAATGAATTTATTTGAAATTTGGAACAAAAAATGTTATATTGAGGTAGGAGGTTAAAGATGACGACCGAGACGATAGTGCAGATAATTGTAACGGCAATTCTTTCAGGTATTTTAGTGGGTCTTCTGGGTTACTTTTTTAAGCGGATAAATGCGATTTTAGAGAAAAAGGTGAGTGTGCTTGAAGAAACAATAAAAAAATTGAATGAATCTGTTACGAAGATGGAGAGTGACATTAAATTGCTTTTCTTCAGTGTGCGAACGATTGATAAACTTTCGGAAACAATTGATGATATTAAGGATAGGGTATCAAGGTTGGAGGGTAAGTATGAGAAAAAGTGATGGTGAATCAAGGGAAAGGATACAGCCTCAGGCGGATGAGGAGATAATTGCGGTGCTTGAAGCGGAGGCTAATAGGTTGATTGAGGAGAATGAAGGTATGACGGATACGAAGGTTCAGTTTGTAAGGAAGCATGTGAAGATGTTGAAGGATGCAATTGAGATTAAGCAGGCGATTGAGCGGATTGAGAAGAAGTTAGAAGAGAAGGAGCGTATTAAGGCTCGGAAGTAGTGGAGGGTATTTTGTGGGATGAAGCGGTCGTGTTGTGATAAGGTGGGGGTTGCTATTAGGCGTTTAGGTCAGTTAGTTGAATATGTAGCGGACGATGTGGATCTGGTTCGTGATTTTTCGCATTGTTTAGAGGAGGTTATTAGGTGTTTGGAGGGTAAGGTTCTTCCTCGTATCAAGTTTGCGGATAGTGTGATAGAGGAGATGGGTGGTAATCCTCGTCGGTTTGCGAGGCATTTTATGGAATTTTGGTGGAGTGCGGTTGTTGTTCTTTTTTGTTTGATGGGTCTGAGGCGGTCGATTTCTTCGGAGCGTGCGGTGGGTGAGTTCAGGCGGTTGTGGCGTCGGTGGAAGTTATTTGTTGATGATGTTGATGAGCGTTTCAGGTGGAGTGTTGGTTTATATTGGGGGAAGGAGCGTATCAGGGCGAGGTCGCTTGGTGAGTTTATGGACAGATATCCTTTTAAGCATTTGTGGAAGGGGGAGTGGGGGAGGGGTTCGGGTTGTGTGATGTGTGCTTATGAGTTTGTTTCGAGGGAGAGGATTTTCCCTTTGCTTGATTTTACGACATACATGGAGATGCTTAATTCTTTGCGTAATGGAGGGGAAATTTGAGTCTCAGGCGTTTAGTGTTTGATGTTTATGTTCTTGAGTATATAAGGCGATTTGATAAAAAGGTGGACTATTTATTTAGAGAGAAGTTATGGGAGCTTGTGGATGTGGTTTTGCGTATGGTTGTGGATGCGGTTTTGGAGGAGGCGCGGTATTTGTTGAATGCGCCTGGTGTGCGAGGTAAGGTGGCGTTAAAATCTGATTTGAACAGGCTTTTTGAGTTAGAGGAGGCTGATAGGTTAGATGAATTTTTGGTGCTGGCTAAAGATGTTGCGAGCCGTGCTCGTGAGGCAGGGATGCTTTATTTTTCGCATGGTTGGGAGGAGGTGGTTGACAAGGCATTAAAGCTTTTGCGGACGGGTGATTCGTCTACGGCTATGATTTTGGTGGATCAGATTAAGGATATAGCGCGTCTGACGGGTATGGTTTTGCCTGAATTATCGAGGATAGCGAAGGAGATGGAGGGTAAGCGGATAAGTAAGGTTGTGAGGGATTGTTCGGATGAGGTTAAACGCGTTTATGGTAAATTGCGATTAGTTTTTCCGGAGGTTCGTGTAGCACAGTTGAGGATTGAGAAACCTTCTGATTTTGGTAAAGAGGAGAGGGAGGAGCGGGTGATACCTGGTGTTAAGCCTATGAGGTTGGTGGATATTAAGAGGTGTATAATGGAGGTTACGAGTTGTTTAGATAGTTTGCTGCCGGTTTCGGGATTTGAATTGAGTAGGAGTGAGGATGAGGGTGGTAATCCTACGGAGTTTGCAGGTATATTTACGCATTTTTGGTATTGTTGTAATGCAGTTTTGACTTTGTTTGAGGAAATAAGTTTCAAGCCTGGGATGTTGAGTGCGGTTGATGCGGGTGCGTTTCGTGATGCGGTTGTCCGTTACTGGGAGCATTTTTTGGAGGAGCGGATAAAGAGTTTTGATTCGAAGATTAGGGTTTTGTGGGCGCGGTGGCAGGTAGGTGGTAGGAAAATTACGGATTTTGCGAGTTTTTTGAAGAATTATCCGTATAGTCATTTGTGGGATTGGGTTAAGGCAGCTGCTGAGTCGCGGTGTTGTGATTGTGTGAAGGAGATGTTGCGTGTGCCTGTGAGGCGTGATATGGATTTAGATCGTTATAGGGACAGGTTGAGGAGGGTTTTTGCGGTTTTAACGGTGCTTAAGAAGGGTCCGCGTGTGGTAGGTGAGGTTTTGCAGCGGTTGGCGTTTATTGAGTTCAATTTAGGTTCAGGTTATGTTGAAGCGGACTAAGAAGTTTTTGAATGAGGTATTGGTTCCCTTGGAGGAGGGTGATAAGGGTTTATTTGTGATTCAGCATCATTGGGCGACGCAGGAGCATTGGGATTTGCGGTTGGAGTGGCCTGTTGCTGAAGGTGTTGATATTAATGAGATTTTATTGGAGGAGTGGAGGGGTAAAGCTGTGGAAGAGGGTGATATATTGACGAGGGCGAGAAGGCGTGTGTTGCGTAGTTGGGCTATACCTAAGCATCGCTTACCTAAGAGGGTTGGTGAGCGGTTGATGATGTCTGAGACTGAGTTGCATCCTTGGGAGTATAAGGATTTTGAGGGTGAGATACCTGAGGGTAAGTATGGTGCGGGTGTTGTTGAGATATATGATTCTGGGGAGTATGAGGTGCTTGATTATAAACCTGATGAGGATCGTTTGGTTGTTTATTTGAGGGGTGACAGGATTGATGATGTATTTGCGTTTGTGCCTGCGTTTAGGGGGGAGGGTAAGGGGAATCAGTGGTTGGTGATAAAGGTTGATAAGCGTAAGTGGCTTAGTAGGGCGGCTTCGGTGGTTGTGGTGGTGCATGGTTTAGCGGGTAATTTGTTGCGTCGTGCGATACATAAGGATTGGACGAGGGAGGGTCTTAAGGGGTTGTCGGATAAGGAGTTGCAGATGGATCATTTTTTGTGTCATGTGGGTGTTCGTGCGATAAGGGAGGGTTCTGGTTTTGGTGATTGGACGATAAAGGAGCTGAAGGAGTTGCATGATGCGCTGGTGGAGGAGGCTGCAAGGAGGGAACTGGATTGGGGTTTGGAACATGAAACGCCTTTAGAGTAGGAATATGCGTGGAATTTATTTAGTTAAGCCGCATGGAACATGGTTGATGGAGGGTTATAAGACGCATGTTGTTAAGAAGAAGTATTTTCCCAATATGGTAGGGATACCACTTGTTTTGGTTGAGGGAGACAAGGCGTTGGGTGTTATAATTCTTGGGGAGCCTGAGGAGATTGAGGGATGGGAGGGGTTCAGGCGTACGCGGGAGTTGCACAGGGTATCGGATGAGGAGGCGGTGAGGTGGTGGGGTGATTTTGATGTGTTGTATTTGTATCCTGTTAGGCGTGTGTTGCGGTATAGGGAGCCGAGGTCTGTAGAGGTGCCTGTGGGTGTTCAGACTTTTATAAGGGATGTGGTTTTCAAGGAATCTGGTGGTTTTTGTTATCCATCGTGGTTTGAGTGTGTTGGTGGTTCTGGTGCTGATGCTGTGGAGGAGGTGCGTAGGGTGATAAAGGAGGTGATGGATTATGGTGAGTGGGAGGGGTATTTTGAGCGGTTGAG
>Ga0272445_1000585_pt1 | contig 33310 bp, 25 predicted proteins | sample YNPCB0031_FD_194404 | JGI IMG/M metagenome (GOLD analysis project Ga0272445, IMG submission 194404) | Hot spring sediment microbial communities from Yellowstone National Park, WY, United States - YNP-CB-003-1 | ecosystem: Environmental > Aquatic > Thermal springs > Hot (42-90C) > Sediment... | reverse complement strand
GTTGAAGAAAATATACAGAAGATAAAGAAGGTACTGGGCAACTCTATAGAGAGGATAAACCTCCTCATTATACATTAACTAAGCTCTTCCAACCAAACCATCCGGCATAAAAACATCCCTAACAAACGATACATTATAAATCTTAACTATGAACTTATCTCGAAATTCTGTATCTTTGGTGTATGGTTATTGATGTTATTGTTACTAGGGCTACCTGTATCTTTAAGCCTCCCCTAAAAATCCATCATAAAGAAACAAAAACAAGAAAGAGAAGCTTAAATAGTTTTGAGATGAGTTCTATGAAAAATTTTAGGAGGAGGGGCTGGTTTGATAGCCCCTAGCCACCCACAGACAACTAATTACGATCCTCGCTTCAAGCCTTTTGGGCTCGCCGAGGATGATAAACTATATCATATGGGTCTTGCCAAGGCTTATACCCCAGCTCCATCCCCAGCGAGCCCCCTCTGCCTCCTTACTTCTATCAGCATCTTTTTATAATTGATTCTTAAAGGAGAAAACCCTTAGAGATACTGGATTGATGTATCGTGTTGTCAGACTTGTGATGCTGGGAAAACTGAATTTACCTTTTATGCTCTGTCCTGGATATATTTGAATCCAAGTTTGATTGAAAGTTCTGCTTTTGCTAGTTCCTTCCCGAGGTAGGCAGCATGGCTTAATTGTGAAACCCACCCATTCTTAATAATGGTGTGGTATATGCTTCTGGCATCCTTACCCTCGATTATTCTTAGAAGCTTGTTATCATAAGAATAATGCTCTACTGTGATGACTTGCTTCTTTGGCTGTGGAATGATTACAAAGTAGCCCATCTTGTCCATCTCGACTTTTACTGGTTCTTCTGCTTTAACAATAGGTACAGTTGAAATCTTAACAAGATTGGTTTCAGTACACTCCTCACAACTACAAGATGCGCTGAAACTTCCAGCAAGCTCTTTTATTTTCTCAATAATTCTTCCAACATCTTCGCATCCGATCATGTCTACAATATGCACCTGCCTCCGAAAGGCCTCAACTTCTTCCCGAGTTACATTTCTTAAAATAGGATATCTTCCAGGAGAGCCTATTACTCTCATCTCCTCATTAACACCGTTTTCTTTAAGAGCAAGTAGTGTTCTACCACTACGATGGCCTTCTGGGTCTTTGCCTACTAGAAGAAGAACACGGATAGTAGGATTAGATATAGTGTTTTTAATGATCTTTTCAATTCCAATATTCTCTGTTTCAGTCTTACCAACAATACAGAGTTCCAGGGGCCGATTACTTGCTAAAGCTTCTGCTAGCTCTACGCTTCCAAGAGTTGAGACTGCAATGGGGCAACCCTCACCATCACAAAATGCGAAATACTCTCCTGCCACTGGAGGCCAAGTTTGCTCTCTAACTTCAAATATACAGCTTAAGGGTTGTGCAGTTACAGCTTCTGGAAAAGCTTGAGCAAAGATGTCCATTGCTATAGCTGGAAAGCAGTGTTCACAACCTAGGCAAGTGTACTCTATCGGTTCCATTTCTTGGAGCCAGTGTTCAATATTTACGAGTAGATCTGAAGAATCCTCGCTTCTAAGTGGGGAGAGAGAAAACCACATTTTTTCTAAGACTTCTTTCATGCATCCGCATCTTCTGCACTTCTCAAGCCTTATTCCTTCCCAGAGTTCGGATTGAATCTTCTTTATCGTATCTTTCTCTGCCATGTTATTTGTCTCATTAAAAAATCCTGTCAACTTTTACTTAGGTTTTTTATGTCTATAGTTTTGTTTCTACTCTAGTTTCTGTCTATGTAATAGACTATATCCTCGACGGGGTATTAAGCCTATGCAAGTTTAACAATTATCCATTATATGGGTGAGGCTTATACAATCATTTATAAATTTCGGTCTAAGAGATTCTACAACAATATAGATTGTTAGAGTGTTAATTTGATATAAGACCTCAGATCAATTATAGCAATAGTAAGAAACCTATGCATATCAATAAAACTCGGAAGAAGGGTAACGCTTAGTTAAAAAGACCTCGTTAAGTCGTAATCTGGCTTAAACCTCAATAATGGTAGAGCATATGCTATGATCAGTAGTGTTAATCCATCGTCTCCTATGACTGCAAACCATAAAGGTATGAAGCCTAGTGCGCCAAGGATTATCATAAGAGCTTTGAGGCTTAAGGCTAAGGTGATGTTGACTTTGATCTTAAGAGACACCTTTCTTCCCAGCTTTATTAGGTAGGGAATACTCCTCAGGTTGGAACCCATCAGAGCAATATCAGCAGCCTCAATAGCTACATCATTGCCAGCTGTGCCTATTGCTATACCTACATTAGATGCTGCAAGTGCTGGAGCATCATTTACACCATCGCCAACCATTGCTACGCCTCCATATTTGCTCCTTAACTCAGCAACTATCCTCACCTTATCCTCGGGGTTGAGGTTCGCATAGTATTCCTCTATGCCGATTATTGTTGAAGCTTCCTTAGCCGTGGCTGGATTATCGCCAGTCAGCATCACAGGCTTGATGCCTATAAAGTGAAGTTCTTTTATAGTATCCTTCGCTTCAGGTCGGATTTGGTCTTCGATATGGATGAGTCCAGCTAGTTTTCCATCCACCGCTACAGCAACTATTGTTCCACTTGGAGAGAGCAGCTGCAGAACTGTCTGGTCATCAATCTCTACGCCTAATTCTCTAAGGAAGGAAATCTTGCCAACCAAGAGAATACTTCCATTGTTGAGGGTTGCCTTTAACCCCTTCCCAGCAATATCCATGAAATCTACTGCTTCTGCTACTCCCCCATGAAGGTGGCCTGCTCTATCTATGATGGCATTAGCTATTGGATGACTCGATTTTGACTCAGCTATCGCTGCAAGTCTTAGAACTTCATCTTCGCTGAAGCCATTCAAAGAAATAATCTTCGAAACTCTTAGCTTGCCTTGGGTTAGCGTTCCAGTCTTATCAAATATGACTGCCTTAATCTTCCCCAGCTCCTCAAGGTATCTCCCACCCTTTATGAGGATGCCGCTCCACATAGCCCTAATTAACGCTATTAACACTGTAACTGGAGTGGAGATCACTAAGGCGCTAGGGCAGGCGATCACTAAGACTATCAAGGCCCTATAGAACCACATATCAAAGGACTGACCTAAAGCTAGGGGTGGCAATAGTCCTAAGCCTATGGAGAGCATGATCATGGTGGGAGTATAGTATCGGGAGAATCTGTCGATGAAACGCTCTATCTTAGCCTTCCTCTCATGAGCTTCCACAACCATTTTAACGATCCTGCTTACCGTAGATTCTTCATAAGGCTTCTCTGTAAGAACCTCTATTGAACCATCAATACTAAGGCTTCCTGCGAAGACCTTATCTCCCACAGACTTTTCAATCGGTATTGATTCTCCAGTAATGATAGATTGGTCTATGTTAGACCTACCAGCTACTATTTTCCCATCTATCGGGATCCTCCAACCCGCTTTTACTATGATTATATCCCCTGGGTTTAGCTTTTCAACGGGAACCTCTTCTAGCCACCCATTCTTCTTGAGGAGAGCCCTCTTAGGCAGTAGTCCAGCTACACTCTTCGCTATGTTCCTCGCCTTATCAACTGTATAATCCTCGATAATCTCAGCTATGCTGTAGAGTAGGAGGACAGCGGCGCCTTCCTCCAATACACCTATAGCTGTTGCGCCAACCGCAGCTATACCCATGAGTAGGTCTTCATTGAAGGGCCGTTCTCTAACTCTCCTAATAGCATTATAGAGGACTGGTGCTCCAACAAGGGCTAATGATACACCGAATAATCCCTCTCTGAACACGGCTAGTATATCTGATGGGAAGCTGAGCAGACCTGCACAAAGCAGAATGCCAGAAACTACCGTTAACCATAGTCTAAGCAGTCTCTGGCCATGCTCCTCCTCATCCATAGTTGAGGAGACTCGTTATACCTAGTACATGTTGCTATTTAAGCATACACCTGCTTCAACATCTTATCTAGATATTCAAGAGTCTCTTACTTTATCAGGTCTCGTGCTGTGATAGATATCTCTGCCTTCTTCTTATTCTTCATAAGTCTGCAATCCATATGGCTGGAGAAGCAGTTCAGGATGTTAAATTAATTCTAGCTCAGCCTCACAGTTATGTCTGGCTTTGGGGTCTCACATCCCTATGTAATTCCAGTAGGTTAGCTCAGTAGAGTCCACTAATCCTTTGAAGAATCTTGCCTCAGGTTTAGAGATTTAACACCAATAATATTTAACGGTTATGAGATGAACATGTTATGTTAGGGTTTATGGCTAGCTGGAGATATGGGTGTATGGAGATATTTGAGCTAAGGTTGTCTAGACATTCTATAGCAGTTTGTAGTATAAAGCTAGTATACTAATATATGATAGGATTAGTGAAGCTGGTAGGCTCTTTTCCCATCCAATTCCTCTTGAATGTGTAAGGGCTGAGGAGATCATTACTAATTGGATTATATGTGCAATGATGAATATTGATTGGAGTAATGGGATTATAGAGTTAATCTGAATATCTAGGTATTGGAGGACCAGTAGGAATACTAAGTAGATGTCTATGGGTATGAATGAGGATAGGGAGGCAACTAGTAGTCCACCGAACCCTCCACTATATGGTGAGAGGATCTCTCCAGATAGCAGGATGTATCCTAACACTATTCCTAGACTTACAATAGAAGTTGTAAGGCTTCTACTACCTGGATCAAAGGAGACGTAGAGTAGAACCATCTTTAAAGGCATAGTATAGAGTAGCATGACATATACGAATATAACTATTATTCCTAATGCTAAGTATCTTGGAGGCTTATTTGATATATTCTCCATTAATGGAGCCATAGATAATATTCTCAGGATACTCGTAGATGGAGGAGTCTTGGATTCTGTACCCATGTCCCTCATCATCTTCTCTACTATAAGTAGCCCTTTCTCATTCAATACATACCTACCTCTTCTAGCTTGGCTTATCAAAGGCTTCAAGAATTCTAGATGATAGTATAGTGTTCCATAACTTACATTTAGTAATAGCTTAAGCTGGGTAGCACTCATCTCTCCACGAGTATATAGTAGAGTTAAGATCTCTCTTCTTAGAGGATTCTTCAAAAGACTATAAACTTGTTCTAAATCAATAGCTCCTCTAGGCTCCATTCTCCATGATATAATGTAATACTCCTTGATATATTTCTCCTAGTATTCTCTCTGCCTCCTTAAAGAGAATATTAAAATTTTAAGTATATCTACATGCGGGAACAGTAAAGCTTTCGGTTACCCCTATATAGCGTCTAGATGTCTCCGATAAACCTCGAGAATGGAAAAATTATTAACTAATTTAACCTTTAGAAAATGAAGAGTATGGCGAAGCCGCTTGCATTAATCTTATCAATCTTATTAATGACTTCTATAGGTTTAGTTACAGCTTCAAGCCAAGATAACTTCTTCAACTCTCTCTTGTCTTCTGATAGAGTACCTAAAAGTAAAGTAGAAAGCTTATTGAAAGAAGTTGAAGAACTTTTAGATGAAGCTAGAAGAACTATAGCTCAAGCAGAAGATGCTGGCTTAGATGTTCAGGTTTATAGGGGGATCCTTGAATCAGCTCAAGCAAAATATCAGGAAGGGCTAAGGCTCTACAATAACGGAGATTATGATAAGGCATTCTCAACATTAATATATGTTAAGACAAGAGTCCAGATAATTCTAAAAGCTTTACAAGGAGTTGTGGGAGAGAAGCCCTCGGTAAAACCTTCAATTCAGGAAGTTGAGAATAAGCTTGAATCATTAGAAGAAAAGTATGAAGAGCTAGAATCGACTGTAACACAGCAGACTGGATTGGAGTCGTTAGAAGACCAGCTTAAGCAAGCTCATGAACTAATTACAAAAGCCAAAGAAATACTAGATGTGAATTATCAAGCTGCATACTCTCTATTAATTAAAGCTGAAGACATCTTAAAACAAGTTGAAGAAGCTATTATGGTACCACCACATACTATTAGTAGAGTAACTAAAACTGAAGTCGAAGCATCACCTATTGTTCAACCTACCCCTAAGACTACAATAACTGAATCTACTTTCAGCACTCTTACTTCTATTCTACAACCTTCTCCTATAGAACTTGAAACAACCCAAATTGGTGAAGTTAGTATAGAATTGGAGAAGAAAGATGGAGAATACAAGGTTATCGTAGAGCATGTAGAGCGCTTGATTCAATACGAAAATGGTACAGTACTAATTAATAGGGAGAAGATAGTTACTGTAGGTGATAAGACTATTGTTTCTATTAGTAAAGAATTAGTCTACGGTAAGAATGAATCAAAGAATATAGGTCAGGTATCTGTAGAGCGGGAGCAAAACATAGTAGGTGCATGGTTGAAAGTCTCCATGAATACCCCTCATGAGATCTACAAGCTTGATAAAGTTATAGAAGCAGAGATAGTAGAAGCTGAGAAGAATAAAGTTAGGATTAGGCTTAAAGCTCCAGATAATACTTCAGGCAGGCTCTTCATAATAGAATTATCCCCTGAGCTTATAGACATAGAGAATATTATGGGGTTCAATCTTACGGTTAACAGTGAAGTAGCTATTCTAGCTTCAAGCTTGTTAGACCTTGCTTCTGGAATATATGACCAGCCAGCATACGTATTCGTAATCTCAGCTAAGGGAGTGCAGATCCTCCTCTACATCCCACACTTCAGTGAGTATATAGTTGAGATAAATGCAATAATACAGAGAATCCTCGAAGCATTCGAAGAAAACCTTCAGAGAATCTTCACAATCCAATCAGCTACATACACAACAATAGTAGCCACAATAATACTGATAGCATCTACAGCGATCATAATACACCAGAAAAAATATCTACATAGAATTAAGTAGGAAAACAGAGGCGGCGGCAGCCCCCGAAAGATGATAGGAGAAGCAGAAGCCTAGACGTATAAGATAGTGTCCTACACGTTACCACGCAGCAGCCCCGCCGCATCTTAGTGCTGCTCCCTCCCGGGCCTAACACGGTTCGATGCGTTAGGAAGCTGGAGCCCACTCCTACGAGTGGGGCAGCCCCTACGGAGCTCCACGTGGACGCGTACTCATCCACTTCTTATACGTTGTACTTCTGCTTCTCCTACGCTCTTTCAGGTTATCCGGCCCCCGCATGTAGCCCGTCTCGGGTTACAGGGAAGGGCTAGCTCCCCGGCCCTACCTGCCGCCGCCAGTTATTACTAGTAACTTCTTCGCTTATAAATGTTAATGTGAGTTTGTCTATTTACTGTTTTATATTTGTCTTTTAGCATTGTTAGTGCTTACCCGTCAGGTATAGCGCTTTGATGGTACTTACTAGTTCTTGGAGTTCTGTTTCTAAGAGGAGTTTGATTGTATCAATCTTTTTCTTAGTAGCCTGTTTTATTCCTTAGTTTATGGTGGAAACTTCCCTTGTTATTCTTTTTTCTATGAGTTTTTCTCCAAGCGTGGGTATGAAGATTGTTATTCCTACTATTATTAAGATCGCTCCTATTACTCTACTAGTAAATGTTACTGGAACTATACCGCCATAACCTACTTTCGTAACTATTCCAGGAGCCTACCAGAAAGCAGCACCGGATTAGTAGAAGTATCCATACTGCTTCTACTAATCCAAGCTAGAGCTATTAGATTACATTAACATTGCATTCATATAGAATCTCTATAGTTGATGCTTAGGCCTTTCCTAATTATTGATATCTGTTCCCTCATCACTTTTTTGTCTTGAGGGTTAATGTATATTTCCTTGTTTTTTGATATTCTTATTGATGGTTTACGTTGTTGTCTGCCCGTCTTGTGGTATGGCTAGAGCATCATCTAAGGTTGTAGGTGTTGAGTGTAGGTTTTGTGGTAGAGTATATGATGCTGAGCCAGTATTCTCTGGAGGATTAAATGAGGCTAGGTCTATCGTCTCCAATCTCAACATGAAGTCTACACAAACATTCAGGAAAGCTAGGCTACCGAGGTATAAGTGGATAGCTACTAGGAAGAAACCTAAAGTAGAGCTCTCAGCAGACATGGCCAAGATACTCTACATCCTTGAAGAGAGAGGCGAGATGACTGTCAGAGAGCTATCATATATTCTAGGATTAAAGCCTAGAAGGGTTAGAGGGATACTGCAAGCGCTTAGAAAAGCTGGACTGGCTGAATGCATCATAAAACCTAGGAAGACTCTAGAATCATTCCTCGAAGAACGGGATACTCCATAACTAGGATATCTTCCAGAAGGGACATTTAAGAAACTTCCTCCAAATTATTCTAGCTTGTTCAAAAGGTTTTATTGTTAAGTTTAGAGAAGCTTCTAGTGGGAGATAGAATATTATCAGCCCCTTAAAACCATTCAAACTGAACACTTACGAGAAGATAGAAAGCTCTTAAGAAGACTCTCCAGATATATCAGGAACTTGAGAAGAATCATATTAAGATATGAGAGGCTTGCATCAATATATAAAGCCCTAGTAACGATATCATCCATAATAATGCACATAAGGCACAGAATTTAGAGATGAGTTCACTAGATGTTAAAGTTAGAATTGTTAGGGTTAAGGATACTTTAGTAGACGTGAAGCACAGCAAGCTGTTGGATTAGTAACCTCGTATTCTACATTCCTGGTTGTTCTGCATAATTGTACACTTTTAGATATTTCTTCATCGATTTAATCGTAGTTAATTTCAATACATGTCTTCTGCAGAATTCTTAGTATTGTCAGCTATATTCTCAGCATGGCTTCACCCCTAGAAGAAGAATTCTTCACAATATTGATGATTTCTTTTAATTCATCCTTCTTCCTTCTATAGTTATTAATGAGGATATTGTAAGCTAGAGCTTCTGGACGCCGTCTTAGCTGTCGATAATAGTTGTTGCTTTACTGGGTTAAGCCCTAAATATGCTCTAAGTTTTCCTACAGATACTAGTCTTCTATCAATCGGGTCCTCCAATAATTCATATCGCCGTAAATCTCTCTGACAAATATTACTTATAGGGTAAGCAGCCAACGCTATGATAAGGGTAGAGGATAGAATAGCCCGGTCTCCCATCATTGTAAGGCCGAGAGGCACAACACCGCTTATAGGTGTTGTAGCTTTAGAGCAGATGGGCTACAGGGTAGACCCAGTAACAGGGACGCTGATTAGAGGATTACCGCTAATGCTCTAAGAAATAGCATTTATTATCGTAGAATGCTTACCTCTAACTAATTCTGCCGATAATCAGTATTTTTACTTGACTTTCTCGTATAGAGGCTTCTGTTGTAATCTCATCAGCCTCTTCTTCATTTTCTTCAGCATTAGTGGGATTATAGTTATCGTAAATGACTGTTACTCCAATTATCAGTAAGATCAGGTCAAGTGTATCCAGCCAATACTCCCCGCCTTTTCATATATTCTGGTCTAGTTAATTTTCAGGGAACCCTTTAAACCTCCAGACATACACGATGAAATACCCAGTCTAGAGAACATTAAACTCCTACTTAGATTTTAGGAGAAGATCAGCTGATGCTGTTTTTATAATTGTTGAAGCTCCTACTTAGAAAAGATATATTAAATTGGATACGGTATTATATCGTGTGGAGAATATGTCTAAGGTGAAGTTTACTGGTGTAATCTGTCCAATGATTACTCCATTTAGATTTGATGGATCTGTATATAGAGAGGGGATCAAGAATCTAATCGGCTTCTTATCTGAGAAGAATGTTAAAGGATTATTTATCTGTGGTACTTTTGGTTTAGGTCCAGCATTAACTATCGAAGAGAGGAAGAAGGTTGTAGAATATGTGATGGATTCTATGAATAAACCTCTGGATGTAATTGCTCATGTTGGTTCAACTAGTTTAGAGTATTCACTTGAATTAGCAAAACATGCTGAAGATAGTGGAGTTGATGCTGTAGCCTCTACCCCACCATTCTATTATCGTTACGATGAAGAATCTATCTTAACATTCTTCCAACAACTTATCTCTCAAGTCAGCATACCAATCTTCATCTATAATATTCCATCTAGAGTGGGATACGATATTTCCGTTTCTCTATTAGAGAAGCTTGTAGAGATAGGTATTCTAGGTATGAAAGATAGTGGGAATGATATTCTTAAATCATATGAATACATATACACTGCAAAAGGGAAAAATAGGGATTTCAAGTTTCTTATAGGTACGGAGGCTTTAATGCTTCCAGCGATTATAGCTGGAGCAGATGGATGTGTTTCAGGTCTCTCAAATATTTACCCTGAAGCCGTTGTAAAACTCTACAATTACTTAAAAGATGGTAAGGTATCTGAAATCCTAGACTTCTATTTCAAGATAGTTAGAGCTAGGAAAGTTATGGAATCTACTCAATCTATACAGTTATGCTATGAGATTCTTAAGCTTAGAGGAATTGATGTTGGTTATCCTAAGCCTCTCTTTAAGAAGGTATCAGCCCAAGCAGCTGAAGAAGCCAAGAAGAAGATTGAAGACATAGGTTTACTAGAAGATACATAGTTACTCTACTATCTTTCACCTTCTAATATTTTTCTAAGCTTATGTAATTCTTCCTTTAACTCTTGAGCAGTCTTTGTAAAATCTCCTAACTTGATTTCTCCATCTTCTTCAATAATTATCTCCAACATAGGCTCCTTAATAGTATCTTCTTCCATAGTATCATCTTTTAGAATCTTACCCAAGCCTTCTTCCTGGATCTCTTCTTTAGCTTCTTCGTCTGAAGACTCTCTAGGGAGAGAATCTATTAGCTTATCTTCTTTAGCTTCTTTTCCACTTCTTCTATATGATTCTTTACTTCCACTTTTCTCTGACTCTAACTTTATATCTTCTACGCTCTGTTCATGTAAGATACTGGGTTCTCTTAAATGGTGTGAAGGTGGGGTTCTCATTATTTTCTCTTCTCTCGATAGGAGTAATGATATGATGTATGCTGCAACTATTATTGATACTATTATTATCCATAGTATTGGGTGGAAAGATTCTTGAGGCATTAGAATCCACCTACTATCTCTTCTATTTCTTCTTCAAACTTTATGAAGAGATGGAATAATGTCTCTGAGCCTAGTGAGACTAAATAGTATACTGCTCCACTTAGAGTTAATAGTAATCCGTGAGAGTATGTTAATGTAAATTTTGAATCTCCTTCAACGATGTAGAGTGCTATTGAGCTTGATGATGCTACTACTAGTATTATTGTATAGAAGTATGTGGAGACTTGGGAGGGGCTGACCGCTGCTATTACTGGGAACCAGTCTTGTATCAGTAGATTGAATCTGTAAAGTATCTTTGTTAAGGTGGCTATTAAAGCAGCTACCGTTACTAGTGTAGCTTGTAGAGGTATAGCTAAACCCCTTAAAGTTCCTGCAGTCTGCCTCCTCTTTTTTCTATCAATTAAATGTCTAGTTATATAATCATAAATAGATTTAGTGTAGACTTCTGACCTTGCTCCGTAAAATATGCTGTCAGCTACTATTCTAATAGTTTTTAATACTAGACTGCTGAGGCTCTCTAACCCTAATACGTTTAAAGATTTATTCTGCTCGAATCCAGCTTCAAGTCTTCTACGTAAACGTTTAATTAGCTTATTCAACTCTCCATAATCGTTTATCTCAAGAATCTTTGATGATTCTTTTAGAGAATTAGTAACTAGGATTGCGTCTCCCAGGGATTTAACAAAAGATGGGTAATTTTCATCTATCTTCTCTACCTGTTTTACCCATTTTCTCCCAATTCTCCCTATTAAGAGAAGCGGTATACCTGCCGTAATGAGAGGTAGAGGTATTGGGGTTAAGTTACTAGTTACAGTCTGTTCTCCATTTATGTTCTTGTTTAATGAAATGAATAAGAATATTAGGATAGCGGTACATGGAATGAATATTAGTGAATTTATCTTCTCTATTAATTTGAGAGAAGCTGGTCTAATTTCTTCACTATGTAGTATTGGGTCGGGTGGTAAAGTTTTTGCCATTAAGAAAATCACTGAAGCTAATGAGATAGTTATCATTAATATTGAATAAATTAACAATTTCTCGGTTTCTATACCATATATAGTTGAGACTAATAAAATGGAGACGCTGAGGAAAGCTGCAGAAGTTAGTAGAGCAGAATACGCCTCAATATATCTTTTAATTCTTTCTATTGCTCTATCAAATTCTGCTTCAATTGCTTCTAGAAGCTTCTCATATTCTATCTTCATGAAATTCTCCAAATCAATACCCGTGTTTAGGGAATATGAAAGCCTCTGGAAGAATTTCTTAAAATTATCTTCTCTAATTGTTGAAGAGACTAGATTGATTGCCTTATAGATTGTATAATTCCATCTATCTACTAGTATAGATATCCTCTTGAAGATTGTCGTTAAGTCTCCAAGTGCGTATTTTGAGTTCCCCGCTATATTTATGACATCTCTGGGGTATGATGTAACGGTTGATAAAGAGTATAAATGGATTATCATTATAGAGTAGAAGCTTCTAAGCTTTCCCGATTGTTTAATCCTCTCTATAAATTCTATTATCTTTTTAGATAGTGGTTTAATCAAGCTTCTTCACTCTCCCATATTTTTTTCTCCTAAGCTGATCTGTTTTAATGCTTCTTCAACACTTGTATTGTAAGTATATTTGATAACTCTCCACACGTGGAAATAATCTGTTACATTTAATCTAGCGAGAGTAGAGAGAAGTTCAGCTCTCATCTCTAAGTCTACGTAAATCTTCCTCAAATCTCTCCTACTAATACCCTTCACTACGGCTATCCTATTCTCTAGTAGATGACTGCTTCCTTCACCTCGAAATTCATGAGAATCTAGATTGGGCTGCCAGCTAAACAATTCGATATAATCGAATCTATTATCTCCTGGATCATATCCAACTATCTCATTAATTGATAAGACTCTTCTTTCTATCTTCCCAGTGCTAGGTATTCTTACAGAACTCTGGATAACTACTGCATTAAGTATGTCTATATATGTTTTAGGTATCTCTATCGGAGAGCCTGTAAGTCTCTGGATTAGCTTCTCAACACTCCCAGCATGGAATGTTGCAAGCACAGGTGCACCAGTCTGCATCGCTTGAAAAGCTACACTCGCTTCCTTACCTCTAATTTCTCCAACTATTATATAGTTCGGTCTCTGTCGGAGAGCTGCTTTAAGCAGGTCGAATAATTCTATACTGGAGCCACCTGCTTCAGACTGTCTTGTTACTTCTCTCACCCAGTTATCATGGGGTACTATTATCTCGGGTGTATCTTCTATACTTATTATCTTATAGTGAGGGTTAATGAATACGCATACTGCACGTAGGAGTGTTGTTTTACCGCTGGCAGCCTCGCCGCAAAACCATATACTCATATTATTTTCGAGAAGAATCCATAGATATGCTGCACCTAGAGCGCTTATCCCACCATACTTGATTATCTGAACAATACTTAGAGGCTTATCACTAAATTTTCTAATAGTGAAGTTAGTACCTCTCATGCTTAAGTCTTTTCCAAAGACTATGTTTATTCGAGAGCCATCTGGAAGAGATGCATCTACAATAGGATTCCTAAATGTTGCAGGTCTCCCAGTTCTCTCTGAAAGTCTTCTAGCAAAATTATCTAGTTCATATTCATTCTTGAATAGTATATTCGATTCGCAGCTTCCAAATATTTTATGTTCAACGAATATTGGGCCTACTCCATCACAGCTAATATCCTCAATGTATTCATCTCTAATGAATGGTTCAAGTATGCCTAGATATACCTTATCCATAATTAGCTGATATTCCAGAGATCTGTATGTTTCATTGTTGACATATATTTTCTTAGAGTCACTCTTCTTATCTATCTTAAATTCTCCCGTTTTCAGACCCCAATCTATTTTAATTATTCTCTTAAGTATATTTCGTAAAGCTTCTTCATGCTCCTCAGGAGTGTTAAACTCAATGTTCTCATCTATCTGGGATATGAGTATCTCTTCAACGAGGTCTATTATCTTGTATATTCTTTCATCAACTGCTGGTTGGATAACGATGTATAATGGTCTTTCACCAGGCTTCTTTGATTTTATATGGATGAAAATTGGGTCTCCTACAGGATAGATTATATTTACTTCTCTAGCATATCTCATCTCTCTGCTAAGCTGCTCCACGTAATCTGGGAGTTTTTGACCTCTTTTAGCAAGATTATCTAGATATCTTGCTAAATGTGGGTTTTTAGCAAGAGCATCTTTAAGGCTTTCAGCAAGTCTTCCCTCTATGCTTTTAACTATCTGGCTCATTTTTCTCACGCTCTAGCTCTAGAAAAAGGTAATACTTTTATACCGAAGGCGGGATCAACATCAAAACTTAAAGTTATAGAGGTCTGTTTTACCGCACCCTTCAATTTTGGAACTTGGAGAAGCTTGACTATTCTATCACCTATCTCTTTAACTTGTAGTATGAAGTGGACGTCCGAGATGCTTCTCATCCTTACTAGCATTTCTTCATTGAAAGCGTATGGGTGAACAGTTATTATTATCGACTTATTCTTCTCTTCAATTATGTTCCTAGCTTCCGTAAAGAAATTAAGAATATCATCTTCTTTAGCACGTGTAACCAAGTATGTTAGAGAATCAATAACATATAAGTCGAAGTATTCTCTAAGTTTTATGGTATTCAGTATCAGCTCTAAGAATCTTGATGATAGAGCTTCATCCCACTCTAAGTCTTTAACATGTAATTCATAGATTTGGAGTAAGCCTTTTAAGTAATATTCTGTAACTGATAAACTAATCTCATCCATTGATTTTAAGAGTCCTCTAATACCAGACTCGGTAGTTATGTAGAGTGTTTTGAAACCGCATTTAAGAGCTCCATAAACATATTGTTGTGTTAAGACACTTTTCCCACTATCATTTGGTCCCTCAATTAAACATAGGAAGGGGATTCTTAGTTCTCCGATCTTCCTATCTAGTTCTGGGTTCATGGCCCTAATATATCTAGCTACAGAGCTTTTCTCACTCAATTTCTCCCACCAGTTTCAAGGCATGATACTATCAAGACTGGGTCCCCAATGATGGGTTCATCTCCCATCACCCATGCTTCTAAGAGTAAGACTTCACCTGGATCCCATAATCCTGATTTAAAGTCTCCTGATGCTGGGTTAATTAATTCTGTATTATTGGTTTGTTCTATCTCTAGTGGACGCCAACCTTCATTTAAGGTCCTATCTAGATTGTGTGGAAGCCATTTTACTCTAATTTTATCGTTAAGTGTCCTGTACACCAAGATAATATCTATTAGGGGGAAATCTCTTACACGTATAGGTTTACTACATTTATTCATTAGTCTTGATGTTACTGTGATGTTATCAGGGGAGACCTCTAATTCTTTGATTATTATCTCTCCTCTATTTTCTTGTAAGCTTCCCTCTAAATACTGGCTATAATATGTAAAGAGGGATACATAGTTGGATAGACTGTTTAGCATATATCCAACTAGTATGAGTGTGGTTATTGTAAAGATTATGAACACTATAATGCTTCCAAGACTGGACATCTATCAACCTCCTATACAGAGAATGTATATTCGCAGGTTCTTCCATTAAATAGTATTAATTTAATTGTATAGTCTCCCTCAATAATCGTTTCATCTAGCTTTATCGTTACCTCTAATGTTTCAGATGGGTCCCATTTGTTGTCTCCATCTATATCATTTGGTAAATTGTATGTCCAGCTAGGCGTATAATCTCCATAGAGAAGATACTTAACATTATTTGATGAGATTAAGAGTATCTCTGAATGTTTTACTAATTGGGGTGATATCTGTTTCGCTCCGTTATTCTTTACCCATAGCCTGATAGTATTCGAAGATCTAGATGAATAAGCAAAAACTATTCTACAATTATATTCTGTCTCTTCCTTGATTTTTGCTAATTGAAGTTTCTGTAGATCTGCTGCTTGACTCATGTTTGAAATATACACGGTTGCTATAGTTGATGCAACAACCATAGATACTATTGCAAGGATTACCTCAGTCATTAATGAGCCTACAGGCATTCTAAGGCACCCCCTTTCTATTCTTAAATTCTATTGGTGGCTCCTTTAACCCAAACATTAATAGGATAAAAAATCTATCATCTACTTTGTTATTCGCTAGTAAGCTTACAATATATGCTGCTGCAACTATAGAATCTAAAGATATCTGGCTTTGAGATTGAATATACAATTCCCCTTCGGAATACTTGAGTAAAAAATCTACTGCATCTATCAAGGAATATACCAGTCTTCTAGGTGCAAGCTGGTTAACTATTCTAGAGTTCAGAAACTGTACTACATGGTCTCGACCTAATAACTTAACTAATATAGAACCACAAGCGAGGATATTTAGTAGATTCAGTTGGCTTCTCTGAGGTTCTTCAAACCTTTGTCCGGTATCTTCTCTACTTATTTCTTCAAAATCTTCAGTAGGTTCACGTATACTATCTATCCTACTCGTTTTCTTTATACCTCCTGTTTCCTTAGGTACTTGTTTAGTTTGAAGTTTATCGAGATCCACTATTTTCGCGATATAATTGAAGGGGTTTTCTAAGTCTGATATTAGTTGTCTTATATCCATGAGCGTTGTTTCTAGAGGTTCCTTCATCTTTCTTACTTCTTCTTCAAGTTCTCTAAGCCTCTTCTCTAGGAGGCCATGTTCTTCACGGCTCATTTACTCTATCCTCCAAGGGAGTCTCAAGAATGAATTCACATATCATAGCTTCATCAGACAATATGGATATCTTCTTTATATTCAGGGGCGCTTTAAAGAATAATTCATAGTATCTTGAGAGTATCCCTCTATAGAAGAAGTATACAAGAGATATTTTAGTGTCTGAGTCATCTCCAGAGATGTTTTCGATCTTCTTACTATTGATCTTACATATTAGTTCAAGCCGCCCCTCTGGTTTAAATGCTTTAAGTATTAATGCATCTTTAACAATATCATGCGTCTTTAAACAATTAATAAGGTGTTCGCTTGCTTCTTCGAGAGAAGCCTCTCCAGATTTCAGAGATAAATATGAATTGTATAAGTCTTCACCAATGTTCTTTCCTAAATTGTATAGCAGAACACTGCACAGTCCAATCCCCAAGTTATATCTAACTGATGCTAACATAAGTCTTATTAATTCACTAACATTTGTAATAAACTTACTATCACAACTTATCTCTCTCCTGAATGCTGACATAGTCCCACAACCCTCAAAATATAGTACTGAAAAGATATTTATATATTTTTTGAATACTATCTTAGGAAGACAATATTTATATATCAGTATTACCAAAATATTATTGAGGAAAATGTGGTGGAAAAACCAGGTTAGGAGAAGAAAGAGTAGACGTGGATTGACTGGGCTTGAGACGGCTATAATACTAATAGCTTTTATCATCGTTGCGGCAGCGTTTGCTTTCGCGGTTTTGAACCTAGGGTTTGCATCAACTCAGAAGAGCGGTGAGGTTCTTAAAGCTGGATTAGAAGAAGCTACTTCAAGTATAGAGTTAGCAGGCTCAGTAATAGCTACTGGTGAAAATTCAACCAGTGGTATGAAGGTCTCTACAATAACATTGTATGTTAAGACAGCGGTAGGTAAGAGACCTGTAGACCTCAGTAATGAAACACTGATAATATCATATATTGATCCATACAAAGTCGTTGACAAACTTGCTTATGGAACACAAGTAGAAGTCACAGAGATACAGGGAGATGGAGATACTCTAATAGAGTATGGTGAATCATTCAAGATCGTAATACATGTTAACACGATCTACGGAGGCATTGATAACGTTCAGCTGAAGGCTAATGATGTATTCGTAGTAGAAGTTAAGCCTCCAGTAGGCGCAATACTTAAGGTTGAGAGGAGACTACCTCCAGCAATAGATCCTGTAATGGATTTAGCATAAGTAGCCGCTCAGGTCAATCCACGTCTACTCTACCCCCTATATTTTTTACCTGCTACATATATATCAGAGGAGTAGAATAAGAGTTGAAGATTCTACTATTGTCTCCTAGGATTTCTGGAGTTGGTGGAATAGCTCAGCATGTTAGAGTTCTTGCTAGAAAACTCCATAGTATAGGTTTTAGGGTAGACATGTTATCTGCAGAATACTTGAAGATCCCTAGTTTGAAGAATCTAGCTAACCCACTTTACGGGTTTAGCTCATACTTGAAAACAATGTTAAGAGAATACGACATAGTTCATGGACACAATCTACCATCACTCCCAGCTGTCTTATCTTCAGGTAGTGGGAAAATCTTAACACTCCATGGATTATACTCTAAACAGGTAAGACTACTTCACGGTCGATACCTAGGATATCTAGCTGGAATCATCGAGAAGATATTCTTGAAGAAGCTGGACATCTTGACGACAGTATCTATGGAAGCTGCAAGACATTATAAGAGCCTCGGTCTAAAAGTTGAGCATATACCGAATGCTATAGATTTATCAGATTTACCGAGAGATTCTGAAAGAATAAGTGATCCGCAGATAGTCTACCTGGGTAGATTATCATATGAGAAGGGTGTAGACTTACTGATCGAGGCTTCAGCTAGATATGGACTAGAAGGGATAGTTGTTGCTGGAGATGGTCCATTAAGAAGGTATTTTGAGAAAGCTCATGAGAAGAAGCTGCTTACTTTTCTTGGACCATTACCTAGGTGGAGAGCATTAAGGATACTTGCAGGCTCGGATGCTGCAGTATTACCTTCAAGGCAGGAAGGTGTAAGCACATTCCTCCTCGAGGCCATGGCCCTAAAGATACCTGTAGTAGCTAGTAGGGTAGGAGGAAACATAGAGATTATCAGAGGAGGCTTAGACGGTATTCTAGTAGAACCAGATTCTAGAGAAATATTTAAAGCGGTTAGAAGCATCCTGAATAAAACAATTCCTGTAGATGAAATGATTGGAGAAGCATACAAGAAGATAATAGTAGAGTATAATTGGGATACCGTATCGAAGAAGTACCTAGAAGTATATAATAGAGCCGTCAATCTATAAAGATTCTAGAAACTCTCCAAGATAGTATTCGAATAGGGAGAGCATGTTTAGAGGTTGGTGGACACGTATTTGATTGCATGGATATTGCGACCATGATTTCTAGTTGTTTTAAACCTGGTAGAAAACTAGGAAAAGCTGAGTTTCTAGTAGTCTTGAAATAAATTTCCTAAGCTTAGATACGAGTATTAAGACTCAGTATACTAATAGTGTTAAGAGATACTTTAGATACTTAAAGATGGAACGGTTATATTCATCATAAACTAAGCGTGGATGGTTGCGTTCAGGGAATAGGGGGCCTAAACCGTTCCTAAAACTACACGCACTATAATTGCATGGGAGATAAAAAAGAGATTCAGCATCCCAGTGGGAGTTAACGTTCTTAGAAATGATGCAATAGCAGCTATAGGTATTGCAAGCATAGCTGGAGCAGAATTTATTAGAGTAAATATACATATTGGTTGTACTGTTACAGATCAAGGGATTATAGAAGGTGAGGCATACAGAACCATACGTTACCGAGAGTTTCTCAAGAGTAATGTGAAGATTTTCGCAGATATCGCTGTTAAACATGGTAAACCTCTATATGATGTACCTATTACGCAGCTTGCAAGGGAGACTTACTATAGAGGCAGAGCTGATGCTTTAATAATTACTGGGCCATACACAGGCGCTGAAGTAAGTATAGATGACCTACTAAAAGTTAGAGAAGCAGTACCTGATGCATCTATAATTATTGGAAGCGGAGTGAATCCCTCCAATATAGGTACCCTATTAAAATATGCTGATGCTGCTATCGTAGGCACATATATAAAGAGGAATGGAATAGTTTGGAATCCAGTAGACCCTGAGAGAGTAAGAATCTTAATGAAAGTTGTTAAAGAACTCCGATAAATAAATTAACATACTTTATGAAACCATGAAGAATGTTTCTGTTAACAAAATGGTATCCTCTTGTGTTTCCAAAATTCCTCCTACTTACTCTCTCATGAATGCATTCTATTCCACCCTCTTCCATGCATTCGAATCTTAGGCTTCTATCAGCAATTACCATGTTTTATTCAAGCATTTATCCAATCCTAGCAAACTTAGATGTTGAACGTATTGTCAACCATCGAAAAAATAGTTAAAGCCATAAGTTTAATATCTGTAACATGGTCCCCTCTTTTCTCAAAAATTATCTATAATAGCATATCGTTTTGGGGAGATTGTTGTTTACCCTTTGTTTTTAGCAGTCTTGTTCTACAGCTCCTGCATTTAAAAGCTACTATTGGATAGTAATCCCAACTTATAAAATACGGCACTCAATAGAAAAATCTCTACATTGACAGCATCTTCTACAAGCACGGTAATTATTAATACCTCACTAAAATATTTTTATAATGAAGGGGACGTTATAGTGGTGGGTATGTCTTGACTTCTAATAGGATTTCTAGAAGGGTCGGTCATATTTTTCCTATTAAGAGAAGGATTGGTCATATCTATCCATTGAGAAAGGTGCTAAGAGATAATGGCTGTAAGAGTGAAACTAAGGATAAAGAGTAGTAGTGGAGAAGTTATATCTTCAGCTTTAGTTAATTCAGGTTTTGAAGCTGAAACCCCCCAACTACTTATACCTAGATCGCTTGCTATTAAGCTAGGTCTATGGCCTCCCCCACCAAATGCATTATTAATCGAGGTTGGTACTGCAGGTGGACCAGTTAGAAACTTTCTAATCCCCGAAGCTGCTGAAGTCACTGTTGAAGTAGAGGATAGAAGTATAGGACCAATTAAATGTGACATTATGATCTCGAATATTGAGTATGAAGTCTTGATAAGCGATAGGCTTGGTGGAGAGTTAGGTATAGTGATACTGGATCTTAGAGGTAAATGGAGATTCATAGATGAAGATAAAGAAAGAATTACAGAAAAACCACAATATTGGTTTTAACATATCTGAATTGATAGACTTATCATATAAGGGATAATTTTCAAGATAAAATATTCTATCTACTAGAAGATAGAAAGAAATACATATGCTATAAGCAAAGTAGTATCCGGGAGACTGTTTTTATGTTCATGGGTCTATATTTTTCTCTTGCATGTAGCTAATAATGTAATTCATTATCCGATTTAATGGGTGGATGAGGTTTCTAGTATTACTGTATAGTTCTCCTGGCTCTATGTATATGTAATTGTAGACTAGTGTATTTCTCATATTTATTGCATCTTTAAACTTTTCGCTTAGCACTCCATTTATTATCCCGTTCTCCAATAATATTGTAACGATCTCTTTGTATGATTTTGGGGTTCTCCACTTCATGTAAGCAATAAGTGCTTCTCCTACATCTATTGCTGCTTCAACCGCTACTTGTAAGTTACGCTCACAAGCATCTCTTATGTTTTATGAACTTGATGAAAACGTTCTATGCTGTGTAAGCAGTGACTGGTGAATCCAGTAGTGTCAAAAAAGTTTATATGGCTAAGGTGAATCTTTATAATTGCCTAGGTCAGGAAATAGTCATCCTTTAATAGTATTCAAAAACCTGATTTTGACGGAATTTATATGCAAATGTATACTATTAAATATACCTTGCAAACTTATTTTTAGATGAAAAGAGAGGGATACAGTCTTCTTAACCGGCGTGATTTCCTAACTGTATTGGCGGCTGTAGGCACTGCTACAGCAATCGGCTCTGTCATCCAGCTGCCCCGCAGCACGCTTCTAAGCGTTCAAGAGAACATACTACAAGGTAGATACAGCTACCAACTTCCTGAAGATAGTTATGTGGCTTCAACGTGTCTACAATGTCCCGCAGGCTGCGGCATAGCAGCCCGCATCGTCTCAGGCCGCATTGTAAAGATTGAAGGTAACCCATTGCATCCAATTAATCTTGGAAGTATCTGTCCAAAGGCACACTATGGTCTGCAGATTGTTTATGACCCCGATAGGATTAAGGGACCGATGGTAAGAGTTGGTGAGAGGGACTCCAAATTTAGGGAAGCGAGCTGGGGTGAGGTTTTAGGGCTTGTAGCTTCAAGATTGAAGGAATTGAGAGATTCTGGCATGCCTGAGAGGTTTGTCTGGCTTGATGGACGTGTTAGGGGGAATATGGGAGACCTCATCTCAAGGTTTACAACAATCTTCGGCACTCCAAACCGAATAGGCCACAGCAGCATATGCTCCGACGGTTCAGTCATAGCCCACTACTTAATGCAAGGGGTGAAACACTACCTAGGCTATGACTGGAGAAACACCAACTACATGCTTCTATTCGGGGCTGGATTCCTCGAGGCTTGGAGACCCACTGTAAGGCTTCTGAGAACATATGGACACGTTCGGCAGGAAAGACCTGTGAGGGCGAAGATCGTAGTTGTTGAAGTCCGAATGTCAACCACTGCCCTTAAGGCAGATGAATGGGTGAAAGTAAAGCCTGGAACTGATGGGGCCCTAGCTCTAGGGATAGCCCATGTAATAATCAGGGATAAACTGTATGACAGAGAGTTTGTAGAGAAATATACAGTTGGCTTCGAGGAGTTTTCAGAGTTGGTTATGTCTAGGTACCCGCCTGAGTGGGCGAGTAAAATAACGGGGGTACCCATTGAAACCATTGAGAGAATCGCTAGGGAGTTTGCGTTGACAAAGCCTGCAATAGCCGCGGGCCAGAGGGGTGCGATGATGCAGCCCAACGGGGTCTACAACTATATGGCCATACATGCATTGAACGCTTTAGTGGGAAGCCTTGGGAAGAAAGGAGGCGTTATAGTTCAGAAACCACCACCTTTCGCAGCGTGGCCACCGCTAGAACTGGACGATGTTGCAAAAAACGGGTTGAAGAATATAAGAATTGACCTTGCTGGGACGGAGAAATACCCATTTGCGAAAAACGTCTACCAGCAGGTTCCTGAAAGCATTCTGTCAGAAGACCCTTACCCCATCGAGGTTTTGATGCTCTACTACACTAACCCGCTTCTCTCATCACCTAACCCTAAAACATGGCGGAAAGCTTTGGAGAAAGTACCATTCATAGTCAGCACTTCTCCCTTCATGGATGAAACAACCCAGGAATACGCCGATGTTATACTGCCTGACCACACTTACCTCGAACGGTGGATGGATGACGTAATATACCCAAGCCTCGGCTACCCCGTGGCCTCGATAAGACAGCCTGTCATCAACCCCCTCTATAACACAGCTAACACAGGCGACATCTTACTGGAGCTGGCGAGATTAATCGGAGGCAAAGTTGCTGAGGCATTCCCATGGAGGTCGTTTAAAGAAGTAATCATGTTTAGATGGCGGGGCATCTGGGAGAGTGGGAGAGGTCGCGTAGGACCTAAGCCTGTTAGCGGTATGGCAAGCTTCGATGAATTCTGGTCGAACGTGTTGAAGTATGGTTTCTGGTATGACCCGCCTTACCGCTTCGAAGACTATTCGCACGAGTTCCAGACAAAATCGGGGAAGTTCGAGCTACTCTCAAGAACCCTAGAAACGAAGTTGACAGAGCTTGCGAAGAAGAAGGCTGAGAAAGAGGGGCTTACCTATGAGGAGGCCTATGAGAAAATCCTAACACAGCTAAGAATTTCTGCTAGGGGTATTGAGGTCCTACTACCACACTATGAGCCGCCGAGATTCGTAGGCGATGAAAAAGAGTATCCAATGATACTGATTACTTACAAAACCGTAATGCATGCCGAGGGGCGGGGTACAAACGTGCCCTGGGCTCTAGCCGCCTACGCTCCATACGCGAGATGGGGTTGGAAGAACTGGGTCGAGATTCATCCTGAAAAGGCGGCTGAGTTAGGCATAAAGACGGGTGACATTGTTATCGTGGAGTCTGTTAACGGCAGGCTCGAGACACGTGCGGTTGTCAGGGAGACTTCATCACCCGGCGTAGCTGCTATGCCATTCGGTATAGGAAGATCGGCATACGGTCGCTGGGCCTCAAAAACAGGGACAAATGTGAATGAAATATTAGCTGAAGAGCGTGATTATCTCTCAGGCTCCGCTGGCTTCTTCAGCACACGCGTACGTGTCTACAAGGTGGTGGGTAGCTAATGGTCAGGTGGGGCATGGTCATCGACTTAGATAAATGCACAGCGTGTCAAGCATGTGTTGTTGCATGCAAAGCTGAGAACAACGTCCCCATAGGTAGTGAAGAGGAGCAGAGTAGAGGGAGGCAGATAGCTTGGATGGACTTGATTGTTAAAAGGCTGGAAGATGGTGAAGCTTTCCTCCCAAGGCCTTGCATGCATTGTGACCGCCCACCCTGCGTAGCCGTTTGCCCTGTAGGAGCCACCTATAAACGTGTGGACGGCATAGTTGACCAGGACTACAATAGATGTATTGGATGTAGACTCTGCATGGTTGCCTGCCCCTATGGTGTCAGATACTTTAACTGGAATGCACCCGAGTGGCCTGAAACCTACCAAAACTACCTAAACCCCATAGTTCCCATCAGACCTGCGGGTGTCGTTGAGAAATGCACCTTCTGCGTCCATCGCATAGAACGGCTTGAACGTGACATACTTCTAAAGAAAGCCCCTCCAGCTGTTATGGCTGAAGCGGAGAAGGCTAGCTCATTGGAGGAGGCTGTGAGCAAGGCTGTGGATATACTGATGAAGAGGCTCCTAGAGAAGGGTGATGAAGTCACAGAGGCGGAAGACCCCTCCAAGTGGGAGGATTTCGATTTCAGGGAGCTCAACTATCTACCCTCATGTGTTAGGAGTTGTACTGGAAGAGCTCTTATCTTCGGAGACCTTGATAACCCTGAGAGTGTTGTCCACAAGCTTTCGAGGAGCAAGCGTGTCATGAGACTTTTTGAGGAGCTCGGAACAGAGCCCAAAGTGATCTACTTGAAGGAGGCTAAGTGATATGACTGAGACTAGGTCTCACTACATTCCTACACCCTTCACAACTAGCTCAGCGGTTTTCCTTCTTTTCTTGCTTGCAGTTGTAGGGCTTGCATTCAATGCTTGGATTACCCAGCTTAGGGAGGGGCTGGCTGTAACAGGGCTCAACCGTCCCGCTGCATGGGGCATATACATGGCAAACTTCGTCTTTTTCATCAGCGTAAGCATGTCAGGCACCTTCATCTCAGCCGTTATTAGGCTGCTTAAGCTAGAGTGGGGTAAGCCGATAAGCAGGGTGGCGGAAATACTGACTGTTGGCAGTCTGCTTATGGCGGCTCTCAATATACTCTTTGACGTGGGGCAGTTGTGGCGCGCCTTACTCTACATACCCACCTATGGCAGGATACAATCACCCGTTGGCTGGGACACAATCGTCCTCCTCTTCTACCTGCTTATGAGTCTAGGATATCTCCATCTCTCGGTTATACCTGATGCCGCAGTTCTATCGGAGGCTGGCGGGAGGCTAAGCTGGTTATACAACCTGCTACGGTATGACTGGGTTGGGGAGGAGGAACAGGTTCACTTACTTGAGAACGCATTGAAGATTCTTGGGGTCGTAACGATTCCCATAGCCATAATGATGCACACCGTGACAGGTTGGATTTTCGGAATAATGAAGTCCGTGCCGACCTGGAATGATGCTTTGATGGGGCCATACTTTATTATTGGCGCTCTCCTCACAGGGCTCTCCCTCGTCATCTTGACCTCGGCAGTAATCAGGTGGCGATACCATTTACGAGACATAATCACAGACTATAGCTTTGTCCAGCTTTCTAAACTTCTTGTAGTCTTCTCACTGGCATACCTGTACTTCCTGATGGCGGAAACATTCACTGTAAGATATGCTTCGGTGATAGAAGATATCCAAGTCTCACAGTTTATATGGCTGGGACTCTATAGTCCATTAACATGGTACATGCTGGCATCTCTCGTCATACCATCTGTGGTTCTGTTAATTCCGAGGTTTAGAACCTATAAAGTAACTGTGGTGATGGCGGGGATTGTGCTTCCGGCTATGTGGGTTAAAAGAGTTTTGATAATAGTGCCGGGTCTGCTAAACCAGCTGAGGCTTCCTACCGTGCAGTCAGCAATCCCCCAATACGTACCCACGCTAACTGAGGCATCGTTAACGATAGGCTCCTTCGCAGGCCTAGCTCTTGTTGTCTATGTCTTCACTAAGCTCTTTCCACCTGTTCCTGCTTGGGAGATATGGGGAGTAAAGAAGCTGGCAGAGAGCCATCCGCCTATCTTCTCATTAAAAAGCGTTTTCCTAGGATGGGTTGTAGGGATAACAACGTCGACGGGCTATCTTTTTGTCTTGGTTGTTTCAACGATTGCTCTTGGAAGCGAGAGCGCTCTCTACGTCTACGCCGTAAGGCCTGAAAAACTGCAGATCCTTAACACACCAATCATGGTGAACACACCTATGCTTAACCTACTCGTAATAGTTGTCCTATCGGGGCTGGCAGTGCTGTTCTTCAGGAAAATATTCCATGGAAAATAGGTGGACGGATATACAAATGTTTACAATTACATGGGTAGCATAGTTTATATTAGCATTATTCCAACTTCTTTGGTTATTAATGTCTAAGTAGCTATGGCGTTAGAGTTCGCCAAAGGTAAGATGTTAGTGAGGGTAAATAAAGAGTATGCATCCCCCTAGGAAGTCAAGTCGTATTCCTAACATGTTTTATGTATTAACAGTATAAGATGGGTGGAGAGTAATATACACTGCGAAGGTGTTGAGAAAAGACATGCAAATTACGTTGCCACAACAGGTAAAAAGCAATCTTATCCTTCTTCTACAAGCTTAAAGGAAACATCGTTCCCCTGGAGCTTCATAACTATTAACAGCAGACTTTTTCCCGGCCAGATTATCTAGACCTGCTTTTCATCTTGCCGGTTGTAGAACTTTATTATAGAGAATAGAAGCCTCTAGCATTATAAAGTTTATGGTTAGCTTCCCCTCAAATTCTGGATAACCTCATAGAAGTATTAAAGAATGCTTTCTAAGTATTACTTTCCATGTGCTTGACGTTATTAAGGATGTTGTTACATGTTTATTGGTCTTGAAGTGTGTTAGAATTGATGAGCTTATAGAGTCTGGTAGGCTTTCACCGTTCTCACCGATAGCTCTAATCTGTAATAGGCTTAGAGTTCATTGGCTCCCATATATTGATGGATATATTTATGGTCCTTCACCTGGAATAACAGAAGTACTTGAGAGGATACTGTCTCTGTTGAAGCCTAATAGTATGCTTGACTTATTCTGTGGGAGTGGAGCTTTCTCGAAATTAGCATACCTCATGAATGTTAAGAAAATTAAAGCAGTAGATATCTATGTTGAGGCAGCTAGGAGGAACCTCAAGAAGCTGGAAGGCATTGAGGTAGAAGAAGGTGATGCTCTAAGAATAAGGAGTGGAAGATATGATATGGTTGTAGCTGACCCACCTGAAGAAAAAATAAGAGAATTAATAGATAGACTTCCAGAACTTAGGAGACTATATAAGGATGTAGCAGTAGTCTGGGTTGGACCATACCATAAAGCAGTAGAAATGATTAAAACACTATCAAGAGATGAGAAATGTATTGTTGTTGAAGCATGGGGGGATGCAGTTGCAGTATTCTGGAAGAAGAAAAAACATGAAACAATAATAGAGAGAGCAATTAAGAATATCGGGTGAGATTAATACTGAATAGTTAAATAAGAATATTTAGTAATTGGAGATGGTGGTGGAGATTGGGTGGGAGGCAGGTAAACCCGTATCTACCAACGGGGCATAGTAGTGAAGAAGAAGGAGGAAAGAAGAAGAAAGAGAAAAAGAAGAAGTAGCTTCTAAGATTATCATGCTTGAATAGCTAGCTTCTTTCTGTAATGTTTCTTTAAGGTCTCTTCCTTAATCTTTGTAAGCTCAGATTCTGGAAGTATTGAGAATATCTCCCATGCAAGGTCTAGTGTTTGGTCTAGCGTCCTATTCTCATCATATCCCTGCTTGAGGAAGCGTTGCTCAAACAAGTCTCCAAACTCTAAATACTTCAAGTCTATATCACTTAAACCAGATTTACCGACAATCTCTGATAAAGCTCTAAGCTGTACTGCTCTAGCGTAACTTGCATATAACTGGTTACTAACCTCGCCATGGTCTGCTCTAGTCCTCTTCTCAGCGATTATACCTGGCCCCATCAATCTAGATAGACTCATCAAGACGTTTATCGGAGGATATATCCCCTTCCTATACAAGTCTCTACTCAGTACAAGCTGACCTTCAGTAATATATCCTGTAAGGTCTGGTATTGGATGGGTGATATCATCGCTGGGCATAGTGAGGATAGGCATCTGAGTCAGTGAACCCTTCCTCCCCTTAATCCTGCCAGCTCTCTCATGAATGCTAGCAAGGTCAGTATACATGTATCCTGGATAACCCTTCCTGCCTGGGACTTCCTCTCTAGCTGCACTAATCTCTCGTAAGCTTTCAGCATAATTTGTCATATCTGTTATTATTACTAGAACATGGTAGTCTCTCTCAAATGCTAGGTATTCTGCAAGTGTTAATGCTACTCGGGGAGTGATAACCCTTTCAACAGCTGGGTCGTCTGCAAGATTCAAGAATAATGCACTACGTGAGATTGCTCCACTATCTTCAAGGCTTCTCCTAAAGAATCTAGCTTCATCATTCTGTACGCCTACTGCGGCGAAGATTACAGCAAATTCTTCTTCTTTCCCTGGTACAGTAGCTTGTCTAGCAATCTGAGCTGCTAGAAGATTATGTGGTAGCCCAGCTCCACTAAATATTGGGAGCTTCTGACCTCTAACTAGGCTATTCATACCATCTATAGCTGATATTCCTGTCTGGATGAAGTCGCTTGGGTAGTCTCTCTCATTAGGGTTTATAGGGTCACCATTAATATCTCTATACTCTTCAGCTACTGGCTCAGGTAACCCATCTATTGGTCTCCCAAGCCCATCGAAGATTCTCCCAAGCATGTCTTCTGATACACCTAGCTCCATAGTCTTCCCTAGAAATCTAGCTCTAGTATCAGAGATTGAGAGACCCTGTGTACCCTCGAAGACTTGCACTACAGCTCTTCCTCCACCTACTTCTATAACTCTTCCAAGCCTTCTCTCTCCTGTTCCCGTCTCTACTTCTACAAGCTCATCATATGCTACACTGCTAACGTTCTCTACAATCATTAATGGACCTTTAATCTCTCTTACAGTAGCATATTCTACTCCTGAAGCTCTCGCCATCTTACATACCTCCTACACTGACACCAGGGCTAACCGAGACCATTAACTGTCTAAACTCTTCTTCCATCTTCTCCTCTAATTTATCGAATAGGTCAAGCCTATCATTAGGTATAGTCGACTTGGACCTTATCAATTCAGCTATAATCTTCATAGCTCTTATATCTCTCAGCTGTACACCTCTCTCAAGAGCATGGGAGGCCAGCTTATAGAATTTAACATATAATCTAAGCATTTTAACCTGCTTCCCAGGTTTACATACAGAGTCTACTTCATCATATGCTGACTGCTGTAGGAATCCTTCTCTAATCATTCTAGCTGCATCTAGTATAAGTTTCTCATCATCTGGTAATGCTTCTGGACCGAGAAGCCTGACAATCTCAAGCAGCTCATCTTCACGTCTAAGAATCTGGTAGAATTCATGCCTTAGCTTAAACCATTCCTTATCAACATTCTCCTCCCACCATCTTGAAACAGTTTCAACGTATGCGCTGTAAGATTGAATCCAGTTGATAGCTGGGTAATGTCTAGAATATGCAAGGTTTGGGTCGAGAGCCCAGAAAACTCTAACAAATCTAAGTGTATGAGTTGTTACAGGCTCTGTAAAATCTCCTCCAGGAGGTGAAACAGCTCCAACAATAGTTACTGAGCCGATTCTCTCAGGGTTACCAAGAGTCTTAACTCTGCCAGCTCTTTCATAGAATTCTGCAAGCCTAGAGCTAAGATAGCTTGGATAGCCTTCCTCAGCTGGAAGCTCTTCTAGTCTTCCACTAATCTCTCTTAATGCTTCAGCCCACCTACTCGTAGAATCAGCTACCAGTAGGACATCGTAACCCATATCTCTATAATATTCTGCAATCGTTACCCCAGTATAGATACTTGCTTCCCTAGCAGCTACAGGCATATTACTAGTATTAGCTATTAGTATAGTTCTCTCCATTAAAGGTCTACCAGAGTAGGGGTCAGTCATCTCGGGGAACTTAATCAGTATCTCAGATTCTTCATTACCTCTCTCACCGCATCCAATATGTAGGATAACCTTAGCATCACTCCACTTAGCAAGCTGATGGAGAGTGACCGTATTATGTAATATGCAGGGAACATGACCCCCAACGAAGTTATGTACATAAGGGACAGTTAAATCATATACTGTAAAATCACCTGAAACAACTTCAACATCTTCAACTTTATCGAAAAATACTTCTTCTAATACTCTATCTAATATGTCCATGTACTGACTTATTCTGCTTTGAGATAATAAGGCTGCCCCATTAAAGATACTTGTGCTTGAGTGTTCTCCAAGAGATACGTAGTTGTAAGTGCTTATTTCTTTCTTTCTAAGATTTAAGAATGTATTTCCCCCAGCAAGCTCTCTAGTATGCTGGAGACTTAATGGGATGACTTCTCTTAAAGTTCCATCTCTATTATGGGTTTCAATATACTTTTTAATTGAGGCAACCTTATCTATCTCTCTAACTTCTTCAAGCACTATTGAATAGAGTTTCTCAAGCTCTTTTATACCCGAGATTGTTATTCTATTCTTATTCTTCTCTTTATCAATCTTAACTGTGTAGAGTATGCCGAGCCTAGTCAATATGTATGATAATGTCTGTATTATTTCTCTTGATGTAGAAGATATCTCAACAACACCATTATTGAATGACCCAACACCTAGGTAGTATCCCCTAACGAATCCTGCTATTACATCATCTGGTGACCTAAGAATTACCGATGGGATGGTCAACTTCTTAGATTTCTCCATTAGTGGGAATCCTAAAAAGGTTAAGATTTTCACTAACGCTGTATTATTTACCTGAATACATTCCGCTTTCTTGAATGATCCCCCACTACTATCTAACTGGAAAAGCTCTCTGAGTATTTGGTTGAACCGTGAGATAATCAATGGATCAGCATTAAAGAATCTTATGTTACGTCTAGTAATAATCCCACTAGACATTAATAATCCTAGAAACTCAGCAAACTTAGCCGTCATATATCCAGGCAGCTTTATACTTTTCCCTCTAGTAGAGCTTTTAACAGTAAATTCGAGGGGAAGTCCTTTACCTAAGAATTCAGATAGCTTAATGAAGAATTTTAATGAAGGCTTATTCTTACCAATCCAGTAGCATATTAAAGTGTTATAGCTTATTCCCATAGTTCTAGCTAAAGCTTTAATTGAGCCGACTTTTTGTTTTGCTTCTTCCATCAACTTTCTAACAAGGTTAAGATCTTCTTTTCCACATACGTGTATAGTCTCAGCATCTTTCAATAGAATAGGTTGATAGCTATTTTGAATATTTATCTTACGGGGCATAGCTAGAAAGTCCCCTCTAGCTATGCTTGAAGCAGGTGTCTCTACTATTCTACCTGTCTCAGGGTCAAGCTTAAACAATCTATGCATCGGTGTAACCATAACTTCTCTACCAGAGGAAGTAACCAGTCTCACTAAATATCTTGACCTACCTCTATAGATATGTGATGCTTCGAATTCTCTCAATCTCTCCCCATCGAAACCTATTATCTTTAATCTACCTATAGGAATTATTACTTCTTCATTTTCATCACCTATATTATAGTTAGTTACAGCTTCTCTGAATAATTCATCTATCGGTACCAGTGTTCCATCAGAAAGTAGTATGGGTGTTCCAGGAGGCACGCATTTCCCTGTCCCGAAGGCTCCAGGTATACACCCCGTCCCTCCTTTCGCCATCGGGAATAATGTATCTAGGACTCTTTGACCTGTTATGAGTGGGACTACTGGGTCTAGTCTCTCTCTGAATGGTCTAGGCTGCCTTACAGGCCATCTATGATACATTTTTAACTGTTCTTCACCAGTATTCGTCTTGGTTACTGCTATTGTTTCCTCAACTGTGTATTCTCCTTCTTCAGCTATCTCTACTATTTCTCCTCCTCTACTATTTGGTGGAATCATTATTTTATGCTGGATTAATGGTGTTTCTTCAACTACTCCGATAACGTCTCCAGGCTCAACTCTTTGACCCTTCTTAACTGTTGGTGTAAACTTCCACTTCTTATCTAGAGATATGGGTGGAACATGTACACCACGTTTAATAAATGATCCAACAGCTCTAGCTATGCTTATTAATGGTCTCTGAACTCCATCATAGATGCTCCCAATTACCCCTGGGCCAAGTGCTACGGTTAGAGGTTGACCTGTTCCATAAACTGGTTCACCAGGTCTTAATCCACTAGTATTCTCATAGACTTGTATGAAAGCTATATCTCCAGTAAGCTTGATTATCTCACCGATAAGCTTCTCTTCGCCAACATATACTGTTTCATACATTCTCGCACCCATCATCCCCTCAGCACGAACAGCTGGCCCCGCAACCCATATTATTTTGCCTTTAACAGGCATACTTTATCCTCCGTAACCGCCTATACAATGCTAAGACTCTCTATTTATCTTAAATCTATACATTAATAATAACCTTATTAGACAGTAGCGCTCAAATTTCTAAATTGAAACTCAGGAGCCATTCATTTTCAATTATTGGAAAAGCATACTAACGTATTACATATTGCTGGTAGAGGGAAAGAAGTAAACATATATTATCTTCTCGGCTATTGTATTCTTTCTGCATAATGTGTATTCTCATGGAATGTAGAAGCAATAGTGATTTGCGGGGGTTTGACTTTTCATGATATGGTAAATCTAAAAGAAATCGTGTATGTTATAAGAAGCATCTGGTAGGAGGTAAAGTAAAACGCTGGGTTGAGAAGGGAATACAGCTAGATTGATTTCCTAGAATGTAGATGCGTATTTTCTAGCCCATTCTACCATCTTCTTTAATGAATCCATGCTTACACTGGGTTTAACGTTCTTGACAACTTCTATGAAATCGTTCATAGTTATTTTTCTCGGCTTATCGCTCTTACCTTTCTCGAAGAACTCGCTTACTACTTTAAGCTGTGCTTCCATACATATCTGAGAAATGTCTGCTCCACTATAACCCTCCGTTAATTTTGCAAGCTCATTAAAATCTACATCATCGTCTAGGTCTAGCCTCTTGGTATAATGTTTAAACATATTGAGTCTAGCATCATAGTCTGGTAAGGGTATGTATATTCTCTTCTGGAAACGGCGTATAAATGGTTCATCAAGGAGCCAGGGCTTATTTGTTGCAGCTATCACGTATATTCTAGGTGTTCTACCTTTATCTTGAAGCCCAT
>Ga0272445_1000582_pt1 | contig 33374 bp, 33 predicted proteins | sample YNPCB0031_FD_194404 | JGI IMG/M metagenome (GOLD analysis project Ga0272445, IMG submission 194404) | Hot spring sediment microbial communities from Yellowstone National Park, WY, United States - YNP-CB-003-1 | ecosystem: Environmental > Aquatic > Thermal springs > Hot (42-90C) > Sediment... | reverse complement strand
AGACAGCCGTCCCCTGTCAATACCCCAGCCTCCCCTTGACAGCCTTTCCTCGACCGGAAAAGGAAAAAAGCGACTCTGCCCCTTAGTCCTGTGCCCCACCCTCTCCCAGAAGGGAAAGACGGGTTCTCCCAAGAGGGTAGAGGGAAAATGGCATGATCCGAGGGTCAACCAGACCGCGTTTTTCGCGTTCCAAGGTGGGAGCTGGGAAATTTTGCCGCCGGGGGCGCGAGAGCTAGGGCCGGGTGATTCCGACTTTCGCCTCCAGGGCGGCGAGCCTCTCCCGGATCTCCAGGGCTGTGCGGACCTCGCGACCCAGCCCGTCCATCGTGGCGTCCACCCGCCGGATCTCCGCAAGGAGCTCGTTTCTCACGTTATCCACCTTCCCCTCGACCCGTTTGATCTCCGCGAGGATTTCGTTCCTCAGGCTCTCCAATTTCCCTTCCACACCGCTTATCCTTCCCTCAACGCCACTGATTTTCCCTTCAACGCTGCTTATCTTTTCCTCAACGCCGCTGATTTTTCCTTCAATGCCACTTATCTTTCCCTCGATGCTGCTCATCTTTTCCTCAACGCCGCGTATCCTCTCCTCCAGGCGCTGGGCTTGCGCGACCATTTCCTGGCGGAGTCCTTCCAGGCGCGCATCCGTTTTCTCCTCCAGTGCGGAAAGGCGAGCGCTCATTTTCTCTTCAAGCCCGGAAATGCGGGCGCTCATTTTTTCCTCAAGTCCGGAAATGCGGGCGTTCATCTTTTCCTCAAGCCCGGAGATCCGCTCATCCAGCCGTTTGATTTCCGCTTTCAGCGCCTGGATTTCCGGGGCGAGGATATCCTGGAGGGCCTGCTTCACCTGGTCATAAACCGGCATCGGGACCACCCAGGCCCATTATAGCCCCGAAACCATCCGGGGGCGGAAAGGTCCCTCCTCCTTGAGGGAAAGAAATTGGCGTTGGGGCGCAGGGGCTCCTTGACGCTTTGGGGATTTCGGGGTAGAGTAGAACGAACGTTCGATATGGCCGGGACGGCAGCGGAAAGGATCGTGGAAGCGGGGCGGAAACTCTTCGCCAAAAAGGGTTTCCACGCCACCGGCATGCGGGATATCGCCAAACTCGCCCGCGTCTCCATCGGCTCCCTCTACCACCACTTCCGCTCCAAAGACGAGCTTTTTCTTGCCGTGGTGCGAAGGGAGTTCGAAACCCGGCTCGCCCAGGCCAAAGGGCTCCTCGCCCAGGGGCTTCCCGCTCCGGAGGTCCTCCGCCAGGTGATGGAGATGTACCTTTCCAGCCTCGGCGATCCCGATTCCGTGCAGCTCCTCAGCCGGGCCTGGGCGCCCGAGGACCCGAGACTCTGGAAAAGGCTCGGCGCCCTCCTTGAGGAATACGCCCGGGCCATCGCCGCGATCCTAAAGGAAGCCGCGGATGCCGGAAAAATCAGGCCCGTGCACCCGCTCCTTGCCGCCTATGCCCTTTTGGGCATGGCGGGAGCGGTGACGGTGCGCGCCGCCGGCCACGATGAGCTGGCCCGGGAGCTCCGCGAGATCGGGGCGAAAGAACTCGCGGAATTCGCGTGGCGGGCGTTGGCCCCAAAGGAGGAGGGATGAAAAAGGTTCTCCTTTTGGCGTTCGTCTTTTTGGCCCTTCCCGCGTGGGCCCAGCTTCGGGTGTTCATCATCGATCAGTCCACAACCCTCGAGGAATCCATGCGCCTTCTTTACCTTGTGCGCAGCCTAAAGCCCCAGGGCTTTTCCTTCACCGCATCCACGGCGTTTCCGGCTGAGCCCTGGAAGGGGGAGCCTTTCCTCTTTGTGATCCACATCCCCGCCCAGGGCCCCTACCTTTGGTTCTGCCCTCCTGGGCCGGAAACCCTGCTTCCGGAGCCCTTGAGGGAGGCGGCGAAAGGCCTAAAAGCCGCCCTAGTCCAAGCCTTTTTAGGGGTGCGGGAGGTACGGGGACCCGCGGAGGACCTTTATCCCTGGCTCCTTAGCCTCTACTTTGCGCGGTTAGGTTTCTTTGGGGAAATCCGGCCATGATCCGCTTTTTCCGTTTCGTTCTTGCCCATCCGATTTGGACCCTTCTAATCCTTGCGGGGATTACGTTGGTATTTGGCCTCTTCCTCCCCCGCATCGGCTTTCAGGCCGATTACTCCAAAATGCTTCCCGAGGACGACCCCATCGTGGCCCAGTACAAAAAGACCCGGGACCTCTTCGGCGGGCAGTCCGTGTTCATCTTGGCCATGGTCGCGGAAGAGGGCGGCGACCTCTTCGATCTTGCGTCCCTGAAAAAACTCTATGCGGTCACCGCGGAGCTGGAAAAGCTCAAGGATGAGGGGCTCGTGGAGGAGGTGGTTTCCGCCGCCAACGTGAAAATTGTGGAGGGCACCGCGGCCGCCCTCCTGGTCCACCCCATCCTCCCTGGACCACCGGAGGGAGAGGAGGACGTCCGGCTGTTCCGGGAAAAAGTTTCCGCGGAACGGCTTGTGCGGGACAACCTCATCCTTGCGGACGGAAGCGGGGCCATCCTCATCCTCCGCCTTTCCCCGAACGTCGAGGTGCGGGAGGACATCCAGGCCCAAATCCTCACGCGCCTCGAGGAAATCTCCGCAAAGTACGCGGGGCCTGAGCGCTTTTATATTTCCGGGAACGCCGCGTTTTTGGTGTACGTGAACCGCTATATGCGCCAGGATCTGGCCCTTCTTTTGCCTGTCGTGGTGGTCGTGATCGTCCTCGTCTTGCTTGGGAGCTTCCGGAATTGGCGGGGCGTGGTGTTGCCCCTGGCGGTGGTCCTCGTGGGCCTCATCTGGACCATGGGCCTCGTGGGCCTGACGGATCGCAAGCTCACCATGATCTCCACCTTCCTGCCGGTGGTGCTGGTGGCCGTGGGCTCCGCCTACGGAATCCACGTGGTGAACGATTTCCTCCAGCGGGCAAAGCCGAAAGAAGACAAAAGGGAGTTGGTCTTGGCCACGGTGCGGGAAATGTTCGTGCCGGTATTGGGCGCCGCGACCACCACCGCCGCAGGCTTCCTCACCCTCCTTTCTTCCTTCCTCGTTCCCACCCGGGAATTCGGGGTCTTCTCCGCCTTCGGGGTCATGGTCTGCTTCCTCTTGGCCATGGTCATGATCCCGGCCGTCCTCGTCCTCCTTCCTCTCCCCAAGCCCCAAGCGAGGGCGCAGACGCAGGCGAGGATAAGCCCAGCTTTGGCCCAAATTTTCTCGCGCCGGCCCTGGATTCCCTTGGCCGTAGTTCTCGTGGTTTTGGGTGCGCTTTTGGCCGGTGTGCCCAGGCTCCAAGTGGAATCCGATGTGACCCGCTACTTCCGCGAGGACTCGCCGGTGGTGGAGGGCCTGCGGCTTGTGGATGAGCGCTTCGGCGGAAGCCAAGAGATCTCCGTAATTATCGACACTGGAAAGCGGGATGGGCTCAAGGATCCCGAGGTACTGCGTTTCATGGATCGGCTCCAGAGGTTTTTGGAGGAGAGGCCGGAGGTGGGGGCCACTTCATCTTTGGCCGATTTGGTGAAGGAATCCTATTTCACCCTCCGGGGAGATGACCCCGCGTTCTACACCATCCCCGAGACCTCCCGGGCGGTGGCCCAAGTTCTCCTCCTTTATGAGATGGGCGGGGGCGAGGTGACCGGCTCCATGGCCACCAGGGATTTCCGCATGGGCCGGATCTCCGCCCGGGTTCGCTCCGTGGGCCTCGCGGGCTACGATGAGCTCCTCCGCGCCGTCTCCGAGTTCGTCGAGCGGGAAAAGCCCGAGAAAATTGTGGATTGGTACGTGACCGGCTCCCCTTCCCTCTACATCCAGCTCTCCAAAAAGCTCATCGCTTCGCAGCTTACGAGTTTAGGGACGAGCTTTGGCGCGGTGGGAGCCATCGTCGCCCTCCTCATGCTCTCTTTGGGCGCCGGCCTCCTTTCCCTCATTCCCCTTTTGGTGGCGGTGGCAGGAAACTTCGGGGTCATGGGCTATGTAAACGCCTACTTGGACATGGCTACGGTGATGATCGCGAGCTTAACGGTGGGGATCGGCGTGGACTACGCGGTGCACTTCCTCAGCCGCTACCGAAACGAGCGGGGGAGGGGATTGGACCACGCTTCCGCCCTCCGGGAAACCTTCCGCACCTCGGGAAGGGCGATCGTGATCAACGCCCTCACCCTTGCCTTGGGCTTTTTGGTCATGCTTTTCTCGCGGTTTGGGGCCCTGAACACCTTCGGGTGGCTCATGGCCCTCACCATGGTGACGAGCATGTTGGGGGCGCTTTTGGTTTTGCCCGCGGTTTTGGCGTTTGTTCCCAAGTGGGCCTATTCCCCCTGGCCGGGTTTTGCCGCCTGGCGGGCGCGCCTGGCCGGGGCTTTCGACCCCAAGAAAGGAGGGAAAAAATGAAGCGCGCAGTGAAGCTGGGAGTGGCGTTCGTCCTTTTCTTTGGGCTTTTGGGCTTTCCCCAAACAGCCGATGAGATCCTAAAGCGCGTGGAGGAGCAGGGGTTCTTCGGCACGGGAAGGGGCTCCCTCTACGCCGCCCTTTCCGTGGAGATCCAGGAGAAAGGGCAACCCAAGGTGGATTACGGCTTTAGGGTTTGGGGAAAGGAATACCCTGACGGCACGAAGAAGTTCCTCCTCCTTTACGCTGCGCCGGAAGATGTGGCGGGAACCCTCTTTTTGGCCCATGTGCCGAAAGAAGGCACAACCCGCATGTGGCTTTACCTTCCCGAGCTCGCCCTAACCAAGGAGCTGGTGGGTGAGACGGAAAGGAAGGGCGAATTCATCGCGGGAAGCGGGATCACCTACGAGGACATCTCCAAGGGCTTCAGCTACCGGGAGGAATACCGCGGCGAGGTCGTGGCCGAGGAGAGCCTCGGCGCTTTCCCCACCTGGAAGCTTTCCCTTGTGCCCAAGACCAAGGCGGAATGGGCGAAAATCGTGCTTTGGGTGCACCGGGAGCTCTATTTCGTGGTCCGGGTTGAGCTCTACGATGAAGGGGGAAAGCTCGCGCGGCGGATCACCGTGCCGGAGCTCGTGGAGGATGAGCTTGGCGCGCGGCCGGCGCTTTTGCGCGTGGAGGACTTGGTGAAGGGGTCCTGGGCGGAGGTGAGGATCACGGAGCGTTCGGGCGCGGAAATCCCCGACGACTACTTCGTTCCGGAAAACCTTCCGAAGCTCCACTTGTGAACGAGGGTTTGGCGAGGTTGCCGCAGGTGGGGTTGGCCCTGGGCTCAGGCGGGGCCAGGGGCGCCGCCCACGTGGGCGTTCTGAAGGTCTTGGAACGCGAGGGCATCAAGGTTTCGGCCATCGCCGGCTCAAGCATCGGCGCCATGGTGGGCGGCGCCTACGCCGCCGGGATCCCCCTTTCCCGCATCGAGGAGGAGTGGCTGACCACGAGCCGCACCCGGCTTTTGCGGAGTTTCCTCCCCACCTTTCCCCGGGCGGGGTTGAGCTCGGGAGCCGGGCTCCGCCGCTACCTCCGGGAAATCCTCGGGGACGTGCGCATCGAGGAGCTTCCCGTTCCCTTTGCCGCGGTGGCCACGGATTTGGATACCGGGGAGCCGGTGGTTCTCCGGGAAGGCCCTTTGGTGGAGGCGATCCGCGCCTCCACCGCCATCCCCGGGATCTTTCAGCCCGTGCGCTGGGAAGGAAGGCTCCTTGTGGATGGCGGGATGGTGGAGCCCCTTCCGGTGCGGGTCTGCCGGGAGCTGGGCGCGGAGATCGTCATCGCCGTGGATGTGAACCCGCGGCCCAAGCCCACCACCCCTCAGGGAAGAAAGGCCATGGCCTCCGCGGGAAACATCCTGCGGGAAGGTCTGCTCGATAAACCCTGGGTGCCGGGACATCTCGCGGAGGTGGTACGGGAATACGTGGAAGGGAAACCCGATGCCCGTCCGCTTCCCGGGATTTTCGAGATTCTCAACCAATGCGTGGCCATCTTTGTCCAGGAAATCCTTCGCCTGAAGCTTTCTTTGGAGCCGCCGGACATCTACATTCGACCGAAGATCCGCGAGGAGTACAACTACCTTCGGGCAAAAGAAAACATCCGGGCGGGCGAGGAGGCCATGGAAGAGGCCCTGCCCCTCTTGCGCGCCCTCCTTGCGGAAAAAGCCAAGGCTTAAGGGACACGCTTTTTCTGTTTTTGGGCGCAAAAGCGAGTTTCCGTTCCCGTTCCTATGGACGGGGCCCCGCGGGTTGAAGGCACGGGGAAGGCCCGCTAGGATGTAGCACCAAAACCCAAAAAGTAGCACAAGGAGGGGAAATGCGTGCCAAACTCTTCGTTTTTTTGACAGTTTCCTGCGCCTTCCTGGCGGCGGCCCAGCCTGTGGTGATCGCCACCTCCGAGGTTTTCGGATCGCTTGCCCGCACCCTCGGCGGTGAGGAAATCCTTGTGATCACCATCATCCCCGCGGGCTTCTGCCCGGCCCACTACGATCTTAGGCCCGCCGACTTCCTACATCTTGCTCAAGCAAAGCTGGTTCTCTACCACGGGATCGAGGTCTGGATGGATCGCCTTTTGGCCAATGTGAACCCGGAGGCCAAGGTCCTGAAGCTTCCGGGCCCCTGGAACTATCCGGAAGCGCTGGCGGAGAAGGCCAAAGCAGTGGCCAAGGCCCTCGAGGAGATCCTGCCCGAGAAAGCCGCGCTTTTTGAGGAAAGGCTTTCCGCGTTCCTTGCGGATCTGGAAGCCCTTTCCGGGGAAATCCTTGCCCGGGCCAAGGAATTGGGCCTTTCCGAAATTCCCGCCATCGTTCAGACCTTTCAAGAGAGCTTTGCGGGGTGGCTGGGGTTGAAGGTCGTGGCCACCTTCCCGCCGGAGGAGCGGCTCACTATGCGGGACCTTCTGGAGCTCGCCCAAAAGGGGAAGGAGGCGGGCGTGAAAATCGTCATCGATAACCTCCAATCCGGCGTCTCTTTTGGCGGGAGGCTCGCGCAGATCCTCGGCGCCTCCCACGTGGTCCTCACCAACTTCCCGGGCCCCATTCCCGGGAGCGTGGACATGCTCCGCATGCTTTGGGTGAACGCGAACCTCGTCTTTTCGGCGGTGGAATCCTTGGCGGTGGGGGCGGCGCCGTGAGCTTTTGGGAAATCGATCCCAAGGCGGACCCAAAGGAACTTTTCCTCCTTGGGGCTCGGTTCCATGGGCATCCTGGGCCGTTTTTGGCCCTGGGGATCCGCATGGGCCTTCTGGCCCTTTCCCTTTTGGAGAGCCGCGGGCACCGGGGCATCGCTGCGGAAGTGGAGACCGGGACCAAACCTCCCATTTCCTGTATCGTGGACGGAATCCAGGTCTCCACGGGGTGCACTACGGGAAAAGGGAACCTTTCGGTGAAGCCTTTGGGAAAGCCGGCCGCGGTTTTCTCCGCAAACGGCAAGAGGGTGCGGATCGAGGTTCGGCCGGAGTGGCTTTCCCGCCTGGAAAAGCTCGGGGCTCCCGATCCCCTTGCGGAAGAGGTGCTTCGGGCCAAAGCGGAAGAGCTTTTCACGTGGACCCTCTTTTAGAGCTTTCCGAGGTTTGGGCGGCGTACCCGGGCGGGCGGGGGGCGGCCCTCCGCGGCGCCTCCCTCCGCCTCTACCCCGGCCAACTCGGCCTCCTCCTTGGCCCCAACGGTGCCGGAAAAACCACGATTCTCGAGGTCTTCCTCGGTTTCGTTCCCTACCGGGGAAAGGCGAGGGTCGGAGGCCTCGAGGTCCGGGAAAACCTGGGGAAGATCCGGAAAAGCTTGGGATACCTTCCCCAGGCCCTCTTTTTTCCGCCCACCACCCCTTGCCGCACGGTGGAGCTCGTGATGATGGGAAGGTTTGGGCTTTTCCGGCCGTGGCAAAGGTTCCCTAAAGAGGAGAAAACCCGGGCCCTCGCGGCCTTGGAGCGCCTGGGGCTTTCGGAAAAGGCGGACTGGCCTTTGGGACACCTTTCCGGGGGTCAGCAGCGAAAAGCCCTTTTGGCCAGAGCTTTGGCGAAAGGCGCGCAAATCCTCCTTTTGGATGAGCCCTTCGCCTCTTTGGATCCCGAAGCGCGGGCGGACTTGGCCCAGGCCATCCTCCGCCTCCGAAACGAGGGGATGACGGTTTTGGCGGTGGTGCACGAGGAGGAACTTCTTTCGCAAGCGGACCGGGCCTGGCTTGTGCGGGAAGGAAGGGCTTTGGAGCTTTCCCGGCCTTTCCCCAGCCTTTCCGCCCTTTGGGAAACCCTATGTGGGCGCTGATCCTTCCCACCCTCTGCGCCGCGTTCCTCGCGGGGTTTTCCGGGGGGCTTTTGGGGGTGCTGACCCTGAGCCTCCGGCTTTCCGCTTTGGGCTATGCCATGGCCCATGCGGCGTTTGCCGGCGCGGCCCTCGGCCTCTGGCTGGGGATCCCTCCCCTCCTCACCGCCTTCCTCTTCGCCGCATTTGTAGCTGCCCTTTTGGGCCCCGTTTCCGAGCGCACCGGCCTTTCGCCGGACACGGTCCTGGCCATCCTTTTTCCCCTCACCATGGCGCTGGGCTTCCTCTTCATCGCCCTCACGCCGGGGCTTCCCCTCACCTCGCCGGCGCTGGCCATCCTCTGGGGGAGCCTTCTTGGCGTGGGCTGGACCGATGTGGCCCTCCTTTTTGGGGTTCTTTTTGCAACCGGGGGCTTTCTCCTCCTCTTCCGGCGAGAGGTCTGGGCCGTGCTTGTGGAAAGAAGGCTCGCGGAGGAGGCGGGAATCCCCGCGCGGCCCATCCTCTGGACGATCCTTTTCCTCCTTGGGGCGGGGGTGGCGGCTTCTCTGCGGCTTGTGGGCGGGCTTTTGGTTTATGCCCTCCTTTTCCTTCCCGCTTCCTCGGCGGCCCAGTTCTTCTTTGATCTTCGGCGGCAATTCCTCCTTTCGCCCCTTTTCGGAGGGATCATGGGCCTGGCGGGGGTGGGCCTCTCCTTTTGGGCGAACCTCCCGGTGGGAACGGCAATTGCCCTCCTTTCCTGCGGCGTTTTCCTCCTTTCGTGGGCGGCAAGCCCGCGCCGCCGCGTTCCTCTAGAAAAACCGCCCTTCCCACTCTAAAAGGCTAAACGAGGGCCGCAAAAAGGCGCACCAAAAGCCCAAGGAGCAGGGCGAGGCCCGTGGTGCCGAGGGCCACCAAGGCCGTGCGGCGCCAGCCGATCTCCCGGCCCAGCGCCGCCAACGTGGCAAGACACGGCATGAAAAACAAGGTAAACACCGTGAATACCAGCATTTGTCCCCTGGAGAGAACCGAGGCGAAATCCTCCGTTCCCAAGGCCTGGCCCAAAAGGAGGAGGGCGAGCTCCTTGCGGAGGACGGCGAACACAAGGGGGACTCCGGCCTGAACCGGAAGGCCCAAGGGAAAGGTGAACGGCAGGGCGAAGAGGTCCAGGTAACGCTCCGCCCCCAAAGCTTGGGCCAAGGAGAGAACCGCGCTCGAGACGATGAGCAAAGGCCAAGCCACTTTCACGAACTCCCGCAGCCGAAGCCAAGTCTTTCCCACGGTGGTGCGGGCGGAGGGCAGGCGGTAGGGCGGGATTTCCAGGATGAGGCCCGGCCCCACGGCGGGAAAGATTCGGGACAAACCATACGCAAGCAAAGCGACCACGAGGAGATTCCCCAGATAGAGAGCGAAAGCCGCGCCAGGGCCAATGAAGCGGCCCACCAGCCCGAAAACCACCACGGTGCGGGCGGCACACGGGATAAGCACGGCCAAGCCCGCGGTAAGAAGGCGGTCGCGCTCGTCCTCAAGGATGCGCGTCGCCAAAACCGCGGGAACGGAACAGCCATAGCCCAAAACGAAGGGGATCACGCTTTTCCCGTGGAGACCCAAACGGTGCATGAGCCCGTCCAAAAGGAACCCGATGCGCGGGAGATACCCCACGTCCTCCAGCACGGCCAAAAGGAAGTAAAAGGGAAGAAGGTAGGGGATGGCGATGCCGATCCCGGCCAAAAGGCCATCCAAGGCGCCGCCGAGGGCTTCGGGAAGAATCCCCGCGCCCAGGCCCTCCCGCACCCTTTCGGAAAACCCCTCCAGCGTGGGCAGGAGGAGGCCCTCCAGGGCCCCGCCGACCTTGAAGGTGAGGAAAAAGAGGAGGAAGAGGGCCAAAAGGAGGAAGGGGTAACCGAAGACGGGATGCATAAGGAGATCGTCCAGGTGCTCGCGGAAGCCCACCTTCGCCCTCTCCACCTTCGCCACCTCGCGGAAGATGCGGTGGGCCAGAGCCGCCCGCTCTTCCGCCAAAATCCACGCGGGATCCTCCTCGCCTTTACAGCGAAGCTCCTCCCGGATCCCCTCGGGCAAATCTTTCCCCTCCGCGAGGCGAAGGATGGCCAGAAAACGCGGGGGAAAGCCCAGGGCAGAACCCTCGGCCGGCGGGAGGAGGGCGGAGACGGCCTTTTCCACGGGCGGGGAATAAACCGGCGGCTTGGGGATCGCCGCCTTGGGGAGGGCGGAGAGGAGCTCGCGAAGACCCATGCCTCTAGAGGCCACCGTGAAGACCACAGGCACCCCGAGAATTTCCGAAAGCTTTTGGCGATCGATGCGAATCCCCTTGTGTTCGGCCTCATCGGCCATGTTCAGAACCACCACCATGGGGATCCCAAGCTCGGCGAGCTCCAGAGTGAGGGAAAGGGAGCGGGAAAGGACGGAGGCATCCACCACGTGGATGATGAGGTCCGGCCGCTCGCGCAAAAGGAAATCGCGGGCCACCCGCTCCGCGGGGTCCTCAGCGAAAAGGGAATAGACGCCGGGAAGATCCACGATCTCCGCGGGTTTCCCGGAAATGAAAGCTCGGCCGCGCAGGATCTCCACCGTGGTTCCAGGGAAATTCGAGGCGATGGCCTTAAGCCCTACAAGGGCATTGAAAAGCGTGGACTTTCCAGAGTTCGGTTGGCCTACGAGGGCGATCTTGAGCTTATTTTGGGACATTGGGGCGGAGGGGCGAGACGAGGATTCGGCGGGCAAGTCCCCTTCCCAGGGCTACCCGGGTCCCGTCCACTTCCAGAAGGATCGGGCCATGCCCGGGCCCAAGGGAGATCAGGCGGACCACGGCGCCGGGGCGGATGCCCAGGGAACTCAGGCGGAGGCGCAGGCCGCGGCCGGGCCCCACGACCGCGCGCACTTGGGCCTCTTGGCCAGGAGTTAGGTTGCAAAGCGGGATTTCGGAAAAGTTGATGTCCATTCTCAAAAAGCATTTTACCCGCGCCGGAAAAAGGCCGCAAGGGACGCGCGAAACAAGGACAGATGGCCAGCCTTTCCCCCACCCCTCGGATAACCTTGGGCCGTGGAGAGGATTGGGCCCCTTTTCATCCTCCTTTTTGCCGCGACTTTGGCCCTGGTGGCCCTTCTTTCCGTTCGACCCGTCCCGGAAATTCTCGTGGTCGTGGACGCCGGCCACGGCGGCCATGATCCCGGCGCCGAGGTCTCCGGAGTTCGGGAAAAGGACCTCAATTTGACCTTAGCCCTCCTCGTCGCACGCAAAGCCCAAGGGATACGCGGGCTTAGGGTGGTTCTCACCCGCTCCACCGACACGTACGTGGACCTGGTGGAGCGGGTCAAAATGGCCGAGGCCCTGGGCGCGGCCCTTTACCTTTCCATCCACGCCAATTACCACCGGGATCCTAAGGTTTGCGGGATCGAGACCTGGGTGGACACGAACGCGGGCCAAGAAAGTCAAAGGCTTGCGGAGTGCGTCCAAAGGGCGGTGGTCTCTGCCGTGGGAGGGGCGGACCGCGGGGTGCGCCGGCAAACCCTGTACCTCCGGCACACCTCCCTTCCCGCAGCCCTAGTGGAGGTAGGTTTCCTCTCCTGCCCCTCGGAACGAAAAAAGCTCCTGGACCCCGCGTACCAGGAGAGGATTGCCGAAGGGATCCTTCAGGGAATTCGGGAATTCCTGGGGATTTAGGTGCGGGCCTTCTGCCCGCTCTCCAGCCAAGCCCAAATGAACGGCCAGATCTCCCCGTCGAGGACCGCTTCCACGTTTCCTACTTCGACCTCCGTGCGGTGGTCCTTCACCAGCTGATAGGGCTGGAGCACATACGAGCGGATCTGGTGGCCCCACTCGATTTCAGAGAGCTCCCCGCGAAGCTCCTCGATCTTCTTGACCCTTTCCTGTTCCATGAGCGCGCGCAACCGCGCCCGCAGGATTTTGAGGGCCGTCATCTTGTTTTGGTATTGGGAGCGCTCGTTTTGGCAGGTCACCACGATCCCCGTGGGCTTGTGGATGATCCGCACGGCGGTTTCGTTTTTCTGCATGTGCTGGCCGCCGGGCCCGGAAGAGCGGAAGGTCTCGATGATGAGGTCCTCCTCGTTGATCTCCACGTCCCCCTCGGGAACGATGGGGGTGACTGTGACCGCGGCAAAGGAGGTGTGGCGGCGGTGGGCCGCGTCAAAGGGGGAAATGCGCACCAGGCGGTGCACGCCGGTCTCGCCCCGCAGGATCCCGTACGCGTAGCGGCCGCGGATTTCTAAGGTCGCGCTTTTGATCCCCGCTTCCTCGCCGGGCGTTTCGTCCACAAGCCGGGCCTCAAACCCCGCCCGCTCCGCAAACCTCGTGTACATACGGAGGAGCATCTCCGCCCAGTCCATAGCGTCCGTTCCGCCCGCGCCGGCATTGATGGAAAGGAAGCAATCGTTGGGGTCGTAGGGGCCGGTGAGGAGGAACTCCATCCGGGCCCGGGAGAATTTTTCCTCAAGCCTCGTGAGGCGCTCTTGCACCTCGGCCTTGGTGCCCTCGTCCTCCTCTTCGCGGGCGAGCTCCCAAAGGATTTCCAAATCCTCAAGCTCGTGGAGGAGGGCTTCGTAGCTTTGAAGACGGGCGCGGGCGGCCTCGAGCTCTTTGGCTTTTGCTTGGGCGAAGGATCGGTCGGCCCAGAAGTCCGGCCGGGCCATTTCCGCCTCCAAAGTCCGGATCCTCTCCCGAAGCTCGTCCACGCCGATTCCCTGGCCGAGCCTCTCCAGCCGCTCTTTTAGGTCGCGAAGCCGCTCCTCCATACGGATTCACCTTAGCCGGGAGAAACGTTTTTCGCAACCTTATAATCGCGAAAATGCCCGGCGTCCTTTACCTTTGCGCCACACCCATTGGCAACCTCGGAGACATCACCCTCCGGGCCCTCCAGGTCCTTCGGGAAGCGGACCTGATCGTCGCGGAGGACACGCGCCGCACGCGAAAACTCCTTTCCCATTACGGCATCACCACCCCCCTTTCCGCAAGCCTCTACCAGGGCGTGGAGGAGGAGCGGGTGGAGGGGGTTTTGTCCCTTCTGCGGGCGGGGAAAAAGGTAGCCCTCGTTTCCGATGCGGGAACGCCCCTCATTTCCGATCCTGGCTTTCCTTTGGTGCGGGCCTGCATTCGCGAGGGGATTCCGGTGGTGCCCGTTCCCGGAGCGTCTGCGGTGCTCGCGGCCCTGGTGGGATCCGGGCTCCCGCCGGACCGTTTCCTCTTTGCCGGTTATCCCCCGCGGAAAATCGGGGAGCGCCGCCGCTTTCTTTCCGAACTCCTTTCCATCCCGGCGACGGTGATCCTCTTCGAATCCCCCCACCGCCTCCTCTCCACCCTGGAAATCCTGGCGGAGCTGGATCCGGAAAGGCCCACGGTGGTGGCCCGGGAGCTCACCAAAATCCACGAGGAGTTCGTGCGCGGGACCGCGTCCCAGGTCCTTGGGGAATTCCAACGCCGCGGGAAAGTCCTGGGCGAGTGCGTGGTCCTTTTCGGCCCTGAAACCAAGGAGCTCAGGCGCGACGAAGCCGAGATCCTCGCGACCTATGAACGGTTTCTCACCCAGGGCTTGGCCTCCAAAGAGGCCATCAAAGAGGCTGCCCGGGCCCTGGGCCTCCCCAAGCGCGAGGTTTACCGAATCCTGCACCAAAAATTGAGGGAAGCCGGGCCGAAGGATCAGGAAAATTCCTGAAGCAAAGGGAGCAAATCCTCGTAGGTGGGAAGGGGCTGGAGAGCGGGCGGACCCCGCCGAACCACGGGATGCCTCTCCTCCCACGTGGGCCCCTCCCGCTCGTACAGAATCCCCACGGGAAGGTTTTCCGAATCGGAAAGCGCTAGCCGCATCGCCTCGGAAAGGTCCGTGGGATCATGCCCTTCCCCGATGTCCCGGATGCGCTCCTTGTACCAGGCGAAGGTCTGGACACGGTTCCAAGAGGGGCAGGGATGGAGCACGTTGACCAGGGCGAACCCCCGGTACCGGATGGCGGCGGCGAGGATCTGGGCAGTGCGTTCCACCTCGCCCGAGAAGGCCTGGGCCACAAAGCCCGCGCCCAACGCCAAAGCCAGGGCAAGGGGATTGAGGGGGCGGGAGAGCACCCCGAAGGGCTGGGCCCGGGTGATATACCCGGCCGGAGCGGTGGGCGAAGCCTGCCCCTTCGTGAGGCCGTAGACGCGGTTGTCGTGAACGATGACGGTGATATCCAGATTCCGGCGAATGTTATGGAGGAGGTGGTTGCCGCCCTCGCCGTAGAGGTCCCCGTCCCCCGACTCGGCGATGACCTCAAGATCGGGCCGAGCCATTTTCAAGCCCGCGGCCGCCGCGATCGTCCGGCCGTGTAGGCCGTCGAACCCGTTCACCCGCAGATAGTGGACGATCTTCGCGGCCTGTCCTATTCCGGTAACCAGCACCACCCGATGGGGCGGGAGATCGAGCGCCGCCAGAGCGCGAACCAGGGCTTCGCGGATTTGAAAATTGCCGCAGCCCGGACACCAGTGGATCTCCACATCCGCGAGGTACTCTTCAGGCCTCATGGGCGAGCGCCTCCACTAAATCCTCGGGCGCAAAAGGCCGGCCGTCGTAGCGGGCGATGTGCCGATGGGGGATGAGGCCGGTCTCCTGGGCGATAAGCTTTCCCAACTGTCCCCAGGCGTTGTTCTCGACGGTGATGAGGCGGCGGGCCGGCCGGAGCAGATCCCCAAGGGCCTTCCAGCGTTGCGGCCAAAGATCCTGGAAATGGATCAGGACGAAATCCCCACCGCGGGCATTCAGCTCCTCCACGGCCTCGCGCAGGGCTCCGTAGGTGGAGCCCCAGCCCAAAACCACGGTTTTCCCCCGCGTTTCGCCCTCCGGCTCGACGGCGGGTCCCTCCACCTCCCCTTCCAGCGCCTCCCCCTTGCGCAGGCGTTTTTCCACCATGGCCTTCCGAATCCCCAGATCCTCCGTGATGCGGCCGAATTCATCGTGCTCATCGGAATCGACGAGAACGAGATGGGGGGAGAGGCCGGGCAGGGCCCGCGGGGAAACGCCGCTTTGGGTAAGGGCAAACCTCCTGTAGGAGCTGAGCCCCGCCAGCTCCTCGGCGGAGAGGGTGTGGGGCCGCACCGGAACGCGCCGGGGATCCAGGGCGGGGACCACCGCGTAGGAGTCCACCAGGAACTGATCCGTGAGGAGGATGCTGGGGACTTGGTAGGCTTCGGCAAGCTCGAACGCCCGGATTGTGGCGTAGAATGCGGATTCCTGATCCCGGGGAGCGCACAAAAAGCGGGGGAACTCCCCGTGGCCCGCGTAGAGGGCGAAAAGCAGGTTCTCCTGGGAGGTACGGGTGGGGAGACCGGTGGCCGGACCGGGCCTCTGCCCCACGTGGATCACCACCGGGGTCTCGATCATCCCCGCCAGGGAGAGGCCCTCCACCATGAGAGCAAAGCCTCCGCCGGAGGTGGTGACCATCGCCCGCGCGCCGCCGAAGGCCGCCCCCAAGGCCATGTTGATGGCGGCGATTTCGTCTTCGGCCTGCTCCACCACGATCCCAAAACGTTCGCTCCTTTGCGCCAAGAACTCCATGACGGGCGTTCCCGGGGTCATGGGATAGGCCGCGAGGAATTTGCAGCCCGCGGCGATGGCGCCTGCCCCCACCGCCTGGCCGCCCGTGAGCAGCATCCTCTCCCCAGGCCCGAATTGGGGGCCAGGCAGCTCCCAAACCGGAGGCGTGCCATGCTCGTAGCCCAAAGCGAGCGCTTGCAAGTTGGGTTCAGCTTTTTCCCCGAATACCTCCTTCACGGCCTGGGCCACCTTCTCCTCGGGTAAACCCAAAAGCTTGGCCGCGGCGCCCAGGAGAATGACCCCCATGGCAATGGGCAGCTTCAGCTTTTCCCGGGCCAGCCTCAGCGCGGGCAGGCTCAGGACCCGCGGGCCCGCCATTCCCAGTCCCGCCTCCGCCACCACCCAGGCGCCGTCCCGCAGCTTTTCCCGGTAGGCCCGCCCCATCTCCTCGGTGAGCACCACAAGGAGGTCGGCGCGGTGGCGGGTGGCGAACACAGGGCGATCGGAGATGCGCAGGGTAAAGGCGTTTTCCCCGCCGCGGATGCGGGAGTGGTAGGAAAGCTCCCCGTGCACGAAAAGGCCCGAGCGAAAGCAGGTGCGCGCGAGGATCTCGCCGAGGGTTTGCACGCCCTGGCCGGCGGCGCCGGCCAAACGGACCACGAGCTCCACAGCTTTACTCGCTGTACCGGCTCAAATAGGCCGCAAGGCCCATCTGCCGGATCTCATCCAGCTGGGCCTCCAGCCAGTCGATGTGCTCCTCCTCGTCCCTGAGGATCTCCTCGAGCAGGACCTTCGTGCCGTTGTCCCCAAGCTCTGCGGCGAGTTTGATCGTGTCGTTATAGGCCCGCTGGGCCCCGTATTCCGCCTCCAAATCCCTCTCGTGGATTTTCTCCACGTCCTGGGCGATGTGGACGGGCGCCAGGGCCGTCACCTTGGGCTGACCTTCCAGGAAGATGATGCGGGCCACAAGCTTTTCCCAGTGCTCCATTTCCTTTATGGCCCGCTTTTCCACGATCTCCGCGAGCTTCGTGTAGCCCCAGTTCTCCAAAAGCTCGGCGTGCACCATGTACTGGAGGATGGCCGCCAGCTCCTCGGAGATCCTTTGATTCAGCGCCTCGATAACCTCGGGCTTGCCCTTCATCACGCCCCCTTTCCCCGCATGATAGCCTTTGGGGCCCCAAAGGGCCAAGGGGCATCGCGAAAAAACCCAAAGAGGACTATTCTTCGATGGCCTCCGCGAGCTCCTCCACCCTCAGCTTCTCCGGCTCCAGGGCGGAAAGGGCGGCCTTCATCCTCGCCATGGCCTCGTCGAAGCTCATGGTCACGATCTTCTTGCGCTTCACAGGGTTAACTTTGGAGACCACCCCGTGCTTCACAAAGGGCTGGGTATAGCCGCGCTCGCGGAGGGCCTGAACGATGGGTTCGACGAGGGCATCCACTTCCAAGAGGAGGCCGGCCCGGCGCTCCCGCTCCTCCAAAGCCAAGGGGAGCTCCAGATCCAAAAACCGGTCCACTTTGCGCAGGATGGGGACGTAGGCGGAGCCGGAAAACCGCTCGCTTTTTTCGTAGATGAGCCCCAACGTGGCCAGGTGGGCCTCCTCGAACTGGAAAGCGAACTCCTTCTCCTTGCGGGTGGGCTCGGAAGAGAGGAGGGCCCGGTACATCCGGATCACCTCCAGAGCTTTCTCCTTGAGGTTGTGGGCTTTTTCCGTGTTCAGGGCGAGGATCTCGAAGGCCACCTGGGGATCGGGGACAACCACGGCGGCGATGTATTCCCGGCCCAACCGGCGGAGGGCTTCCCGGCGGTGGTTTCCGTTGGGCGTCCAAAACCCGCCATCCGGCGCAGGCACCGCCACGATGGGGTCCAAAAATCTCCCGAGCTTGGCGATTACCTCCCTAAGCCGCTCCACATGGGCCTCCGAGAGGTCCCGCTGGAACGGGGTGGGCTGAACCTGGCTCAGGGGAAGAAGGGCAAAGATCTGCCACTGGTTTTTGTAGGGCTCAGGGTAGGCCGCGAGGGCCTGCCCGCCGGAAGCCTCAATGAGCTCCTTTAGGCGCTGGATCTCCGGAGGAATGGGTTCAGGCATAGCCAAAAATTATCCCTTCGTTTCTGATCCAGGGCAAGGGCGATTACGGCTTGGGCTTTATTTCGTGGCCGCAGGAGCTACAGCGCCAGGTGATTTCGCCGGTGAGGAGATTCCAGCGCACCGGGATGAGGGTGCCGCTTCGGCATTGGGGGCAGCGCAAAAGGTTCACCTCCGCCTCCACGGGCTCGGAAAGGGAAACGGAAAACCTCTCGGGAAGGGAAAGGGCGATTTTCTCCACCTCCACCTTGAGGGGAGCGGAAAGGGTTACGGGCCGGGCGAGCTGGACCTCAAGAGGACCAGGAAGGGAAACGGGCTCGGAAAGACGAACCGCTACTCCTTCCCGCGCGATTTTGAACCCCAAAACGAGGAAGGCGCCGAGGATACCGGCGACAAGAAAGAGACCCAAAACGATAAGGGCGCGATACACGGTTTCACCTCCGCGGGAGTATAGGGCAAAAGAAAAAACGCGCCCGGGAGGACTCGAACCCCCAACCCTCGGCTCCGAAGGCCGATGCTCTGGTCCTATTGAGCTACGGGCGCGGAATCCGGCCCGCCGGCCTGTCCTCGGCCATTCCGGATCTGTCCATCAGAACCGTTGCATCCTACAACCGCCGGCGACCCGGTTGGGAGGAGCGACGGGACTTGAACCCGCGACCCCCGCGTCCACAGCGCGGTGCTCTCCCAGGCTGAGCTACGCTCCCCTGGCGCGCCCGGGAGGATTCGAACCCCCGGCCTGCGGCTTAGAAGGCCGCTGCTCTCATCCTACTGAGCTACGGGCGCTTTCCTTGGAGCGGGTAACGGGAATCGAACCCGTGCCGCTGGCTTGGAAGGCCAGTGCTCTACCACTGAGCTATACCCGCTTTTGCCCCACAAAACCCAGAGTTTGCGTGGGGACCCCATCTTGGGGCTGGTCGGAGAGGGCGGATTCGAACCGCCGACCTCATGGTCCCGAACCATGCGCGCTAACCAGGCTGCGCTACTCTCCGACCCTTTTATTTTACCCGCTAACGCAAGAGGATGAATCGCGTCCGGCCCGCCCGGATCACCGTAAGGAGGACCTCCTCGTCCTCCCCGATTTGGGAAATGATCCGGTTCCAATCCGAGGTGGAGGAAACGGGCTGCCGGTTCACCTCCACGATGAGGTCTCCGGCCTGGAGCCCGGCCCAATAGGCCCGCGACCCGGGCTCAACCGCCACCACGACGACCCCGCTTTCCCGGGCAATGCCGTAGCGGCTTTTCAGCTCGGGGGTGAGATCCTGCACGGTGATGCCGAATCGGGAAATCCCTGGGACCGCGGCGCTTGGGCTCTCTTCCGGCCGCTCCTCAAGGATTACGCTTAGGACGAGGGCTTTTTTGTCCCGTACGAGGGTCACGGTGACCCGCTCGCCCGGCCGCCGGTACATGATCGCCATCTGAAGATCGTTGGAATTCCTTATCTTCTGGTCGTCGACCGCGGTGATCACGTCGCCGGCACGGATCCCGGCCTTCGCCGCCGGAGAGTTGGGAACCACTTCCGTCACGAGCGCCCCCTCACGCACACCGAGCTGCTTTTCCATCCCGGGGATCACGTCCTGGATATACACCCCAAGCCAGGCCCGGGTAACCCGGCCTTTCTCCACAATCTGCGCGAGCGCGAGCTTGATCTCGTTGATGGGGACCGCGAAGTTGATCCCCTCCACGGCGATCCCCGTGGATGTCTGCCGGGCAATGAGGGTGTTCATTCCCACCACCTCTCCGTAGGCGTTCACCAAGGGGCCTCCGGAGTTCCCGGGGTTGATGGCGGCATCGGTTTGGATCATGCGGCGGTAATAACCCGAGCCATCGGGCTTGGGCACATCCCGGTTGAGGGCGGAGACGATCCCCAGGGTCACGGTGTGGGAGAAACCCAAGGGGTTGCCGATGGCGATGACCCAATCCCCAATCTCCAGGGCATCGGAGTCGCCCAGGGGCGCGGCGGGAAGATCCGCGCCATCCACCCGGAGCACCGCCAAGTCCAAAAGATCATCCGTGCCCACCACCTGGGCCGGCCAGGAATCGCCGCTTTGGGCCGTGACCACAATCGAAGTGGCGTTTTCCACCACGTGGTAATTCGTGAGGACGTATTTCTGGCCGGCGTACTCCACGACGAACCCCGAGCCCAGGGAAGTGGTTTCCGGCTCCCCGAAAAATCGGCGGAAGAAGGGATCCTGGAGGAACTGGTCCCACCAGGTGGAGACCCTTCGCGTGGCCTCCACTTTCACCACCGCGGGGGCGACCCGGGCGATGGCCGCCTTGATCGCCGCTTGCCCGGAAGCCGCGATGGCCTCCTGCACGCCTTGGGCCAGGCCAGCCCCGGCCACGACCAACGCCAACATCACCGCCCAAACCTTGCGCATTCCCCCATCACCTCCGTGCCCTTTTTATCCGTCCCTTCTTGCAAGGGCCGCGCAGCTTTTGTGGAGAAACGGTGGAGACGGTTTTCCCCAAAGCCTATCATAACGGAGCCATGGGGGAGCCGCAGAGAAAAGCCATTGCCCTTATGTCCGGCGGCCTGGACTCCGCCCTAGCCGCGGCCTGGACGAAAAAACTCGGGTTCGAGGTTTTGGGCCTGAACTTGGCCACAGGCTTCTGCGTGGGCGAGGGCCGCTGCGACACCGTCCTAGCCCAAGGGTTGGCGTTGGGGATCCCCGTCAAACTCCTCGATGTCTCCGAGGAGTACCTGGAGGTCGTCAAGCACCCGAAATACGGCCGGGGCCAGGGGATGAACCCCTGCCTCGATTGCCGCATCTTCATGGCCAAAAAGGCCAAGGAGGTCATGGAGGAGGAAGGCGCTTCCTTTGTGGTCACCGGCGAGGTTCTGGGCCAGCGGCCCATGTCCCAGCACCTTTCGGCCCTGGAGCTTGTGGCCAAGGAATCGGGGCTTGGGGAGAGGCTCGTGCGGCCCCTCTCGGGAAGGCTTTTGGGTCCCACTTTCCCCGAGCGGATGGGCTGGGTCCGCCGGGAGGATTGGCTGGACCTCCAAGGCCGCTCGCGAAAGCGCCAGCTGGAGCTCGCCAAGGAATTGGGGATCCCCACGTACACCCCGCCTGGAGGCGGCTGCTGCATCCTCCTTGAGCGCACCTATTCCAAAAGGCTTCGGGACCTCATCAGGGAAAAGGGCGTGGAGGCCCTCACGAAGGAGGATTTTGCCCTCCTGCGTCTTGGGCGGCACTTTCGCCTGGGAGGCAAGGTGCGGGTGGTGGTGGGCCGGGATGAGCTCGAAAACGCCGCTCTCCTTGGGTTTGCCCAGGGGAGCTACCTCCTCAGCTTTCCCGACGTTCCCGGCCCGGTGGCCCTTATTTTGGGAAACCCAAGCGAGGAAGAAATTCTCTTGGCCGCCCAGATCGCCGCGCGCTATAGCGACGCCCCGAAGGACCGGCCCGTGCGGGTGAAAATGAGCCACAACGGGCAAGAACAGGATCTTTTCGTGGTCCCCTTGCCGCAGGACGATCCGCGCCTCCGGAGCCTGCGCGTGGGCTGAGCGTATAATTGGCCCGCTATGAAAGGGTTCATCGTGCGCACAAAGGCCAATAGTTTCAAGGTGCTGTGTGCGGACTGCCTTACGAAGTCGGAGTTCGAGGAGTACGTGAAGCCCTGGAGCACGGCGATCGGCAGCCGCTGCGTGAAGTGCCACCGCCGGGTGCTCATCAATCCCGCGGACTATCAACCCCCGGTGAAAAAGGGGAAATCCTAAAGGGGCTCAAAGCGGGCGCGGAAGTGCCGCAAAGGGCCTTTTCCGCTTACAAGCCTGAGCCCCTTTAGGTTTTTTCGTTTTTCCAAAACGATCTCGAAGGTTCGCACTACGTGGCGCAAGTGTTCTTCGGCGTAAACCCGGCGGGGGATGGCCAGCCGTACGAGCTCGAGTCTCGCCTCCTTTCCCAGCATGGCCGAGCCCACCTCCACGGCCCGTACCCCGCCTTCCAGGTAAAGGGCGCAGACCAGGGCTTGGCCGGGAAAGTGGTCCCGGGGGATGTGGGGAAGGAGGCGGGCGGCATCCACGTACACCGCGTGCCCGCCCGGCGGCCAGTACACCGGAACCCCGATTTTTCGGAGTTCGCTTCCAAGCCAGCGCACTTGCTCCACCCGATCCCGGAGATAGAGGGGATCCAAGGCCTCCTTTAGGCCCACAGCCAGGGCGGCAAGATCCCGGCCGGCCAGGCCCCCGTAGGTGGGAAAGCCTTCCCAGAGGATGAGCCTTTCCGCGCAGCGCTCGTAAAGCTCGCCATCCCGGAGGGCAATGAACCCGCCGATATTCCCTAGCCCATCCTTTTTCGCCGACATAAGACAGCCATCGGCGAGGCGGAAAACCTCTTTCGCGATCTCTTCCGGCGTTTTTGCGGAATAGCCGGGCTCGCGTTCTTTGATGAAAAACGCGTTTTCCGCGTGGCGGGCAGCATCGAGAATGAGGGGGATCCCGTGGGCATGGGCAAGCTCGGAAACGGCCCGAATGTTCGCAAGGGAGACGGGCTGACCTGCCATGGTGTTATTCGTGAGGGTGAGCATCACGAACGGGACGCGCTGGGACTTGTCCCCAAGAAGTTTTCGTAGCGCTTCCACGTCCATGTTTCCCTTGAACGGCGCGTCGAGCTCGGGATCCAGGGCCTCGGGCACGGGGAGATCGAGGGGCTTGGCCCCAAGGAAAAGGAGGTTCGCGCGGGTGGTGTCGAAGTGGGCATTGTTGGGGATGACATCGTCCCTTTGCACGGTAACGGAGAAAAAGACGTGCTCGGCGGCGCGGCCCTGGTGAACGGGAAGAACATAAGGGTAACCGGTGATTTCCTGTACCGCCTTTTGGAAGAGCTCAAAGGAGCGGCTTCCCGCGTAGGCTTCGTCGCCCTCCATGAGGGCCGCCCATTGGGCCTGGGACATGGCGCCCGTTCCGGAGTCGGTCAAAAGGTCGATGTACACATCGCTTGAGCGGAGATTGAACACGTTGTAACCGGCTTCCCGAAGAAGGCGCTCCCGCTCCGCTTTGCTGGGAAGACGGATGGGCTCAACGACCTTGATCTTGTAGGGCTTCGGCCACCATCCCTCGTCCATGCCCGGAGAGTTTATCCCAAGCGAAGGCCTTTTCCTATCCTCCTTCTTCCTCGAGAGGAAGGACGCCGCCCAAATGGAAGAAGAGTTGAAGGAGCGGGGCATGGAAGGAAGCCGGCGGCCCGCTTACAGAAACTCCGTCAGCTTCCCAAGGTCCGCCCAACGTGAAGAAGAACCCAACGTTCACCTTGAGGAAAGCCCAATCCAGGAGGAAGACCTCGGCGCTAAGATAGGGCACAAGGAGAAAAAATCCGCGGCGGAGGCGCGTACACACCGGGCTTGTGAGGGCATCCTCAAACGAAGAGGGCTCGCGGAAGACCAAGAGGAGTTCGGCATCCCCTCCGCCGATCATGAAGCCCAAGGCAAAAGCCAAAGTTGTCCGGGAAAAGAGCGCTTGCTCCGTCAAGAATCCGCCGGCGCCGAGGGAAAGGGAGGCCCTCTTTTCATTCAGGACGCTTTGGGTTTCGCCGCCGAATCCCGCGCCTCCCACGCGGCTTCCTCCAAGAAGCCCGCCCATCCCTCCGCCTCCCGAGAGCACTAAAGGGGAAGGGAGGCCAGCGAACCCGTTCTGCACGAGGTACGTGTTCAATTCGGAGAGATCAAGGAAGAGAAGGCCGGCCATAAAGCCCCCGCCGCCGAGGGCCATGGGCTCCTCCCCAAACGCGAGAAAGGCCACACACAACGCGAGGACGAGAATGCGCATTGCGGCCACCTCCACACCTATTTTGGCTAGCATAGGCGGAAACGGCAAATGTGCCGCGCGAAGTTTTCGGATAACATGAGCCTCCGGAGGCATCGAATTTCATGAAGGAAGCGCTTCGGCAGTGGTTGCGATCCAAAGGCGGGGAAGTCCAAGAGGCCGCAGAGGAAATCGTTTTCACCCAAGTTTTAGGGGAGCGCCGGCTTCTCCTTTTGCGGCAGCGGGTCGTTTTCAAAGCCCGGTTCCGCGTGGACGAGGGAAAGCGGGAACTCCACGTCCATGAGGAGCTTTGGGAAAAAGGGGTCGGGTTTCCGCCGGAATCCGGTGGAGGATGGCAAAAGGAGGTGTACCAAACGGGGAAAAACCGGGAGGGGAAGATTTCCGCGCGCTTTTCCCTTCTTGCCTCCCGCTTTCGGTTCGACTTCGACTACACCCAATTCCATCGGGAACTGGAAAATTTGGCCCAGGAGTTTGGCTATACCGTGCGCTACGAGTTTGTTCCATAGCGTGCGCGCGAAAATGTTTTGAGCTCAGGGTTCCTCGCCGTTTGACAGCCGAATGTAATGGGGGTTACACTGGAACGTATGCCCAGGCCGAGCTCGGTGGCCCCGTCTGAGCCTTTCCTTTTGGATCCTGAAACGGCCCTGGTCCTCCAGGCCTTGGAGGAGGCAAAGGCCAAAATCTCCGCCGACGGAAGCCAAGCCGTGGATTCCCTTTCGGAACTCTTGGCGCATGGCGGGGCCCTGGTTTTCCCGCATTTTCGCCGCTGGGTGGAGGAGGAGCCTCCCAAGCTCCGGAAAACCCTAGTGCAAGTGATTGCGAAGGCCGCAGACCCCAAAGATCCTTTCCGGGCCGTTTTTCTCTTCTCCCTCCTTGATCCCCTCCTTTGGGATGAGGATCCCGCGGTGCGCCGAAGCGCCCGCCGGGTCCTAAGGGAAAAGCTCCTTGCCGCTTATCCCGAGGAAACCCTGGAGATCCTCGCCCAATGGGCATCCGATCCATCTCCGGAAAAGCGGGCCTTCGCCGCTTCCCTTCTCGCCCTTCTCCCGGAACGTATGGCCAAGCGCGCCCTCATCCTCCTCCGTTGCCTTGCGCGAACCGAAGAGGAGAACGTGCGCCGCGCGGTGCGGCGGAGCTTGGAAATTTTGAGAAAACGCGCGCCAAAAGCGGTGGAAGAGGAGCTCAAACGCTGGGAAGACGATCCCCTTCTTTCCGCGCTCCTTTTTCGCGGATAACTTTCCTTAGGCCCAAATCCAGGAGGAAACTTCCCGCTGCGGTCCAAAGGACAATCGGCCAAAGGGGAACCCATTCCCGCTTTTCTCCCTTAAGTTCGGGGATTTCCTCGTCCTCGAGCACTTTCCCACCCGTAAGGCGGGCCAAGCTTTCCAAAGTGGTCGGGTCCGGGCCGAGCTCGGAAAACTCCGGCGGGTAAGGAAGGGGAAGGACGGTTCTCCCCCGAAAGCGTCCGGATTCCTCGGAAAACGTCAAAAGCCAGGAACCGGAGGAAAACGCGGGGATTTCCGCCTCGTAGCGGCCCGGCCCGCTTTGCCGAAATTCCAAGGGGAGCGAGCCGCCCGGCCCCACCAAAGAGCCGCGGAAGGAAAGGCCCTGCACCCAGCGCCCACTTTCCGCGACATCCAAAAACACCCGGATTCTTTGTCCTTCCTTTTTCCAACTCACCTCGACGGGGGCGCGCTCGGACCAAACCTTGGAAATGAGGCGGCCGAAGAATTCCCCAAAGTCCGGAGCGGAAAGCCATTCCTTGGACCAGGCCCCGCGAAGATCGGTGTTGAGAACGGCCACCCTTCCTAACCCCACTTGCCCAAAGGCCAAAATGGGGTCACCCAGTGTGGAAAGGAGGGCCACTTCCGCGGTGGGCTTGGGGAAAGTCAGGGCATAACCGGAAAGCGGGGGAAGGGAAAGGTCCGCGAAACCCTCGCCCTCGGGGCCGGGAAGGACCGGGAAATTCCCCTCCAGGAAGCGCGGCCGCAACGCCCTCTTGGTCTCCGTAACCAAGATGGCCCGGAGCTCCCGGGGATCGGGAAGGACGTAGAGCTCGCCGCCCCCGGCCCCAGCTAACCCTGAGAGGATTTCCAGATCGGGATCAGGGCCGATGGCAATGGAGGTGAACCCCACACCGCTTTCCCGAACCCGGTCATAGAGGGCCTGGAAGTTCCGGCCTTCCCGCACGGTCTTCCCGTCGGAAACGAGGATGATGTGGCGGATGCGGGCACTCACCTGGGAGAGGGCGGAGAGGGCCAGTTCCACTGCGGGCCAAAGGTCCGTGCCGCCGCTTGGGGTAAGGCCGGCGAGTCCGGAAAAGAGGAGGGGCTTGGTGGAGGAAGCCGGGCCGGGAAAGGCCAGCCAAAACGCGGTGCGGTCGAAGGCAATCGCTCCCAAGAGGTCCCGGTCCGGAATCCACTCCGCCGCGGCGGCGGTGGCGTCCTTGAGGAGCTCGATCTTCGTGGTGGGGCCGGCCCGGCCCGCCATGGAAGCCGAGCGGTCCAAAACGAACACGATCGCGGCCTCCGCCTCCTGAAACGCGTGGGGAACGGAATACGTCACGGGAAGGATCTCCTCGATGGGACCCGCATATCCGGTGAGGGCCCGCCGGCCCTGGATGACCCAAAGCCCTCCCCCTCGAACCAAGAAGGCCCGTAGCGCCTCAAGCACGCGGGGCCCAAGAAGCGAAAGGGGGTAGTCGTCCAAAATGACAAGGTTCGCCTCGCCCAAATCCCGGGGATCCAGAGAGTTCACGCGGCGAAAGGGAAGGTTCGCCCCAGAAAGGAGGGCGTCCACAGCGCTTTCCCCTTCGCCCACCACCAAGATCCCAGGAACGTCGCCCACCTCAAGCGCCCAGTGAAGGGCATTGTTTTCCGGAACGGGATCGCCGGGAACGTCCAAAAACAGGCTCACTTGGAACACACCGGGCTCGTCCAAAACCAGGGTGAACGGGATCTCGTGGATCCCTGGGGAAAGGGTGAGTTCTCGGGTCTCCACCTCGTTTCCGTTCAAAAGCAAGCTCGCTTTGGCGGAAAGATCCCGTTCCGCGGTGATCTGGGCCACGAGCTCGGCCTTTCCCAAGGGAACCCGATTCGGCCCGCGGAAGTCGAGGAGGCGTATGGGATCCGCGCGGCCCGCGGGAAAGACGTGAATGGGGACTCCGGAAAGGCGGGCGCGGAGCGCCGCGGCCCAGAGCTTTCCCTCCGTGTCCCGGCCATCGGAAATGAGCACGAGCTGGCCTTTCTCCCCGAGGAGGGAAAGCCCCAGGTCCAGGGCGGCGCCGAGATCCGTGCGCTCCCGATCCAACGCCGCGGGAACGTCCAGGGTTTTCGGGAGGCCCGGCATGGGCGGCCGCAGGACCACGCTCTCGCCCGCAAAGACGACCACGCCCACCTCCGCTCCCCGCTCCGCTGCAGATTTCGCCAAATCCCAGAAGGCCTCGGCCCCGGAATCGCCCACGCTTCCGGAGCGGTCCACGAGAAATACCACCCTTTCCCGTTCCTCGCGGAGGGGGATCTCCGGCTGCCCTAGGGCAAGGACGAGAAAAAGAAGGGTGAAAGCGCGGCCAAGGAGAGCGCGCTCCCGCGCAATCGCCCAAACGAGGACCCCAAACGGCAAAGCCAAAAGCCCAAGGGCCCAAGGCCAAAGGAAGCGCATCATCCTCCTTGCCTCCGGAACCAAACGGCCTCACCCAAAAGGAGGGGCAAAAGGGCGAGGAGAACCCAAGGCCAAAGGGGAAGGGAAACCCGGGCCAACGCCGCAGCATAAGGGGCTTCCGCCGCGGGGGAAACCGGGAAGGAAGCTTCCCAAGGCACATTCACCGCGATGTACCCCTTCCCTTGGGGCCGGCGGAGCTCGTAGATCCCGGGTTTCTCCGGAGCCCAAAGGCCTTCCACCTCCTTCCCCTCCACCACCACGGAAAACCCCGCGGGAAGGCGCAGTCCCTCGCCCACCAACAAAAGGGAAGGGGGCTCCTCGGGCAAAAGCCAGCCCAAGAGGTTCCGGATGAGGATGGGGAAATCTGGAAGGAGGGGGAGGTTGGAACTCCGAAGTTCCGCGGTGAAAAAGGCCCAGCGGCCATAGGGACCATCCCAAAGGGCCAAAAGGGGAAGGTCGCCAGCCCAGAGGACCACCTGCGCTTCCGCGGGAATCGTGCTTTCCCAAACTTTACCCACGCGGAGTTGGGAAATGGAAAGGTGATTCAAAACGGGGTGCGCCTCGCCGCGGATGGGGCCCGCCTCCCGGAGCTTTCCCCTGGGAAACCCCGCGGTCCCCGCTCCCACAAGCAAGGAAGGACCTCGCGGGTTTTCCCTGAGCTCCGTGGAGAAAGCTACGACCAGATCCGGAAAGGACGGGACGCGGACGGCGGGCGCCGCGGCCCGCAGGGCGGCCCAAAGGTAGCGGTCCTCCTCGCCCTGCCATAGGACCCGCACTTCCCCGCCGGAAAACGCGAAATACCGGACGTTGTCCCAGGGGAAGGAATCCATGGGGCTGAGCTCGGCCACAAAAGCGCTTTCCCGCCCACCGGAAATGGGAAGGATCACGATCTCCTCTTCCTGGGGAGGAACGAGGCAGCTTGCCCAATACTCGCCGGAGCTTGTGCGCACGCGCGCTTGTACATCCTTGTAGGCATGAGTGTCGTTCAGGATGCGGAGGAAGGCCTCGTAGCGGGTGCCATCGGGCGAGGGACGCACGGAAAAGGCGGTGATGGCCAGATTCTCGGGGCGAGGGACCTGCACCACTTCCACGCCGGAAATGCCCGCAGGGTTGTCGGTGATCACCACGATCCGGGGCCAGGGTTCGGGGAAGAGGGCGAGAGCTTGGGCCAATTCGGGTCTGCGCCCCAGTCGCGGCCGAAAGCGGGAAAGGGCTTGGAGGGCCTCGGCCGCGGAGGAAGTCCGGCCGCAGAGGATTTCCGGGGGATCCGCCCAAAGGAGGATGGCCCAAGGCCCGGCGGATCGGGAAATGACCTCCCGCGCCTGGGAAACGATCCCTTCCGCCACACCCTCCCGCAGGACGGACGCGGAACCGTCGAGGACCAAAAGGGTTGCGCCGCTGGGCTTTTCGCTCGGAAGGAAGGGCTGGCTTAGGGCCAAGGAAAAAAGGAGCACCGCGAAAACCTGGAGGAGAAGGAGGAGATCGAAGCGGCGGCGCAGCCTTTCCAAAAAATGCGGGCGATCGGGCCTAATCCCCTCCCAGAGGAAGAGGGCAGACACAGGGTATTCCCGCTCCCTTCGACGGAGGAAATGGAGGATGAGCACCGGGACCAAGCTCAAAAGCCAAAGCCAAGCCCAAGGGGAAGCGAAGCTCACGGCCGCCACCTCCGCGCGAGGGCCAGCGCCGCCTCCACCGGCGATCCCGAAGAAGGGAAGAGGAAATACGCCACCCCAAGTTCAAGACACGTCTCAAAAAGCTCCCGATTCCAGCGGCGGAGGGCTTCCCGATAAGCCTCTTGGGCGGCGCGTCCCACCACGAGGGGCTTGGCGCGGCCCTCCTCCACGTCCAAAAGCCGGGCCTCCCCGAAAATTTGGGGGTCGAGGTCCGCAGGGCCGAGGATCTGGACCGCGGCCACGGCGTGCCGGGAAAAGCGCAAAGCCCGAAGCCCCTCGCGAAAGCCCGGCGCGAGGAAGTCCGAGAGAACTAAGCACATCCCGGGCTCCCTGATCTTTTCGGCCCAAAGGGCAAGGGAGGAGAAATCCGTTTTGCCCTCCGGGGAAAGCTCGGAAAGGGCGGAGAAGGCGCGGACGAGGGCGGAGCGGCCCCGCCTGGGCTTTCCCAAAAACCCAGGGCTTTCCCGGAACGGATAGACACCGAAGCGGTCGCCGGAGCGGAAGGCCAAAAAGCAAAGGGCTGCGGAAAGCCTCACCGAAAACCGGAATTTCTCCCCAAGGGCCATGGAGCGGGAGGTGTCCAGGAGGACGTAGAGGGGGGCCTCCACTTCCCGGGAGAAGACCTTGGTCATGAGCCGGCGGTGGCGGGCAAAAAGGGCCCAGTCCACAAGCCGCAAATCGTCGCCTGGCTGATAGGGCCGGTGGTCGGCGAACTCCAGGGAGGTGCCGGTGCGGCGGGAAAGGTGGCTTCCCAAAAGGGTTCCGCGGGGGCGGCGCAGGGAAACCCTGGCCCGGGAAAGGAGGAAGAGCTCCTCGGGGGTGAGGAGCTCTAGGGCGGCGGAACCGCTTCCCAGACCTCCTCCAAGACCTGCCACGGCGTCACCCCCTCGGCCTCCGCCCGGAAATTGAGGATGAGGCGATGGATCAGGGCCGGCCGGAACGCCCGCCCGATGTCCTCCACCTCCAGATGGAACCGGCCGGAAAGGAAGGCCCTCGCTTTCGCACCCAGGATGAGGGCAAGCCCTCCTCGCGGACTTGCTCCGTAAAGCACGTACTTTTGCACGGCCGGCGGCGCGCCTTTCCGCCCAGGATGCGTGGCCAAAACGAGCTTCGCCACATAGGAAAGGAACTCCTCGTGCACGGGGAACTCCCGGACCACCCGCTGACAAAGGAGGACGTCCTCCCGGGTTAAGACGGGATCCGGGAGAACCAGGCCCTCGCCCTCGGTGTTGCGGCGGATGATCTCCACAAGCTCCCTTTCCTCGGGATAGCGCACCTCCGCCTTGAAGAGGAAGCGGTCCACTTGGGCCTCGGGCAGGGGATACGTCCCCTCCATCTCGATGGGGTTTTGGGTAGCCAAAACGATGAACGGGTCCGGGAGAGGGTGGGTGATGTTTCCCACCGTGGCCTGCCGCTCCTGCATGGCCTCCAAAAGGGCGGACTGGGTTTTGGGGGTAGCGCGGTTGATTTCATCGGCGAGGACGACGTGGGCGAAGATCGGGCCGGGAAGAAACCGGAATCCATCCTCGGAAAAAACGTTGGTGCCAAGAATATCCGCGGGCATGAGGTCCGGAGTGCATTGAATGCGGGAAAAGGACAGGCCCAATGCCCGGCTCAGGGCCCGCACAAGGAGCGTCTTTCCCAAGCCGGGAACGCCCTCCAAAAGCACATGCCCCCGGGAAAGAAGAGCCCAAAGGACCACCTCGATCACGTCCTTTTGCCCCACAATGACCGCCGAGATCGCGTCCTTGAGCTTCGACAGAGCTTCCTGGGCTTTGTCGATTTCCGTTCTCTCCATCATTCGCCTCCGGAAAGGATCTCAAAGTACCGGCGGACAAGCTCCCGAAGGCTCGGGGGGATCGGGCGTTCCCGAAGGAGGAGCTCCACTTCCTGCGGGGAGATGGGGAAAAAGTTCCCTTCTTCGCCGGGGTTTTCGCCGGGAAGGCCCAGGGCCACCCCCGTGCGCCAGGGCCCTTCGCCCGGCCGCACCGCCGTAAGCCTGGGCTCCGCCTCCACCTCCCGCTTCTCAGGAGGCCCGGGCTGAACAGGCTCCCCGCGCTCCCATCCCGCTCCCAGTCCCAAGCCTTCCTGAGCTTCCGCGAGCTCTTGACGCATCTGCGCTTGTGCCTCCTCATCGAGGAGGATTTCTCCATTGGGCTCTCGGGATTCCCCGGAAACCTCGGACTGACCTCCGGTCCCCAACGCCACTTCCCCTCCCTCTTCCCCTTCCGCGCCTTGGGCTTCCATTTGCAGATGGGAAAGGCCTTCGAGGGCCGCGGACACGATGGCCTGAGCCTCCGCCCAATCCTCGTTTCCCGGCTCAAGGGCTTGGGAGAGGGCCCGCCCAAGATCCGGCCGCAACGAACTCAAAATCCCTGCCACCTCTTGAGCGACTTCCTCATTTCCCGGCTCCGCCGAGGCCTGCCCCAAAAGCTCCGCCAGGCGCCGCAAAAGCCCTTCTTCCTCGGAAAGCCGGCGCAACGCCTCCTCCAGCGTCATCTCCTCCCCGTAAAGCCCCGCCAAAAGGAGGGGATAAGGAGAGAAACTTGAGGTCCCGGGAGGAAAACGGGGTATCTCCTTTTCCGCACGGGCGGAGGAAGGCGTTGCGGCCTTTTCCTCGGGCGCGCTTTCGGCGGGGACGGAAACCGCTTCCCCCGCGGGGAGGGCCGGTTCAGAAATCCGCGGCGAAGGCAAAGGAAGGAGGAAGAGCCCGCAGAGGAGGAGCGCAGGGAGGAGCGCGAACACCTCGGGAACAAAAAGGCGGGGCCAGGGAGGAAGAAGGTCCTCCAGGAGAGCGGCCAAAAAGACCGTGTTTTTGCGGGAAAGGGCGGCGGCAAGGCCGGGAAGTTTACCTCCCAAACGCAAGCGCCGGCTGGCCCAAAAGAGGGCGCGGGAAAAACGCAACGGAAAAAGGGAGGCCAAAACGGCCGGGGCCAAGGCAGCCCCGAAGAACGCGGGCGAAAAAAGGGGGAGACCCAAAGCCCGAAGGATTTGGAAAAGGAGAAGCTCGAAAAAGAGGGAGAAACTCAGAGCCAAAAGCGCGCGCCTCAGCCTCAAAAAGAACTTCACTTTCCCGAGAATCGCCTGGGCTTTTTCCACCACCAAATCCCACCCACCCCGCTTAGGCTAAGGTAGAGAGCTAGGCCAAGCAAGCCCGGTCCCCGCCCTTCCCAAAGCGCGGGAAGGACGATGAGCCCGGTTATGGGCCAGCCGAACACCACCGGGACCAGGGATGCCACGAAAAACCCCCCGTATTTCGCCAAGAACCTCAGCCCTTCCCATCTTATCACCGCGGCCAAGGCATACCCAACCAAGGCCCACCCAAATCCATGGGCAAAAAGGAATGCCAGGGAAGCGAGAAAGGAAGGCCAGGAAGCCGCGGTCTCCGCGCGGTAGACCAAAAGGAAAGGCAAAGCCAAAGCCAGAGCCAAAAAGGAAAAGAAAAGAAGGCGCCAAAGCCGCGCGCCCAAAGGGAGCGGGCCGTAACCGCATTCCGCTTCCCCGATCTGGAGCGAAAGAATCCCCTGAAGGAAAACGAGGACGTGGAGAAAAAGAACGCGGCGGACCAGGGGATCGGGCCAAAGGAGGGCGGCCAAAAGCCCAGCCCCGCAGAGGATGGCGAACCCATGAAAAGGAGTGACCAAAGAGGAGGGAAGCGCTGGAATTTTCATGGGAGGAGAACGAGGAACGCTTCCGTTTTTCTTGGGCCATCGGGGAGAAAGCCGCGTTCCACGGAGGCCTTCTCCCAGGGAAGAGCGAGGGCAGAGATCAACCAAGCCGGCGGCGCGGTTTTTCCCTCTTGGGTAAGGAGAATTTGGGGTTGGGCCAACCGCAAAAGCACGCGGGGCCGGCCGGGCGAAAGGGAAAACCTCGTCCTCCATCCCTCGGGCCCGTATTCCCATTGGAGATCCAGACCGCCCCATCCTCGCTCGGGCAAGGCCTCCACCCAGAACCCGAGAAGCTCCACTTCCTCCCCCCGCCAGGAGACGCCGCCCCAAAGCTCAAAACAAAACCGCCTAACGCTTGCGCTTTGAATGCTAACCACGCGAGAGGAAGCTTCCGGCTGGCCTTCTCGCAAAACAGAGTAAAAGAGAGAAAAAGCGGAAAAAACCGCGACGAGGACCAAAAGATAACCCGGGCGTCCCCGGGAGGAACCGCCTAAAAGCGGGCCAAGGGCAAAAAGGTAGAGGAAGATCCCGGGAATCAGCGCGGGCCAAAGGGGCGGGGAGGACCGAAGATTTTGCAGACTTTGGCGGAAGGGCTCCGCCCGGATTTCCAGGCGAAAAGGCGGCTCCCAGGGCGACTCACCCCCTAAGAAAACGGACCAAGCCTTGATCGCGTCGGGTACTTCCTGGGGAAAGCGCGAGAAATCCAGGCGGGAAAAGGGCCAAAGCAGAAGGGGGTCATCGGGGACTTCCGCGGCCGAAAGGAGGATTTCCGCGGACCCAAACGGAGGCCCGATGGCCCCACGAAGGCGGCCTGGGGTGAGAAAAAGCTCCACCTCCCT
>Ga0272445_1000581_pt1 | contig 33422 bp, 36 predicted proteins | sample YNPCB0031_FD_194404 | JGI IMG/M metagenome (GOLD analysis project Ga0272445, IMG submission 194404) | Hot spring sediment microbial communities from Yellowstone National Park, WY, United States - YNP-CB-003-1 | ecosystem: Environmental > Aquatic > Thermal springs > Hot (42-90C) > Sediment... | reverse complement strand
TTGAAGGAAATGAACCACCTTATGAGATAAAATTTTTAACTTTATCCATGGGCACACAGTATATAACTCCTTATATCACATCAATTGCAGGGGAGGAAACACCTTCACCTTATTTAATAAAAAGGGACACATTTTTCTCAAATTGGCAAATTCCAGTAGATATTGGTTATGACAATTTAAAATACAGGTTTATTCTTTACCCTGGATATGCATATGTTTTAAAGACAATTGTTTATTATGAAGGACAAGGAAGTGGAAGAAGGGAGGAATGGATAAAAATAGACAATAAAGTAAAAAGACTTGTAAAATATATCCCATTTAAACCTGAAACAGTGGCAATTAATATTCCACCTGCATTTTATAAAGATTCTGTTATAGATGTTGTTTTTGAAAAAAGAACAGGAGAATATGCAATTGCAGGACCTATTTACATTTACATATTTGAAAAAGTTGAAGAAGAGTTCACAAAAATTGAAAATGTGGAAAAAGGAAATTTTACTTCAAAAATTAAAGACGTATCCTTAAATATAAATTTCTTAGGAATTCCATTTAAAGATAAAGAAATTCTCTTCTACGATTTAACAGGTAGAAAGATAAAAGTTGAAAATAACCTTTTAAAAGGTGTATACTTTATAAAGATTAAAGATAAAAAAACTGGGAAAGAAAAATGGGAAAAACTTATAAAAATAAAATAAATTTATTAAGCGGGGATAAGGGTTCAATCCCCTTACCCTGCTTTTAAAGAGAAAATGAACTCATTAATAATTGTTATTTTAATTTCTTTTGGTGATACATTAATTAATCAGGAAATTCCAGAAGCATATAACTATATCACAAATTATGGATTACTTGGTGGCGAAAGATGTTTATGGAGATGGGGAATGAGCTGGCCAGGAGCTGTTTTTAACAATTGGTATGCTGAAGAAGTTGAATTTGCTGTTGGCACAAAAATAAACGGAATCCCCTATGTAACAACAAATTATTTTAATTGGCATCCTTATTTTAAACGAGAGTGGAATGCAGGAGAAATTATTTATCATGGTCCTGGTGTTTCAGAAGAAGATATAGTTTTGGAATGGAATGATTATATTTCAAATCCCTACAATTTACCAGGTAGACATACAGGGATAAAAGTAATTTGCAGAACATATACCTGGTCATATGAACCATGGAATGATTTTATTCCATATGAATTTTTTGTAATCTGGAATAAAAGTGAATGTGATATACCAAATGTTCCAGATACCTTAGATAGTTTATTTATAGGCATATTATGCGATTTTGACATCTCAGGAAGTGATCCTACTGACCCTTACAACGATGACCTTGCATTTTTTGATGGGTATGTAGCTCATGAATGGGATACACTTGGTTATCCTTATGATTCAATAACATTATTACCTGACACATTTTTAAGTATTCCTGATGGAATTTATGACCAATATATTGTTTATGGAAATGATTCTCTTGAACATACAATTCATGGAGATACTTTAATTTTACCAAGAAATTTGGGCTTTATGTGGGATGACGATGACCCAATGACCCCTGGAAATGATAAAGGGGAAGAGGGAGCAAGTGCAGGATATGTAGGAGTTGCACTTTTATATTCTCCTCCTTCACCAGCTGATACCACCTGGATTTGTAATTATTGTGGTGATACTTGTAGAATACCAAGAGTATGGGCATCAAGATGGTGGGTAAGTACATCTCACCCTTCTGATACTCTTCTTTATCAATGGCTTTCAGGGGATCCAATAAGATTCCAGTATAAATATTTTTTAGCAACACCTTTAATGTGGTGTTCAATCTCATCCGGTCCTTTTAAAATAGCAGATCGTGAAACATTAAAATTTGTGTTTGTTTTAGCAGTTGGTCAGGGTATGAATGGAGGTAATGACCTTTATTGGCAAAGAAACTGGATAAGGGGATTAAGACAAACAATTGATTATGCATTAACTGCCTATTATGCAGGTTCAGAAATAAGTGACCCTTATCATCCATCAGGACCTGATGAAGATATTCATTGGAAAATCTTATCAATTTCTGAAAAAAATTATAAAAGAATTTCGTTAAATTTCCCAACAATTTTAAATTCTTCATATATTTTAAAAACAAAAGAGCCCTTAAAAATTAAAATTTACAATGCATCGGGAAGAAAAATAAGCGAAATTCTTGTTAAGGATAAAGGAATGCCTTTTAAAAATTTGAAAGGAGGAATTTATTTTATAAAAATTAACAAAAAGGAATTCAAAAAATTTATTATCTTGCGCTGAAAAAGTTTATTTCAAAAAACTAAAACTTTCACGCGGAATTTATTTTTTAAGAATAGATTCAGAAAAAATTAAAAAAATTGAAAAAATTATTTATTTTTATAAGAAATAAAAAATCTATGTTCAAAAATTCCATAATTTTCAAAAAATTTTTCGGAAGTTATTTTGCTTTTATAAGAAATTTTAAATTTATCTTTTATTAAAAACTCCGGTCCTTGCTCAAAAATGATCCCTTTTTCCTTTTTCCCATAAAGATGTGCTAAATAAATACCATATTCTATAAAGGAAAATTTTTTAAAAAAATTAATTCCTAAAAGAAAATTATAGGGGAAATTTTTCTTTTCAAAAAAATAATTTAATGAAAAATTTTTTAATTCAATTTCAAGGGAATTTATTTTTTCAGTTTTTCCATCATATAAATTTCCATCCCTTCTTTCAATGTGCCTTAAAAATAATTTTAAATTTTTAATTTCCTTTTCAATTCCTATTTCAAATTTACAAAATCTTGGAATCTGTCTTTTTAATGGACTTATTGTTTCAAGATTTAAAAATATTTTAATTTTTTCAACTAATCTGTATTTTGTAAATGCTTTTGAAAAAAAACTATGATTGGGATTTTTGAAAAAATGTCCATATAAAAAATTGATTTCTTCTATTTTATTTAACAATCCAAAGAAAATACTCTTTAAACCTATTTTTTTATCATTTAATCCATAAATTCCATATTTCCTTTCCCCCTTTAATCCAAAATCCAAATAATTTTTTAAAAAATAAATTTTTAATTCTGTTTCATATTTCAATTTTTTTATTTCATAAAAACCTTCAAAATTTAAATCTATAAAAAATTTTAAAAATTTTAAGTTCTTTTCAAAAATTAATTTGTGCAAAAAAATAAAATTATAGTTGTTTAAGTATCTTTTTGGACCAAAAGGGGAGAAAACATAACCTATTGAATTTAAAAAATAAAAATTTTTAATTTTAAAATCTTTTTTAAATCCTATTTGATTCCACTGTCTCCTATCCTCTCCTTTATGGTCAATTCCATGATTACATATATGATTATAGAAAAAATTTAAATTAAATAAATTTATTTTCATTTCCCAATCAAATCTTACAGAATAGGGAGTTAATTTTTTATTTTCCCCTTTAAAGAAAAGAATTTCCTTTAAATTGAAGTATAAGGGTTTATAAATTTCAAATTCATTTTCCCTTAAAATATAAAATCTATAAAAAATTTCATTTTTTTGAAGAATATGAAAATTTATGATAAAATAATCGTTTATTAAAATAGTTAAAATTAGTAACATTTCTTAATTATAATTTACTTTAATTGCCTTTTTAAATTATAATAAAAAAGTGAAAAGAGAGATAGAAATTTTTCTTTCATACATTAAAAATCAAAAAAATTATTCTGAAAAAACAGTTTTGTCTTATAAAAATGACCTTTTTTCCTTTTATGAATATGTAAATGGGAAGGAGGTAAAAGATATAAAAATTTCTGATATTAGAAATTATATAAGTGATTTGATAAAATATGGATATACTCCAAAAACGTGTGCAAGGAAACTATCTTCTTTAAAAAGTTTTTTTAAATTTCTTTTAAAGATGAATTTGATAGAGTTTAATCCTGCAAGTGTTTTAAAAACCCCAAAGATTCCCAAAAAACTTCCTTATGTTTTATCTGAAAAAATTTTAAGGGAAATACTTGATAACTGGAAAGCTTTTGATTTTAAAAGTAAAAGGGATAAGGCAATTGTTGAAATTCTTTATGGATGTGGTTTAAGAGCAGGTGAAGTTATTAATTTAAAGGAAAATGATATTTTAAAGGATAGTATAAGAGTTTTAGGTAAAGGAAATAAAGTAAGGATAGTTCCTCTTCCTTTAAAAACAAAAGAGGCAATAATTGATTATATAAATGAAAAGAAAAAAAATAACATAACTTCCAATTATTTATTTGTAAATTTAAATGGAAATAAACTTACAGAAAGGGGACTTTATTATATTTTAAAAAGGGTCTTTGAGGAAAGGGGAAATATAAATGGTGTTCATCCTCATATTTTAAGGCATTCGTTTGCAACCCATCTTTTGTCAAGGGGAGCAGATTTAAGAAGCATTCAGGAACTTTTGGGTCATGCTTCTTTAAAGGCAACAGAGATTTATACACATCTTTCAATTGAAGAAATAAAAAGAATTTATGAGAATTCACATCCCAGGAGTTAAATTTGCTCCTTATTTTTTAGAATATGACGAAGTTGATTCAACACAGGATATTGCGTTTGAAATTCTTGAAGATAAAAATATTGATTCATGCGTTGTATTCTCTTATATTCAAAGGAAAGGAAGGGGAAGAAAATCATCTTCCTGGTTTTCTCCTTATGGAGGTCTATGGTTTAGTATAGGATTTAAGGATGTTTTACCAAAAAATCTTTATCTTGTATCAGTTATTTCAGTTAGTAATTTTTTAGAAAAGGAATTTGAAATAGAAAATAAAATTAAGATACCAAACGATATTGTTGTGAATAATAAAAAGATATGTGGAATACTTGTAGAAAGCAAAAGAAATTTGACTGTTTCTGGAATTGGATTAAATTTAAACATTAAGGAATTTCCAGAAGAATTAAAGGAATATGCAACATCAGTATATCTTTTAAAAAATAAAGAATATGATTTAAAGAAAAGTTTGTTATCTTTTTTGGAAGAATTCTTAAAAATTTTTTCAAATTTCTCTTTTAAAAAATTGTTCAACTACTATATAATAAAAACTCAAATTATAGGTAAAAAAGTAAGATTTGAATATATGGATAAAAAAATAGAAGGTAAGGTTTTAAAAATAGGAGAAGATTTTGAAATTTTTATTGAAAATAAAGGTAAATTTGAAATAGGAATTATAAGGAATTTTGAGGAAATATGAAAATATTATGTATTGATGTAGGAAATACATATCTTCACTGGGCTTTTTTCATCAATGATAAAATTGAGGATTTTGGTAAAATATTGAATTCCCAGATTGAGAATTTTTCGGAAAATATAGGTTTTCCTGATGAAATTTTAATCTCTTCAAATGTTCCATCGTTAAATTTAAGGGTTGCAAATCTATTTTCAAGATTTTTTGGTATATATCCGAAATTTGTTGTTGTTGAAAATTTTAATATTTTAAATATTCCATATAAGGAAAAAAGTTCTATAGGAATTGATAGATTGTGTAATGTTTTTGCCCTTTATAAATATTATGGGGCACCAGGAATTGTTATAGATGCAGGGACTGCAATAACTGTTGATGCAATTGATGAAAAAAGGAATTTTTATCCAATTGCAATATTTCCTGGAATAGGTCTTTTAATAAAATCAATATATGAAAATACTGAAAGAGTTAAAGTTAAAGAAATTTATTATACTCCTTCCCATTATGGGAAATCATCAGAAGAATGTCTTTCAATAGGAATTATAAATATTTTGAAGGGTGGACTTGAAAGAGTTATAAGACAATTTGTTTTAAAGGAAAAATGGAAGGAATTTAAAAGAATTGCAACAGGCGGAGATGCAAACATAATTTCTGAAATCCTTGGTTTTGATAGGGATGAATTTTTAACCCTTAAAGGTATTTATGGAATTTATCACGAAAAATCAATCTGAGACAGAAAAATTGGGGGAGGAAGTTGTTAAAAAATTTTTTGTTCCTTGTGTTTTTTCTTTATTTGGTGAACTTGGTTCTGGAAAAACAACATTTGTAAGGGGTGCAGCAAAATATTTTGGAATAGAAAAAATAAGGTCTCCAACATTTCTTTATGTTTACATTTATAATTTACCAAATTTAAATTTTTATCATATTGATTTATATAGAATCAATGAAGAAAACGAATGGAATTTTTTAGGATTTGATGAATATTTAAATGATGAAAAAGGAATAGTTTTTATAGAATGGGCTGATAGGATAAAAAAATTTTTACCTAAAAAAAGAATAGATGTTATATTTGAAATAGTTGATGAAAATACAAGAAAAATAATTGTTAAAGAGAGGGGATAAAATGAAATTGAATGTTGGAATAATAGGAATAGGTTATATTGCCCAGGTTGCTTATATTCCAACTTTGAAAAGGGAAAAGGATGTAAAACTTTATTCCTTATGTGATATTGATGAAGCAAAACTTTATAGGTTAAAGGAAATACACAATGTTGATAAAATTTATTTTGATTTTGAAAAATTTCTTGAAGATAAGGAGCTTGATGCTGTTATAATAACAACTCCAAATCATTTACATACACCTCTTGCAATTGCTGCAATGGAATTTAAAAAACATGTTCTTTTGGAAAAACCAGTTTCCTTAAATCTTTTTGAAGCAGATTTTTTACTTGAGAAAAAAAGGGAATTTAAAAATATTGTCCTTATGCCTGTTTTTAATCAGGCATTAAGACCTGATGTAAAGAAGATAAAGGAAATGATTGATAAAAATATGATAGGAAAAATATATCATATTGAATGTGGATATAGGAAAAAAAGGTTTGAATTTGAAGAAGTTGAATGGAAGGAAAAGGAGGAGTCAGGTGGAGGAGCACTTTTTATTCAAGGGATAAATGTTCTTGAAATTTTATATTGTCTTTTTAGAAAGATTCCTGAAAAAATTATTTCTTCTTTATATAAAGAAGAAGTTGAAAAGGAAGTATTTTCCTTTTTCAAAATAGATGATATTTCTGTTAATTTTGAAATAAGATGGGATCCAGAACTTGTAAGAGATTATATGTATTTTAACATTTATGGTGAAAAGGGAATAATATATTTAAATCCATTTAAAGCCATTGAGAAAAGATATGGTAAATTACTTGATGTAAAACCTGAAATAGATGAAGAAGAAAGTTTCTTTAAGATTTCCTTTTCAAGGCAAATAAGAAATTTCATAAATGTAATTAGAGGAAAAGAAAAACCATTATTTGAAATTGAAGATGCAATAAATGTTTTAAAAATAATTGAGAAGATAAGGGAATCTTCAAAATAATGATTATAATCCTTTTCATTTTTTCAATTTTACTTTCAACTTTTTCATCAACCCCTTTTTATATATGGCAGCTTTCATTATTTTTTCTATTTCCTCTTTTTTTAATTCTTGAAAAATGGAAGGGATTTCTAACATTTTTTATTTTTGGTCTTTTTTATTATACGTATCATCTTTTTTGGTTATTAAATCTATCAAAAATTGTTCCTGAAATAAAATATATTTTACCAGTTGGTCTTATAATTTTAATAATTTTGGAATCTTCAATGCTTGGAATATGTGGTTTTTTAACAAAAAAATTTTTAAATTCAAAATTCTCTTTTATTTTAATTCCTTCTTTTTTTTCAGGAATAGAATATTTTAGAAATCTTTTTGAAATTGCATTTCCATGGGCTCCCTTTTATCTTTTCTGGGTAAAAAATTTAAAGGGAATTCAAATAATAGAAATAACAGGTCCTTTTTTTATAACATTTTTAATTGTTCTTTTAAACCTTTTATTATACAAATTTTTCAAAAAGAGAAATTTTTTATATCTTATAATTTTTATTTTAACAATTTTATTAAATCAAACTTATGGAATTTTTTCTTTTAAAAAAGAATTTAAAGGCAAAGAAATTAAAGTTGCTATTTATCAACCAAATCTTTACCTTTATCTTTCCTATGATGAAGAAATAAAAGAAGGTTTTAAGACATATAACGAACTTTCGGATAGTATTAAGGGATTTAACCCTTTTATTTCCTTATGGCCTGAATCCTCATTGCCTGGGAATTTAAGATTTAATCCTTTTATTAAAGAATTTGTTAAAGAATTTGCAATCAGAGAAAAAACATACCTTTTTCTTGGCTCACAGGATAAGGAAAATAAAAAAATTTATAATACTGTTTTTTTGGTTTCACCAGAAGGTGAAATAATTTCAAAATATTATAAGGTTAAGCTTGTTCCTTTTGGTGAAGCAATTCCCTACGATGAAAAATTTGATTTTTTAAAAAAAATAGATTTTGGTGAAGGGAATTTTTCAAGAGGGAAAAACATTTTGCCCCTTAAAGCAGGTGATTATCTTTTTGGAGTGCTTATATGTTATGAAAGCATATTTCCTGAACTCTCAAGAATTTTTGTTTTAAAAGGTGCACAAGCAATTTTAAACTTCACATCTGATGGATGGTATGGAAAAACAATTGGTCCAATTGAGCATAGGGATTTATTTATTTTTAGAAGTATAGAAACAAGAAGATTCCTTTTAAGAAGTGCAAGAACAGGGATTTCATGCATTATAGATCCATATGGCAGGATAATTTATGAAAGGGGATTATTTAAAAAAGGGATAATTAAGGCAAAAATAATTTTACCCGATAAAAATTATAAGACCTTTTATGTAAAATATGGGGAAATATTTGGGAAATTTTCTTTATCAATTCTAATTTTATCAATTTTTATTTCATTCATTAAGAATGAAACCTCTTCCTGTTAAATTCTTTACAGGAATTTTATATACTGATGAAAATTTACTTTTAATTGCAAAGAATAAATTGATTGAGAATTTTGGAAAAATTGACCTTGAAAGTCCTTCTTTTGATTTTAAATTTACTGATTATTATAAAAATGAAATGGGAGAAAATATTAAAAGGGTTTTTTATTCCTTTGAAAAACTTATCATGCCTGATGAAATAGTTTTTATAAAATTAAAAACAAGTGAGATTGAAGAAGAATTAAAAATCGAAGGGAAAAGAAAAGTCAATATTGACCCAGGTTATATTGATTATTTTAAAATTGTTCTTGCATCTTTTAAATTTGGTGGTCAAAAAATTTATCTTGGTAAAGGAGTTTATGCAGATATAACATTATGGTATGAAAAGGGCAAATTTAAATCAGTTTTAACTTCTTTTCCCGATTTCAAATCAAATCTATATGAAAAATTCTTTTTGAAATTAAGGGAAATTTATAAAAGACAGATTAAAAACTAATCCTCTTTTAAATCCATTTAGATCATAAATCTCTTTTATTAAAATAAAATCCTTTGAAATATTTTTTATTTTTTCTTCTAAAAAAGGATTTATTTCAAGAGCTAAAATTCCATTTTCGTTTAAGAAATTTTTTGCTTCATTAAAAATTTTTTTATAAAATAAAAGACCATCTTCTCCTCCAAAAAGTGCCTCTTTTGGTTCCCATTTAACATTTTTTGGTAAATTTTTATATTCATAATGACTTAAATATGGTGGATTTGAAACTATTAAATCAAATTTTTCTTTAAAACTTGAAAAAAGGTCTGCACATATTACATTTATTTTCAAATTGTTAATTTTTGAATTTTTTAAAGTTATTTTACATGCCTTTTTGTTTAAATCGCTTGCAAAAACTTCTGAATCTTCAAAAAATTTTTTTAAAGAAATTGCTATGCATCCAGAACCACATCCAAGGTCAAGTATTTTTTTAGGATAAATTTTTTTATCTTTTAAAAAATTTACGAGATTGTCTAAAAATGTTTCTGTTTCAGGTCTTGGTATAAATATTCCTTCTTCAACATAAAATTCCATATCACAGAAAAAAGTTTTTTTTGTTAAATAAATAGCTGGATAACCCTCATCAATTTTTTTAAAAATATTAATTATTTCCTTAAATTTTTCCTCCCCCAAAAGGATTTCATCCTTATATATTTCTTTTAAAGGAATATTTAAAATTAAACACAAAATGTGATCTATATTTTCTTCCTTATAAAATTTTTTTATTTCCTCTTTTACTTCACTAATCCTTTTCAATTTCTATTTCCTTCAATTTTTTCTCTTCCTCTTTTTCTTTTAATTTTTCAATTATTTCATCTATTTTACCTTGAAGAATTTCTTCAAGATTATAAATTGTTAAATTTATTCTATGGTCAGTGACTCTATTTTGCGGAAAATTATAAGTTCTAATTTTTTCGCTTCTTTCTTGTGTTCCAATCTGTTTTTTTCTTCTTTCTTGAACTTCCCTTTCCCTTTTTTCTTTTTCATATTCATAAATTCTTGCTTTTAAAATTCTTAATGCTTTTGCTTTATTTTTATGCTGTGACCTTTCATCCTGACATTGAACAACAATGCCTGTTGGAATGTGTGTTATTCTAACTGCTGAATCTGTAACATTTACATGCTGACCTCCAGGACCACTTGCCCTTTTTACTTCTATTTTTAAATCATCAGGATTTATTTCAATTTCAATATTTTCAAATTCTGGTAAAACTGTAACAGATGCAGTTGATGTATGTATTCTTCCCGAAGCTTCTGTTATTGGGATTCTTTGAACTCTATGAACTCCACTTTCATATTTAAGATTTCCATATGCATTTTTACCTTCTATTAGTAAAACAGCCTCTTTTATTCCTCCCAAATCAGTTTCATGTATATCTGTTATTGAAACCTTATATCCTTTACTTTCTGCATATTTCAAATACATTTTTAAAAGATCCTTTGCAAAAAGCGCTGCCTCTTCACCTCCTGCTCCTGCCCTTATTTCTAAGATTGCATTTTTTTCATCATCAGGATTTTTTGGTATTAAAAGTTTTTTAATTTCTTTTTTTATTTCCTCCCTTTTTATTAATAGTTCTTTTTTTTCATTTTCAATTAATTCAATCATCTCTTTATCTTTTTCTTCCTTTTCCATATTTTCAATTTCTTCAATTTCCTTTTCTATTTTCAAAAATTCTTTTACCTTTTCTCCAATCGGTTTCAATCTTTTGTATTCCTCCAAAAGAAAAACATAATCCTTTCTTTCAGGTTCAGAAAGTTTTTTTTCAATTTCTTCTAATTTTTCAAGGATTTCGTTGAATTTCATATATTAAAGAATTCTTAAAAGATAATTTTTTTGTTCTTCAATTTTTTCTTCTTCTATTTCAACTATTTCTCCTTTTTCTTTTTTCAAAATTCCTTTTCCTTCATAATTTTTAATTAATTCCTCAACCTTTTTATTTTCTATTCCTGTAAATACCGAAATCTTTTTTATATCAAACGGAAGATAATTGTTTGAATGAATCCATTTCAAAAATATTAAAAATCTTAATTCTTCAGGATTTATTGAAAGAAATTTTATCTGCTCATCTGCCAATCTTAACCTTTCAATTAATGTATTTATGAGATATTCAATGAAGGGATTTTGTTTTATGTATTCAATTAAAGATTCTCTATTCATTATTCTTAAAACAGTGTCCTTTAAAGCCCTTGCAGATGCTGAGCGTGGTTTTCCATCTAAAACCGACATTTCCCCAAATACTTCACCTTCTTTTAAAATAGCAATAGTTTTTTCTTTTCCTTCAAACTCTTTAAATATTTCAACTTCTCCTTCTTCTATTAAATAAATTTCATCACCAACTTCACCTTCTTTGAAAATAATTTCTCCTTCCAAAAAAGTTTTTTCATAAAATTTACTCATTCCTCAATTATTTCCACATTCGCCCTTGGTATTATAATAACTTCTCCATTTTCAAGTTCAACTTCAACAACTCTTACTTTTGATTCAGTTTCAATTTTTCTTAATTCAGGTGGAAGAGATTTCACTTTTCCTATTTTTCCAAAATATGGTTCCCTTATGATTCTTACAACTGTCCCTACATTCATTCCTTCCTTTAAACTTTCCTCTTCTTCTTTTATCATTACCTTTTCATCTAACGGAACAATAATTTCAGGTCTTATAACACCTGCTCTTATTTGGGTTGCCCCATTACACGATGCCTTTTTACCATCAAGTTCCAAAAGCAGTTCAAATGTTCTTTTTGCCATTTTCATTTTTCCAAATCCCTCTGTAATTATAAGGGTTAAACCTGTATTTTCTGAACCTGTTATTGCAACTCCTATATCATATCCAAGAAATTTTTTCAAATTTATATCATCTATACCACCAACAACAATACCTTTTGCCCCTTTCTTTTTTGCTTCATCAATTGCTTCTTTCGTAACAAAAGAGCCCCCAACAATTATTTTATCTTTTACATCTCCTTCTATTTTTTCAGGCGTTAATTCCTCTTCAGGAGAATTTACCATTACTTTCAATTTCCCTATCACTTCGCCTCCAACTCCAAAAATTCCTTGAATAAAACTCGCAGTTGTTTCAACAACTACTCCTTCATTTTCAATTATTTCAACAATTTCACCATCAATATAAGCAATAACTTCAACAGGCATTGGATTTTCCCTTATAATAACCTGTCCTGTTATAGAGGATATTGATTCAATTATTCCATCACATGGTGAAGTAACTTTATTTTTAAAAAGTCCAAATATTCCTTTTGTTTCAGCAATTATTTCTCCTTCTTTAACACATTCCCCTTCTTTTTTAATCATAAGTGAAGGTAATTCAGATGGTGTAACTCCTAAAAGACCTGCAACATTAACAGGATGAACATTTCCTGGTAAAAGTGCCCTTGCAACCACATCTTCTGCTTTTACTTTTTGCCCCTTACAAACCAAAACCTCTCCCTTTAAAGGAAGCCTCCTCTCTTTTCTTACTAAAGTTTTTTTGGCAACCTTTAAACCGGGCGTATAGGCATGTGCCATAAGTTTTTTATATTAAAGATATTTTTAAAAAAAAATCAATAAAGTTAATCTTTTTTCTTTAAAATAACTTTCACAAAAGAAGGTGAAAATTCTTCAACATTTATTCCTTCAACTGGAAAAATTTTTGGGGGAATATAATATTCACCTTCACCAAATCCTACTAAATTTAAAAAAACAGTTATCTTTTCAGGATTTAAATTATGGATTATACTTTTCACTCCTTTAATTTTTATTTTTACTTTTTCAGGTTCAATTTGAACATCATAATTTTCAGGAGAAATTACCATTATATTTTTTTCAATTTCTCTTATCTCCTCTTCCTCTATTTCAACATAAACCCTTAAAGAGGAAGGTTTTAAAGTTGTTAAAATTGAAGGAGGAAGAAATTTAACATAATCATAAAAGGAAAATTTTTTACCTGAAACATCTATTTCTTCACTTTTTACCTCATCTATTTTTTCAACAACACTTTTTGGTCCAATTAAAAAAATTTCATTTTCACTAGGAGTAATTCTTAAAATTCCATAACCTTCTCTTGGTTTTCCACTACATTCTATTTTTACTTTAACTTTTTTACTTTCCTTTTTTTCAAAATTTAAATTTATCTTATCTTGTTTTAAAATTATTTTTTCAACTTTAATATCCTTTCTTATTTTCAAATCCTCCTCTTTAATCTTAATTATTTCTTTACCTTCCTTTTTTTCCCTTAAATTTACTATTATTTTTGGTTTTGAAAAATAAAGTTTTATGAGTTCTTTACCCTTTGCTTCAAATAAAACTTTTATTTTATTTGGAGGAACTTCTCTAAAAGTAATATCTTCTGGGATTTCCTCGTATTCCAGAATAACATCTCTTTCAGCAATGTATATTTTTTCTGTTGCTGAATGAAACCACAATGTTCCTGCAATCAAAATGGATATTATTTTTAAGGGAAGGTCTTCAACGAAAAATTTTATTATATTCACTTCTTTCTTTTAAATAAGCCCATAAATCCTTTACCTTCCTCTTTTTTCTCTTCTTTCTTTTCCTCTTTTTTCTCTTCTTTCTTTTCTTTCATTCTTATAAGACCAGAAGTAGCAAGTCCATAGAATATTTTTGCAACTTCAAACGCTTCCATTTTTAAAGAATCTGCTATTTCTCTTATACTTTTTTTACCATCAATTCTTGAAAGAACTTTCCATTCATTTTGATTAAGTTCAATTACTTCAACATCTGTATCAGGATTTGGTTCTATTTCAAAAATAACATCAATTGAAGGAATTATTTTTTCTATTACTTTCCATTCATCAATTTTTCTTGCTATTTCAAGTAAAAGGTTTGGAATTGGTAAATTTATTGTATTTTTTGAAGATTTTATGTTTGGTAAAAATTCAAATATACCTTCCTTCCATTGCATTATTTTTGCCATTGCTATTTCTCCTTCTTCCCCATTTACCTCTGCATCCTTTATTATTCCATTCTCAATATAAATAATTCCTTCCCCTTCTCGCGAACTTATTTTTAAAGCACCATTTTTCAAACTCATATGAAGTAATTGAAGTAAATCAGAAAGTTCAAAATCCTTTAAATCACCTTTTAATGTCATTTTATTATTTTAAAAAAACCAATGTTTCTAAATCTTTCCCTTCTTTCTTTAATCAAATCAGAAATATTTTTTTCCCTTAAAATTTCAATATCCCTTATAATAACTTCCTTTATTCTACTTGCTGTTTCATCCCAATCTCTATGTGCTCCACCTTCTGGCTCTTTTATAATATCATCTATAATTTTAAAATTCTTTAAAAAATTACTTGTTAATTTTAATGCTTCTGCTGACTTATCTGCTTTTTTGCTATCCCTCCATAAGATTGAAGCACAACCTTCAGGAGAAATCACAGAATATATAGAATATTCAAGAGCATAAATTCTATCTCCAACTGCAATTGCAAGTGCGCCACCAGAGCCACCTTCACCTATTATAAATACTATTATTGGAACTTTTAATCTTAACATTTCAAATATGTTTAAGGCAATTGCCCATGCCTGTCCCCTTTCTTCTGCACCTATTCCAGGATAAGCACCAGGTGTATCAACAAATGTTATCAATGGAAATGAAAATTTTTCTGCAATTTTAAAAATTCTTAATGCTTTTCTATAACCTTCGGGATGGGGCATTCCAAAATTTCTAAAAGTCCTCTCTTTTGTTCCTCTTCCCTTTTCCTGTCCAACAAATACAACTTTATAAGAAGAAAGTTTAGCAATTCCAGCAATAATTGCAGGGTCATCTCCGAAAAGCCTATCCCCATGAAGTTCAAAATAATCATCAAATACCCTTTCAATTATATCTTTTGAATGGGGTCTTTCAGGGTGCCTTGCAATTTGAACTATATCCCATGCACTTAAATTTGAAAATATTTTTTGAATAAGTATTTTTTTTCTTTCACTAAGAGCATCAAGTTCCTTTTTAAATTCAGGATGTTCTGATAATAAGCTCTTTAACTCTTCAATCCTTTTACTTATTTCTTCAATTTTTCTTTCAAATTCCAGCATTTGTTATACTTATAAAATGTATGTCATCAAAAAACTTTGAAGGTTTATAAGAGTATCTTAAATTTATAAAGGGAAGTTTGAATTCAAAGCCAATTGAGAAAATTCCAATATCTTCTGGATATGAAAAACCTGCAACAAGATCAAGATTTTTAATCATTTTATAAGAAATGCTAAAACCTATCTTATGATTAAAATTCTCCTTTATTTTAAAATAAAGTCCTCTTTTATAATTTATTTTAAAAATAAATCTTTTATAAAAAAATTCTGAATTTAAGAAAAATAAAAATGGTTCTGAATGATATCTTTTATAAAATTTTGAAGAAAATCCAAAATTCCTTATCCCCCCTTCAAATTTTAAATTTTCAAATTTTGATGGCTTAAAGAATAAAAACAAATCTAAAAGGAAATTTTTTGAAGTATATTCCTCTATTACAGAATAAATATACTTAATCCCTGAATTTAAATATAGTTCAGGGTCAATTTTAAAGGGATAATATATTCCCAATAAAAAAGAAAATGGTTTATAATAAAAGATTGGATTGCGACTTGCTTTCTCATAATATTCAAATTTACCAAAGTCAAAATAAGAGGAAGAAATTCCAATTTTTATTTTTTTGTTATAATAAGTAAAATGGTAAATTTTTGAATCAATTAACCAATCTGAAATTGAAAATAAAAGAATATCCTTTTTTACTTCTTCAAAGCGGGCTATCCCTATGTCAAAAAATGAAATTTCCCTTATTCCTATTAGAGAAAAACTTTCTGATGGAATCAATATTTCATTATGAAAGATAGAAATAAATAAATATAAAATTGTTCTCATTTTTCCTCCAAATATTTTTCAAGCAATTTTGCTCCCCATTTTATATCATTTATATCACCAACTTCAACTGGTGTATGCATATATCTTATTGGTATTGAAAGAAGCCCACATGGAATCCCTTCCTTTAAAAGACTTATTCTATCAAGGTCTGTTCCTGTTCTTTGAGGTAATACTTCAATTTGATAAGGTATTTTATACTTTTTACAAATTCTAATCATTTTTTGACTTATTTTTTTATCAATAAATGGACCAATACCTATTGCTGGTCCTTTTCCTATTTCTATTTCTTCTTTATCATAAAAGGATTTACCAAACGTTGCATCAAGAATAATACATTCATCAGGATAAATATCAAAAGCCCTTACCAACCCGCCATATCCTCCTGTTTCTTCTTGCACATTTAAAAGGAAAATTAGTTCTTTATGATAAAGTTTTTTATTTATTTTTTCAATCAGTAAAAAAATTAATGGTATGCATATTCTTGCATCAAGTGATTTTGAAAAAATTTTTGTTTTATTTAAAATTCCAAATTCTCCCTTAAACGTTATTATATCTCCTATTTTGATCCCCAATTTTTCAGGATTTTCTCCAAAATCAACAAATATCTCCTTTTCCTTAACTTCTTCCTTTAAATGCGGTGGAATACTTCCTATAACTCCTTCAATTTTTTTACCATTTTCCTTTAAAAGAATAACTTCCTGTCCTTCAAGAATTTTTTTGTCAATATTGTATGTTCCAACAATTGCAAATTTTTTTTCAATCTTTTTCACATACATAAATATTTCATCAATATGTGAGGAAATCATGATTTTCTTTTTGCCTTTTCCTCTTTTAATTCCAATTAAATTTCCAATTCCATCTATTTTAACTTCATCAAGATATTTTTCTATTTTCTCTTTTATTTTTTGAGAAAGGAATTTTTCATAACCAGAAGGGGAAGGAAATGTCGTAAACTCTTTAAGTATTTTTATTATTTTATTCATTCAAAAATTTTTTTATTATAAAATTGAAATCTTCTTCACCTTCAAAAAATATTTTTATATAACCACCTTTTTTTTTCTTTTTAATCTCTACATTAAAGCCTATTTCCTTAAATTTTTCTTCCAGATTTATTATTTCTGCATCCATTTTAATAATCCTTTCTGCTTTTCTAACACTCATTTTTTCCTTTAAAAGTTTCTTAAAAAATTTTATTCTTTCTTTTTCATCCTTTAAAGAAAGAATTGTTCTTGCATGACCTTCTGTTATTTTACCTTCTTCAATTGCAGAAATTATTTCAGAAGGCAATGTTAAAATTCTTAAAGTGTTAGTTATTGCGCTTCTTGTTTTTCCAATTTTCCTTGCAATTTCTTCATGAGTTAAGCCAAATTTTTCATTTAAAATTTTATAGGCATGAGCCTCTTCAACAGGATTTAAATTTTCCCTTTGCAAATTCTCAATTAAGGAAATTTCAAGTGCTTCTTCATCACTTGCCTCTTTAACAATACAATCAATTTCCTTAAATCCCAATTCTTTTGCTGCATAAAATCTTCTATGTCCTGAAATAATTTCAAAATTTTCACCAGAAGGTCTTACAATAATTGGCTCAATTATTCCTTTTTCCTTTATTGAATCCATGAGTTCTTTTAAAGAAGATGGTGTAATTTTTATTCTTGGTTGATATTTTCCGGGAACAATTTTTTCAATTGGCAATTTTTTAATACTCTCTTCAAAAGCACCTTTTATAAGTGCATCAAGTCCTTTACCAAGAACCTTCTTTTTCATCCCTTTTTAAAATCTCCTTAGCAAGTTCAAAATAAGCAATTGCACCAGGTGAATCTGGAGCATAATCAAATATGCTTTTCCCAAAACTTGGTGCTTCAGCAATCCTTACACTTCTTGGAATTATTGTTTTAAAAACTTTTTCCTTAAATGCTTTTCTTAACTCTTCTTCAATTGCATATGAAAGTTTTAACCTTTTATCAAAAAGTGTTATTAAAAATCCTCTTATTTTAAGCGATGGATTTAAAAAGTCCTTAATTTTTTTTATAACTTTTAAAAGATGAGTCAAACCTTCAAGAGAATAATATTCACTTTGAACAGGAATTATAACACCGTTTGAAGCAGTTAATGCATTTACTGTTAAAAGAGAAAGGGATGGTGGAGTATCTATAAGGATGTAATCAAAATTTTTTAAATTTTTCAATAAATTTTTTAAAAGATTTTCTCTATATTTTTCATCTTTTATCTCTTCAACAAAACCTGAAAGTTCAAAACTTGAGGGAATCAAATATAAATTTTCATTAATTTTTTTTATTATTTCATCTAAATTTTTCTTTTCTGAAAAAACATCATAAATTCCTGATTGAGAAGAATTTATTCCAAATCCAGATGTAAGATTTGCCTGTGGGTCAAAATCAACTGCTAAAACTTTTTTACCAAGCTTACTTAAAGCATAAGAAAGATTTAAACATGTGGTCGTTTTTCCAACTCCCCCTTTTTGATTTGCTATTGAATAAATTATCATTCTTTTAGCATTGGAATTTTTATTCCAAACTTTTTTGCAGTTTCAATTGCTTTTTCATATCCAGCATCAGCATGCCTTACAATTCCTATTCCAGGGTCATTTTTCAAAACCCTTTCAATTTTTTTATCTGTTTCTTCTTTCCCATCAGCAACTATTACCTGCCCTGCATGAATACTATATCCTATTCCAACCCCTCCTCCATGATGAACAGATACCCATGATGCTCCTGATGATGCATTTAAAAGTGCATTTAAGATTGGCCAATCAGCAATTGCATCAGAACCATCCTTCATTCCTTCTGTTTCTCTATAAGGAGATGCAACTGAACCTGTATCAAGATGGTCCCTTCCTATTACAATTGGTGCCTTTATCTTACCTTCTCTTACAAGTTTATTAAAAATAAGACCTGCCTTATCCCTTTCTCCATAACCAAGCCAGCAAATCCTTGCAGGAAGTCCTTGAAAAGGCACTTTTTCTTCTGCTAATTTTATCCATCTTAAAAGTGATTCATTTTCCGGGAAAAGTTCACACACAACTTTATCGGTAATATAAATATCTTCTGAATCACCTGAAAGAGCAACCCATCTAAAAGGTCCTTTACCTTCACAGAACAAGGGTCTTATATATTCAAGAACAAACCCCGGAACACGAAAAGCATCCTTAACACCTGCTTTTAGTGCCTGTCCCCTTATATTATTTCCATAATCAAAGGCAATTGCCCCTTTCTTTTGCATTTCAAGTATTGCTTCCATATGTCTTGCTATTGATTCATAAGCCCTTTTAATATATTCATCGGGATTTTTTCTTCTAAGTTCTATTGCTTCCTCTAAACTCATTTTTCCAGGAACATATCCATTTAAAGGGTCATGGGCTGATGTCTGGTCAGTAACAACATCAGGTATAATATCTCTTTTAACAAGTTCTGGATGAATATCAGAGGCATTTCCAACAAGACCAATTGATCTTGGTATTTTCTTTTTAACTGCTTCAAAAACAAGTTTTAGGGCTTCATCAAGGTCATAAACGATCATGTCACAAAATCCCTGCTTTACTCTTCTTTCAATTTTTTTAGGATCAACTTCAACATCAAGAATAACACCTTCATTCATTGTAACTGCAAGAGGTTGTGCCCCTGACATTCCACCCATTCCAGCAGTTAAAACAAATTTTCCTTTTAAAGAGGAACCAAAATGTTTTCTTGCACATGCTGCAAATGTTTCATAAGTTCCTTGAATTATTCCCTGTGTTCCTATATATATCCACGAACCAGCAGTCATCTGCCCATACATTATTAATCCCATTGCTTCAAGTTTTCTAAAATAATCAAGATTTGCCCATGCAGGAACAAGCAATGAATTTGCTATCAAAACTCTTGGCGCCCATTCATTTGTTTTAAAAATCCCAACAGGTTTCCCTGATTGAATTAAAAGTGTTTCATCATTTTCAAGTTCTTTAAGTGCTTCAACGATTGCCCAGAAACATTCCCAGTTTCTTGCTGCCTTCCCCTGACCACCATAAACTATAAGTTCTTCTGGTTTCTCAGCAACATCAGGGTCAACATTGTTCATGAGCATTCTCAATGCTGCCTCTTGAACCCATCCTTTACAAGATATTTCTTTCCCTCTTGGTGCTCTAACAGGTTTATATTCCATTTTACCTATCTCATATACTTTCTTTTTCATAAAACCTCCTAAAATTTTGTTCTTTCAGGATAATTTGTTTTGTTTAAAATAAAACCTTTAAATTCAGAAAGTGCTCTTTTAATCCTAAATATTACTTCTTCCTTCCCAAGAATTTCAATTATATCAAAAAGACCAGGTCCTACCTGCTTGCCAGTTAATATTATTCTTAATGGATGTATTATAAAAGAGGTTTTTACATTGTTTTCTTTTGCCTTTTCCCTTACAATTTTTTCAACATTTATTTTATTAAAATCCTTTAACGAAATTATTTCACTTAAAATCTCTTCAATTATTTCAAAAACTTCTGGATAAATAAAATATTTATCAATTCCTTCTTTTTCATATTTATATTCTCTTGTAAAAAAATAATCGGAAAATTCAGGAAATTCCTTTAATGTTCTTATCCTTGTTTTAAAAAGAGGAATTATTTTCCTCAAAGTTTCAATATTTTTTTCTTTATCAAACCATTCCTTTTTTTCAAAAAATTTTAATGAAATTTCTAAAAGTTTTTCATCTTCCATTTTCTTTATATATTCAGAATTCATCCACAACAATTTATTCATTTCAAAAATGCATGCCCTCTTATTAACTTTTTTTATATCAAAAAGCTTTATCATTTCTTCTTTTGAAACTATTTCTCTATTATTACCTGGTGACCATCCTAAAAGGGCAAGAAAATTAAAAATTGCTTCTGGTAAAAAACCTTCCTCTTTGAATTCTGTTATGGAAGTTGCACCATGCCTTTTTGAAAGCCTTTTTTTATCAGGTCCTAATATCATTGGAAGATGAGCAAAAAGAGGTGGTTCCCATCCAAATGCTTTATAAAGCAAAATCTGTTTTGGTGTATTTGCAATATGATCGTCTCCCCTTATAACATGAGTAATTTCCATAAGATGGTCATCAACAACACAAGCAAGTTGATATGTTGGAAAATCATCCTGCCTTAAAATAACAAAATCTTCAATTTCTGAATTGTCAAATTCTATTTTCCCATGAATCAAATCAAAAAATTCTGTTTTTCCAGGAGGAACCTTAAATCTTATTGCCTTTTTCCTTCCTTCCTTTTCAAGTTTTTCAATTTCTTCTTTACTCCTTTTTAAACATGTTCTTGGATATTTAAAGGGCTTTTTAAGAATTTTTGCCTCTTCCTTATATTTTTCAATCTCCTCCTCAGTGCAATAGCAATAATATGCCTTATCTTCCCTTAAAAGTTTTAAAGCATATTCTTTATATATTTCCAACCTTTTTGATTGTAAAACAATTTCTCCATCCCATTCAATTCCAACCCATGAAAGACCTTCTAAAATAATGTCAATCCATTCCTTTTTTGACCTTTCTGGGTCAGTATCTTCAATTCTCAAATAAAATTTACCATTTTTATTTTTCGCAAATAAATAATTATAAAGGGCTGTCCTTACGCCACCCACATGTAATGCACCTGTTGGAGAAGGAGCAAATCTTACCTTTACCATTCTATTTCCAGTTCAAGAAAGGGTATTTTTTTAAGTGGGCTTGTAATCAAATTCATTTTTATTTTAAAACCCAATTCCTCAAACATACCTTCTATAAAACCTAAAATTTCTTCCTGAGCAAATTCATTAAAATCTTCAAAATCTCCCATGCTAAAAATTATTTTGTTTTCTGATATTTTAGAAATTTTATATTTCCCACCAATAAAGAATAATTCCCCTATTAAAGATGCTTTATCTAAAATCCATTCTATATCAAATCTTTTTGCTATCCTCAATTCTTCTTTAATAAATTCCCTCCCTTGTTTCTTACCCAAATCCCTTATAAACTCTTTCCCTTTTATTTCCCCTATAATTTTTAAAAGATTTAAATATATTTTTAATGGGAATAAATCATCAAATTTGATTTCTTCAACTTTTTCAGGAAGAATTTCCTTATAATTTTCATACAAATTTTTATAAATTTCAATTTGATTTAATTCACCTTTTATATTTTCCAAAATATATACCAAATTTCTTCCTTTAACTTTCATTTTGAGTTTAAATTATAAAGGAAAATTGACATTTTTTCAATCAAGGATTTATAATTTTATTCTTTTTAAAGTAAAAAGGAGGTGCTAAATGCTTATTCCAGAAGATTTAAAATATACAAAGGAACACGAATGGGCAAAAATAGAAGGAGATATAGCAACAATAGGAATAACAGATTTTGCACAAAGTGAGTTATCAGATATAGTTTATGTAGAATTACCTGCTCTTGGAGAAATGCTTGAACAGATGCAACCATTTGGAAGTATTGAGGCAGTAAAAACAGTTGCAGACCTTTATGCTCCCCTTTCAGGAGAAGTTATTGAAGTTAATGAAGAACTTGAAACAAATCCAGGAATAATAAATGAAGACCCATATGGTCTTGGATGGATGATAAAAATAAGGATAACAAATCCTGAAGAAATTCAAAACCTTTTGTCTGCAGAGGAATATAAAAAATTGATAGGAGTTGAATAATTATGGAGTATCTTCCAAAAAGTGAGAAGGAAAGAAAAGAAATATTTGATTTTCTTGGAATAAAAAAATTTGAGGATCTTTTAAAATTCTTACCGCAAGATAAAATTCTTAAAGAACCTTTAAAAATACCAAAAGGTAAAAGTGAAATAGAAGTTAGGGAAATTGTTGAAGGTCTTGCAAAGCTAAATAAATGGGAACTCATAAATTTTGCTGGTGGTGGTGCTTATGACCATTACATTCCAGCAGTTGTTAATTATGTAATTTCAAGACCAGAATTTTATACTGCTTATACTCCATATCAAGCCGAAGTATCTCAGGGAACACTTCAAGCAATGTTTGAATATCAAACACTTATATGTGAATTAACAGGAATGGATATTTCAAATAGTTCAATGTATGAAGGAGGTAGTGCGCTTGCAGAAGCAATTTTAATGGCATGTAGGATAAAAAATAAATATAAAATTCTAATTCCAGAAAATTTAAATCCCCTTTATAAGATGGTTGTATATACATATACATCTCATGTTGTTGAAATTAAAGAAATTCCCTACGATAGAAAAACAGGGAAAATCAATTATGAAAATACTCTAAGGGAAATAGATGAAAAAACAGCAGGTATAGTTCTTCAACATCCAAACTTTTTTGGAATATTAGAAGACCCTGAAAAAATAGAGGATATAAAAAAGAGAAAAAATTTAATATTTATAATGGTTTTTGACCCAACCTCTCTTGGAATTCTTAAACCACCAGGTGAATACGATGCAGATATTGCAGTTGCAGAAGGACAATCACTTGGGCTTCCACTTGGATTTGGTGGTCCTTATTTAGGTATTTTTACATGTAAGGAAGAGTTTATAAGGATGATGCCCGGAAGAATAGCAGGTGAAACCGTTGATATGGATGGTAAAAGAGCATTTGCAATGATTTTACAAACAAGGGAGCAACATATAAGAAGGGAAAAGGCAACAAGTAATATATGCACAAATGAAATGTTATGCGCGCTTGCTGCACTTGTTTATCTTTCAGTAATAGGGAAGGAAGGGATAAAAGAACTTGGGAAAAATATAGTTTACAATTCCCATACTTTTTATGAAATGCTTTTAAAAGAAGGAATTAAATCACCTTTTGATTCCCCATTTTTTAAAGAATTTGTAATTGAATTACCAATTCCTGCAAAAGATTTTGTTATCAAAATGTCTCATAAAGGATTTTTACCAGGAACCCCACTTGAAAAATTTGGATTTAAAGAAAATTGGCTTCTTGTTGCTGTTACAGAAAAAAGGAAAAAAGAAGAAATGGAAAATTATATAAAAGCATTAAAGGAGGTTTTAAAGGAATAAATGGCTTTGGATGTTGGAATAAAACTTTTTAAAAATGAAAGAGTTATATTTTTTACATTGCAAGAAATAAGTGATAAAATAAGTGTAATTTCAGATTTATTTGATTTGATAAAGGAAAAAGGTGTTAATTTATTGCTTGTAAATACAGTTCCTCTTCCAAAAGGAAAAATTGGATTTAATTTTGTTGTTCAGGATAGCGAAAGAGAAGAGATGAAAAATTTGCTTGAAGAGATAAAGGAAAAAGAAGAAAAAATTTATTTGAAGGAATTTGATAATGTTGGATTAATTACATTTCTTGGAAAAGATCTTGCAAGAAGGAAAGGTGTTGTTGCTGAAGTTCTTAATTTGCTTGCCTTTTATGGAGTTAAAATATTTCTTATTTCCTCTTCCCTACATTCCTTTTCAATAATTATACCAAGAGAAAAAGTAGATTTTACCCTTGATATTTTAAGGGAAAAATTAAATATAATAGAGGAGGACATAGTTTGAGATTGAGAAAATTTTTAAAGAGTAAAATTCATGGACTTAGGGTGACAAAAACAATTCTTGATTATGAAGGAAGCATAGGTCTTCCGAACGAAATTATGGAAGAGGCAGATATTAAGCCATATGAATTTGTTATGATAATAAATAAGAATAATGGAAATCGTTTTGAAACATATGCAATTCCTTCAGAGGAAGGTGAAGTAATCCTTTATGGTGGAGCAGCAAGACTTGCTCATATAAAAGATGAAATATTTGTTTTTTCTTATATATTCACTGATGAAGAAATAAAGCCAAAAATAATATATGTTGATAAAGAAAATAAAATTTTAAAGATAAAATGATCGGTATAATTCTTGCGGGAGGAAAAAGCAAAAGGTTTAATTCAGAAAAAAGTAAAGTATTGCATGAATTATGTGGAAAACCATTACTTTTTTATAGCATTGAAAATTTAAAAAAATTAAAAATAAAAAAAATGTATATTGTTGTAGGAGGTAAATCAAAAAAAGAGATAATTCAAAAATTTAAAAAAGATGCATGTATTATAGACCAGAAAATTCCACTTGGAACAGGTGATGCTGTTAAAAAAGCACTTGAAGAAATAAAGGAAAATGATGATTTACTCATCCTTCCAGGAGATGCTCCACTTTTAAGATACGAGACCTTAAAAAAATTTATTGATTTTTATAATAAAAACAAACCAGATGCTTTAATATTAACTGCATTGTTTGAAAACCCGGAAGGATATGGTAGAATAATAAAGAAAAATTCAAGAGTTTTGAAAATAGTTGAGGAAATAGATGCAAATGATAAGGAAAAAAATATTAAAGAGGTTAATACAGGAGTTTATATTTTTAAAAGGGAAAGTCTTGAAAAAGTTATAAATAAAATAAAGCCCGATAATAAAAAAGGTGAATATTATTTAACAGATTGCATCCATCTTTTAAATTATGAAAACAAAAAAATACTTGCCTTTGAAGCAGAGGACCCTGATGAGTGTATAGGAATAAATAAAAGGGAAGATTTTATAAGGGCTTTTAAGATAATGAAGGAGAGGATAATTGAAAAAATTACTAAAAATGGTGTTACAATATTTTCTCCTGAAAATGTTTATATTGATTATGATGTTGAAATAGGAAAGGACACGATTATTTATCCATTTGTTGTTTTAAAGGGTAAAACAAAAATAGGGAAGAATTGTGAAATTGGTCCATTTGTTTACATAAAAGATAAAATAATAGAAGATGGGAAAAAAGTTTTTGGAGGTGAAAAATGCTTTTATGGAGTATAATAATTCTTATTGTTGTAATATTTCAAATTATAATGGATTTTTTGATGCTTTCAAAAGAAAAGTTTATAACAATTGAATTTAGAACATATTTTGACCTTGCCTTCTTATTTGCCCTTCTTGGTATTTTATATAGAATTTATAAATTACAAAAAAGGGGCGAAAAGGAAAAATTAAGGGAAAGGATAAAGGAACTTGAAGAAAAATTAAAGGAATATGAAACCAAATGAGGGAAGGAAGAGGTAAAGAAGAGTTAAGGAATTTTAAATTTTATCCAAATTATTTAAAAACACCTGAAGGTTCTTGCCTTTTTGAAATTGGTAATACAGTAGTTTTAGCAACAGCAACAATAGAGACAAAAGTTCCTCCTTTTTTAAGGGAACTTGAAGAAGGATGGATAACTGCTGAATATTTTATGCATCCAAGAGCAACTCCTGAAAGAAATGTTAAGGATTTAAGAGGTAAAGATGGAAGGTCAATTGAGATAAGCAGATTGATTTCAAGAAGTTTAAGGGGTTCATGCGACAGGAAAAAATTGAAGGATTATACAATAATAATAGATTGTGAAGTTTTGCAAGCAGATGGTGGAACAAGGACAGCATGCATAAATGCAGGTTTTGTTGCCCTTTATATTGCAACAAGATATATGCTTAAAAATAAACTTCTTGATGAAGACCCAATAGATAAATTTTTAGGTTCAATAAGTGTTGGTAAAATAAATGGTGAAATTTATCTTGATTTAAGTTATGAAGAAGATTTAAATGCGGAAGTTGATTTAAACATTTCAATGCTTGAAGATGGAAGAATAGTTGATATTCAAGGGACTGCTGAAAAAGGAAGTTTAAATAAGGAAGAACTTATAAAATTGATTGATGTTGCAAAAAAAGGAATAGATAAAATAATAGAGGAAGAGAAGAGGATACTTCTTTCTCTTTAATGTTAAAATATTTTGAAAGAATAGTTCAGAAAAAATCAAGTGGTGAAAGGATTGATGTTTATCTTGTAAAAAGTGGAATTGGTGTATCAAGGTCATTTGTTAAAAATTTAATAGAGAATGGAAAAATAAAAGTGAATGGAAACATAATTAAAAAATCAAGTTATAAAGTAAAAGAAGGGGATAAAATTGAAGTTGAGTTTGAAATAGAGGAAAGAAAAGAAGTAATTCCGCAAGAATTACCAATTGATATAATTTATGAAGATGATGATTTAGCAGTAATTTACAAACCTGCTGGGCTTGTTGTTCATCCTGCAAGAGGACATTTTACAGGCACACTTGTTAATGCACTTGTTTTTAAATATCAAGAATTACCAGTAATTTCTGATAAAACAAGACCTGGTATTGTTCATCGTCTTGATAAGGATACATCAGGTCTTTTGCTTATTGCAAAAACAGATGAGGCAATTTCAAAACTTGGAGAAATGATGGAAAGAAGAGAAATAAAAAGGAAATATAAACTGTTTGTATGGGGTCTTCTTCCTTTAAAAAAGGGAATAATAGAAGCACCGATTGGAAGAGATATGGTTGATAGAAAGAAGAGGGCAGTTACAATTTTCAATTCAAAGCCAGCAATAACAGAATATGAAGTTATAGAAACTTTTGATTCCTTTATAACTTTTTGTGAAGCATCACTTTTAACAGGCAGAACCCATCAGATAAGGGTTCATTTTGAACATATAGGTCATCCTGTTGTTGGAGATGAGGTCTATTCAGGGCGAAACCCAAGAAAAATACTTTCAATAATAAAAAGTGATTTAAGGGAATTAGCAAATGAAGTTTTAAGTATTATGCAAAGGCAAGCACTTCATGCCTTTTATCTTTCCTTTATTCATCCAATAAAAAATAAAAAATTAGAATTTGAAATAGACCTTCCAGATGACATGAAGACCCTTTACGAATTTCTAAAAGAAAAATTTAAAAAATAATTTAAAGTTCAAGCTCATAAGAAGGAATTAATAAAATCCCTTTTTCTTCTGCATATTTTTTAATTTCAGGAGTAAACACATAAGAAATTAAAACTTTAATTGATTTTTTTGAAATTTTTTCACATTTTTGAAGGAATTTATCAATCATTTTTTTTGAAATTTTTGATTTTACCTCCCCTATTAAAGTATATTCTTTTTCCTCCTTTTTTACTTTCCCATAAATATTTACTTCAATATATTCTCCATTTATTTTTAAATAATCCCTTTTAAGTTTTTGAATAACTTTAATATTATAGTTTTTTTTAAGAATTTTAGGAAGCGATTTCATTGCCCTATCTTCAAGAACATAACCAAAAGTATGGGCAAGTCCTCCTAAATCCCTTCTTGTTTTTGCATGTTCTTCTGTAAGTTTATCTAACCTTTCAGTTAATTTCCTGATTTCTCCTTCAGTTCTTTTTTGTGCTTCAGCAAGTTCTTCAACTCTTATAGTGAGTTTTTCAAGCCTTTCCTCGGTTCTTTTTTGTGCTTCAGCAAGTTCTTCAAGTCTTTGTTCGGTTCTTTTTTGTGCTTCAGCGAGTTCTTCAACCCTTTTTTCAGTTCTTTTTTGTGCTTCAGTAAGTTCCTTTATTGCTTTCCATACTTCTTTTATTTCTTCTTTTATTTCAGTAAGTTCTTTATGAATTATGTCTTCTTTAAATATCTTAAATGCTTCATATATAGGAAGTCTTATGTTTTCAGGAAGTTCTTTAATTATTTCTTCAAGCGTTTTCATTCTAATATTTTAAAGAACCAATTGATTAAATTTCAATTTATTAAATTAAAGAAAAAAAGATTAATTTTATTTCTTAAATCTTAAAATTTTAATTGGTCCTATATATGCTTTACCAATTTCTTCTTCTTTTGGTTCATGAAAAAGGGTATGAATAACAATATCATACTTGTCTAAAATACCGTTTGGTTTTCCCTTATCCTTTCCTTTTGGATTACTACAATCCTTTAAAAGTATTCCGACATGCCTTTTCCACAAAACAACATCCCCTGGCTTTACTCCTCCTTCATCAAATTTAGCAATTTCTTTATTTCTATCATAATAATATCCTTCCTCATCTAAGCTATCAAATTCCAAAAGCTGTGTTATTTTTTCTAAATATCTTGGCAAATCTGGAGTCCAGGTATATGGAACATTAAAACCTGCCTTTCTGCCAGCAGCAACAACAAAATCTGCACAATCAAACCCTATATAGTTTTCTACCTGCTTGCTTGTAGAACCCCAAATATATGGCAAATTAAAAAATGAATATGCCCAATCAATAATTTCATTTCCTGTATTTCCCCTAACGCTTATTCTATGTGCCTTATCTTCGCTTTGTGTAGAAAAAGTTTTTCCATCATATTTTATTTCAACTTTATATCTCATCGTTCCAACATCATTTTTATCAAGAAATACAGGAGTAACATCTGCAAATCTTTTCCAGCAATTTGTGCTACACGGCCATTCAATTTCTCTATAAATTATTTTATCAACTTGAAAAACTCTTTTTCCATTTACTATTTTTTCGTTAGAATATGACCCCCTATCTGGTTCAACCTTATACCACCTTATCTCTATTCCTTCTAAGTTTTCTGGCTTTTCAATTAATGAATCATCAACAATTTTTCCATTAATTTCAAATTGATCAAATTCACTAAAATAAACTTTTTTCCCATCTTTTTTTGCCTCAACAACAATTCCTAAAATTGCATTTTCCAAATCTTTTATTGGATATTTTGGCTTATCATCTGGGATACTTTTTATACTATCTTTTCTACAAACCTGCGATACTATATAAACCTTTTCTATTTGAATCTGTGCCTTTGTTTGGGAAAATAAAAACAAAAAAAATAATAATTTATGATATTTCATATTTTTTATATTATATAAGAATTTCCTTTTCTTTTAAAAATAAAAGTTTATTTGAAATGATGATATTGATTGAGTGATAATATTTATTATGAATATGATGTAAAAATAAGGAGGTGAAAATGGAAAAGATAGAAATAAAGGAAAATATATATCATATTTTTCATCCAAAAGTTACATATCTTTTAACATCAAAAAGTAAAGATGGGAAGGATAATGTTATGGCACTTGCATGGCTTACACCTCTTTCAGAAGAGCCACCACTTGTTGGTATTTCTGTGTGGAAGGAATCTTTAACTTCTCAAAATATAAAAGAGACGAAAGAATTTGTTATAAATATACCTGATTTAAGTTTAAAGGATAAGGTCTTATTATGTGGTTCAAAAAGTGGAAAAGAGATTGATAAGTTTGAAAAGGCAAAATTAGCAAAGGAAAATTCAAAAAAGGTGAATGCATGTAGAATAAAGGAATGTATAGGGCATGTTGAATGTAAGGTGAAAGAAATTATAGAAACAGGTGAATGTAATTTTTTCATAGGTGAAATAGTTCATGCTGAAATTTCAAAACAGCATTTTAAAAAATATTGGATAAAAGAAGAATTAATTTTGCATTTAGGTGGAAAATTATTTGCAAAATTTAAAAAGATATGAAAGTTATAATTGAAAGTAAAAGTATAGGAAAAGTTTTAATTGAATTGACAGATGAAAATCCTAAAACTATTAAAAAATTCTTAGAAATACTTCCTATTGAAGGAAAAGCAAATTTATGGGGTGAAGAAATATATTTTAAATTACCATTTGATAAAATAGAACCTGAAAATCCAAGAAAAACTGTTAAAGAAGGTGAAGTTGGAATATGGATTGAGGAACCATCTTTATGTATATTTTTTGGAAAAACCCCAATATCCAAAAATGAAATAGTTGCTTATAGTGATGTAAATGTTATAGGTAAGATAAAAGGAGATTATAAAATTTTTAAAAATGTTAAAAAAGGAGAAAAAATAAAAGTTTATTTAGAAAAATAATTATTTTAAAAAACTTTTTGCCTTTAAAAATAAATTTTCCTTTAATCCAAGTTCTTTCAAAATTAATGGAATTTCATCCTCTTCAATTTTTTTATAATAAGTTTTTCCATCCTTTATGATATGAAAATTTTTATCCCTTAAATAAATTAAACAATCTTCCTTTACCTTTGTTACAACAATGTAATTCATCATTTCAAAATAAAAGGATTTTTCCCATGCATCAAGAAATTTTTCAAATGAAACCTCTTCTTTTTTAATTTTATATCTAAATTTTAAATTTTTATTTTTTGTAATTGTATAAACAAAAATAAATTTTTCTTTATCCTCCATTAAAAATTCATAGGCGGGATTTTTAAAGGTTTTTTTATCTTTTATTTCAATTGGCTCATATATTGAATATCCAATATCAATAAGATATTGCTTGTTTTCAAGATTTAAAATTAAGGCACAATGAGTATTTTCACCATAATTTCTATCTGCAAGCAGAAATTTAGAATTAAAACCTAAGTAATCAAAAATGCTTTTTAGAAAATATACAAGTGAAAAACATGTTCCACCTGCTCCTTCCTCAAAAAAATCCTTAACGATGTAAAAAGGGGTCCTTAATCTTTTATTAATATCCTTTTCTTCTGAATATGTAATCTTTGTCATATTTTCATACGGCAAATTTTTAACCTTTAAAAGTATTTCATTAACAAAATTTAAAGAATTTTCCTTCTTTTTTATTTTAAATTTTTCTAAAAAAATTTCAATTCCCTTTATATCATTTTGTTTTAAAATCATTTTATCAAAATTATTTTTTTATTTAAATTGATGTAAGGTGTTTTAACCTTGATTATATAAATTCCTTTTGGAAGTTCGTTCAAGCTGATTTTCTTTATATTTCCATTTGCTTCAAGCGAATAAGAGAATTCTTTAACAATTCTTCCAGAAGGCGAAATCACATTTATTTCTGCACTTGTATTGTAAGGAAGCATATAAGATAGGGAAATTTCTCCTTTTGAAATTGTTGGATAAATTCTTAAAAATACTGGTTTTGAAATTGGTCTTTCTTGTGCAAGAACACCCCAGTATCTTGCATAAGCAGTATCAATATGTGTTTGAAGCGCTGTTAAGTCTGCTCCACCTGCAATTGCAACTGCAAATTTAACTACCTGATTTGGTGCTAAATCAAATGGACCAGCAGATATGCATGTTGACCAGTCATAAGCACGGTTGGTTGAAGGAGTTGAATAAGTTCCGTTTAAGAATTTGAGCTCTACACTGTCAGGAAGACCAGAATATGGATAAACATATACATCATGGTCTATAACAGAAAGATTTTTTATTAAATTGCTTGTTCTTGGAGGATTTAAAATTGCAGAGCCCATATATGTTGAACCATAATATAAATAAGCCATTTTTCTTGTAGCATCTGTTCCCCCTTGATTTTGATTATAAGTTCCTATATCCCAATCCATGAAAAGACCTGCATAAAGACCTGATACGGTTTGATTGCTTGAATTTGTAAGGACAAATTCCATTATTACGAAATCATCACCATTTGCATCATTCCATGCCCATCCCCTTTGCTCACATATAATTCCCTTAACCTGTTCTCCAAGTGAATCACTATATCTTGCATTTGAATATTCCGTAAAAGGAGGATAAGGTTCATACATCATAACTTTCATAGCAGTTTCTTTCCAATCATCGTCATCAACCGAATTTGCTTCATAGTATCTGTCAATCACATAAGGCATTACTGTTCCTATTGCAAATCCTCCATAGAAAAGGTGGCTTGCAGATGTTGGTGGATATTTACATCCTTCACCCCCTGTTCCTGATGAATTCAAATATCCTATTGAGCCCCATTTTGTGACTGTAAGAACAATATTTCCGCAATTATGGCTAACCCAATCCTGTCCTACCTGTCCAATTGTAACTGTAAATGATTGTGTGTTTGAATATCCACCATCAGCAGTTATATAAAGGTCAAATGTTACTTGTGTCCCAACTGGTGTATTTGATGCAGCAACAACGATGTATGGGTCATTATTGTTGTTTGCACTTTGCCCTTGTGGAATATTTCCAAAAGAAGAAGTGGAATCCTGAATTGTTACATATTGGGAAGTTGTTCTTAATGTTGCATTTACATTTGTTGCATTAATTCCTGAATTGTATAATGTTACTCTTATATAAGCAGTTTCACCTGGGTCCCATATTCCATTTCCACCTGCATCCTGCAAATTATAGGATTGTAAAGTGATGTTTGGCATATTTGGTGTTGGTGTATGAAGGAGTGATTGATAAACATTTAATCTTCCCCATCCATAGTTATTATTTGGATAAGGAGCACCTTGTGATGGTTTATCTGCATAATCAAGCAATAAATTGTATACATCTGTAAATGTCAATGCTCCATTTTTCTGGAAAAGGATTGCAATTGCTCCTGCAACATGAGGGGTTGCCATTGATGTTCCACTCATATTTCCATATTGATTGTTAGGTAAAGAAGAGTATACATTAACACCAGGTGCAGAAATATTTGGTTTTATTAAATTCCAGTCAGGTCTTGGCCAGTATTGTGTGTTATTCCAGGGCGCTTGATTTGGTGCAGGTCCTCTTGAAGAAAATGATGCAATATTATCGCCACTATCAGTTGCACCAACTCCTATAACAATCGGGAAATT
>Ga0272445_1000578_pt1 | contig 33564 bp, 27 predicted proteins | sample YNPCB0031_FD_194404 | JGI IMG/M metagenome (GOLD analysis project Ga0272445, IMG submission 194404) | Hot spring sediment microbial communities from Yellowstone National Park, WY, United States - YNP-CB-003-1 | ecosystem: Environmental > Aquatic > Thermal springs > Hot (42-90C) > Sediment... | reverse complement strand
TTACGTCTCTGAGCCCTTACCATAGAGTTCACCACTAGTAACTATGGCCGTGTTTGCTTTTAAATTCAATTATTAAAATGTTTTAGCTTTTTATATAGTTGTGTATATTTATTATGCTTTAGATTTAAATATTTATAAAACGTTTAATTGATCGATATAATAAATATTTTAAGCAGTAATATGCTTATTTATTAAGATTAAGTATAAGGTATATATGTATAATTTATGTAAATTGATGAGCTTTAATTTCAAAATCATGTAAAATGTAATGTAATGGGTGTGTATTTTGTATAATAGACATTGGGTAGATATTAAGGCAATAATTGAAAACTATGAATTTGACAAAATATCTATAGCTACATTGGCTAGTCATTCATCGCTTCAAATTTTTCATGGAGCTAAATTAGAGGGTTTTAGAACCATAGCAATTATTACTAAGGAACGTGAATGGTTTTATAAACAGTTTAGTCATTTAATAGATAAATTTATTGTTGTAGAAAATTGGAAAGATATATGTAAAGCTGATGTAGTTAAAGAAATTAGAGCTTACAATGGAATTATGATACCTCATGGGGGTTATATTGAATATGTAGGTATTGAATGTGCTGAAACTTTAGAGGTACCAATATTTGGTTTGAGAACTTTATTTAGAGTTGAATTTGATCAATGGATGAAAATGGAGTTACTAAGAAATGCTGGAATACCACTTCCCCAAATATATAAAATTAATGATGATATTAATGAACTTGTTATAGTAAAGCTTCCTGGTGCTAAGGGTGGTAAAGGTTACTTTATTGCTAGATCAAAAGAAGAAATAGTCAAAAGCATTAATTATATGGTTCAAAGGGGCATTATTAAAAGCCTTGATGAAGTAATGATTCAAGAATATCTCATTGGCGTAACAGCTTATTATCATTATTTTTACAGTCCTCTCTTTAACAGAATAGAAATTTTAGGGGCAGACATTAGATATGAATCTGATATAGATGGAATTAGAAGAATCCCACCAAAAGCTATACTTGAAATAGAATTAGAACCGACTTTCACAGTTGTTGGAAATATACCACTTGTATTGAGAGAAAGTCTACTTCTAAAGATTTTAGAATATGGTATTAAATTCGTAGAAGAGACTAGGAAAACATTACCTCCAGGTATAATAGGCCCATTTTGCTTAGAAAGCATAATAGATCGAGATATGAACATTAAAGTATTTGAGTTTTCCGGAAGAATAGTAGCAGGTACGAATCTTTATATTTGGGGAAGCCCCTATTCATATCTATATTGGAATGAACCAATGAGTGTAGGTAGAAGAATAGCAAGGGAGATAAAACTTGCATTAAATAGTTCAACAATTGAAAAAATTCTAACATAGTTATAAAAATTAAACATTAAAGACAAGCATTCATTGCAATAATAATGATATAGATTTAAAAGAGTTAAATAATGAAAACAATAATAGAAACACATACAAAATATATAGCAAAACATTATAGATATACAATTATAATAATTGTAATATTACAATATTTATACTCAGTACAAATGTTTTATGATATACAAGTCATACCATTAATTACAGATGTAAACCTGAATAGATGCAGAGAACCTGTGAATCCCTAAATGGAACCCTTACCCTTTAGTGTGGGGAAGAGATCAGTTAATGGTACAAGTTCTCTTTATTTATATATGTTATTAAGCACATTAATACCTGTAGAGCCCTATAGCTTCAATAATAACAACATCTCTTTCATCAATTTTATTATTATTGGTTATAGCTATGATATTAAAGGAATTTGGTAAAGCCAATAAGATTGCTGAAATGTTTCTAGGTGGCAAAAACTATTTAAGCTAAAACTATGTTAAGGAGATTGGGTGCTGGAAATGGACAAATTAAAAATAGCATTTATAGGTGCTGGTAGTGCTGTTTGGTCTAGTAGAATTGTAATAGATTTGCTCATAAATAAAAATCTTAGGGGTAAGAATCTAGAGATATGGCTTATGGATATAAGTGATTGGAGACTTAATTTAATTACAACATTTGCTAAGAGGTATGTTGATGAGCTTAAAATTCCTGTAAGGATATATGCAACTAAGGATAGAAAAGAGGCTATAAAGGATGCTGATTTTGTTATAAATTCTGCCATGGCTGGTGGGCATAACTATTATGAGATATTAAGAGAGGTTTCAGAGAGATATGGATATTATAGAGGTATAAATAGTGTTGAATGGAATTATGTATCCGACTATCATACAATTTGGGGTTATTATCAATTTAAACTTGTTTTAGATATTGCTAAAGATATTGAGGAGTATGCTCCAAATGCATGGTTCATAAATGTTGCAAATCCTGTTTTTGAATTAACGACATTGATAAATAGAGAGACTAAGGTGAAAAATATAGGTTTATGTCATGGACATTTAGGATTCTTAAAAGCTGTTGAAGTTCTTGGTATGAGATTAGCTGAAGAAAAACTTGGTAAGAGGGTAGTAAACAGCTGTGCTGCCCATGATGTTGAATGTTATAGAACAATTCTTTCGGTGATAGATCTAAAGGATTTAGAGATAGAAATGTCTGGGTTTAACCACGTGATATGGTTAACAAAGTTTAGATATGGTGGTGAAGATGCCTACAAATACATAGATGAATGGATTAAAAAAGATGCTGAGGATTATTGGAGGATATGGAGGGAGTATGTTATAAGCCCATTCGATGTAGATTTATCTCCAGCAGCTGTAGATATGTATAGAATGTATGGATCGTTACCAATAGGAGATAGTGTAAGAGGTGGCACATGGAAATATCATTGGGATTTAAAAACAAAACAATATTGGTATGGTCCATATGGAGGACCAGATTCAGAAATAGGTTGGGCAATGTATCTAGCAGCACTTAAAAGACAATTAGAAGAACTTGCAAAGGTTACATACGATCCTTCTACATCATTAGTGCAAGTATTTCCTCCAAAACCAAGTGGAGAACAACTTGTAGAAATAATTGACGCAATAATCAACGATAATCCTAAAGAATATTACTATCTTTCATTACCCTATCCAGGAACCCCACCCATACCCATTCCAATACAAGTTAATGTGCCAAACAATGGTGTGCTTCCAGGTATACCAGATAATGTAGCTGTAGAAATTCCAGCTAGAGTAGATGGAAAAGGTGTACATAGAAGATCCTTAACACCATTACCTAGTAAAGTGCATAGATATGTAATTATTCATAGATTAATGAGAATGGAATGGGCTTTAGAAGCATTTCTAAAAGGCGGCAGGGATACTCTATTCAATTGGCTTATAGTCGATCCAAGAACCAAAACCACAAAACAAGTAGAAGAAACAATAGATGCAATATTAAAAATACCTGGAAATGAAGAAATGGCCAAACATTTTAGCTAATACCTATCTAAGATACTTAAATATTTTTTAGCTAAATACACTAGGTTTCCCCGAAGGCAATCATCTGTAAGTAGCTGTATACATCTATAAATATTTTGTTTCTTGCTTCAGAGTTCCCTCACTTGGCTCAAGGGCTTCATAGCTTTGCTGTAGGGTTATTGGGCTCCATATAACCCCTAGCCCTCATCTGCCTTAATCTTCTCACCTTGGGACACCTTCTAGTGGTTGCAAATCCTCATTGGCATAGGTTTGCAGAAGCTATTGTATTCTATGTTTAAGAGGTTTATAGATATTAAAGATGCAAAACCATCTACATACACACAGACAACCACAGCTAATACAAAACCCATTAAAAATAAAGTTTTTATGGGAGTAAAATTAAGATACAAGATATATCTGTATACCTTGGGCTAACAGAGCTATGCAAAAAGATTATTACCATCAGATTATAGATGATAGCTATATTAAAGACGTAGTAAAGAAAATAAGAATTCTTTTTCATATAGAGGATTTAGTTGAATTACATATTAATGAAATGGATGTAGGGGAAATAATGCTTAGAATAGATGGACTGGCAGAGGACGATATTAACATCAATAAAGTTGTGGTATATGGTGAAGAAGATTTTATCAGATGTGGATATAGAGAATATTATGAAGATGTGGAGATAAGTTTTAAATGTAATGAGAGAAAAGGGTATATCCTTCCAGAAATTTATAGAATCTTAGGAATAAGGCTTGCCAAAAATGTGGTTAAAAGATTAAGTAAATATCTATCTCATAATAGAGAATATCTAATGATGGTTCTAGACAACGGTAATTTGATAGTATTAGAAGGGTTCCAAGAATCAATAACATTTCCAATAATAGCTAACTTGATATTTATTGCTCATACACACCCTAAGACATTGCAACCTATTTTCTCACGAAAAGACCTAATAACCACACTAGAAATATTATCAAAAAGAGGTATAGGATCTTGTGTTGTTTCATCTACATCACTTTGCATTCTACGTAAAAACCTCCTTACTCTAGACGACTATGAAAAATTTGAGTATCTTATTAATAGTGTTAAAGTAGCAACAAAGGATGTACTAGATATGGCTGGGTTTGAATCGCTATACACATTAAATCTATAAAAGTTTGCTAATCCTTTGGATAAAACTTTATTAATCTTTCATTGATATTTATATAAACATTAAATAGATTATCAAGACCACTACTCTTAATTTTAGGTAGTAAAACAGCTTCTAATTGAAATAAACCTGCAATTTCACTCATATACACGATTATATTTATAGGTCTTTCGCGATTCTGATTCTGTTCAACATCAACCCTTTTTATACTTAAAGCTGAGACAGCATGCATGTCTAGCTTCCCTAATTTATATGGTATACGAGCTCTTCCCTCAGCCATATCAAGACCATCACTAACTTTTACAACACCACATTCTACTGAGAGGCATTGAATATTGTAATCAGATGCATATATATTGTGAAGTATCTCTTGGCGAAAGTCTATTATCTTCTCTCTATTAAAACCTACTTTGCTTAATATTCTATCTATAATATCTTTTGCAATTAAGACTCCTAATAATTCATGGTTTACTCTATGTATGGCATTTCCAATATCATGAAAATACGAAGATAGCAACACAATTATCTTCACCTCGTCAACATTTTTAGCTACACCATCTCTGATACATGTCATATCCACTCCTGTACTATAGAGTATATCGATAAGTTCTAGCGATACACCAGCAACTATTCTGGCATGTATAATGCCATGATCATTATATCTCAGTCGTGAGACAGCCATAATATTGCTCATTTTTAATAATTCAATAACCTCATAATCGTCTTCAAGTATTTGCTGTGTCTTTTTAACAATAGGTGATGAATTGATATGTTTATATAACAAATTTGGGGTTACTGTGACCATAGCTCTAAACCATAGATGTAAACCTATTTAGTAGCTATTAAGCTAATTTAATTAAGAAACAGCCATTTCTATGGTATTTAGAAGCTTAGGATAGTCCTATGTTTTAACCTCTATATAGATATTGTTTTAATATATTACAATGCAACTATATTGTTTACAATTGTTATGGATTCTTTCCAGTATTATTTAATACACTATTTAAAATATTTATACATTTACTAACTTCATTTCTTACTATATCTATAGAACCAATAAATAAAAGAGATGAAGGAGGAAGAACCACATCGACATTCTTTCCTCCTATACATCTAATAAGATAAACATTTCTATTTGATGTTTTTTGTATAGCTAGTAGATAGTTGTTATAATTTATTACAGCAATAATTCTATAGGGATATAGCAAAGGCATTTTTCTTAGATTCAATGATTTTATCATATCATCTAATTTACTATTAGGAATATTTATATATGCCTTTAAATCTACTATTAGAAAAATTTCTTTGAATTCATTTAAACATTCAAACACAATATTTATATTTTCTAGTTCAAAACGAATATAATTATTAATGCTATCAGCTTTAATATTTTTAACTCCACATTGAATTAATCTCTTTAATACTTTAGTAAATTCATAAGTATTTTTAAGAGCAATGCTGACTGATGCTTGTAGCTTCATGAAAATCATCTATTATGAAAATGATGATAGATAAATATCATCACCTAGTTCAATATAGCCAGACACTTCAGGTTTTCCAAATCTTATTTCTTTAACTTTATGAAGATACTTAATATCTTTGCTAAATATCTCTAATTCCTTAGGTATATAAAGCACCATTTCTAAGGGCTGGGTAAGTTTAGCATTTATACTCTTTTTATATTTCCATATCAAACTATTTAACCTATATAGTTTTACTAGATTGTTCTCTAGCTCAGTCTTTGGTATATTAATTGGTTTAGGTAGTGTTTCAAAATGAATTGATCTTTTACTATACATTTTTCTCCATATGTAATCAGTTATAAATGGAAGTATAGGTGCTAAAAGTAAAAGTATATTCTTTAATAACATATGAAGTGTAAACCATGCACTAATCTGCTCTTTTTCATTAAATGCTCCATCTAAGTTATATATTCGCGGCTTAACTAATTCAATATAATGATCAGCAACCTCATCCCATACAAAATGGTAAAGTGTGTGTATAGGTATATAGAAATCCATATCTTCATAACTTTTCTTAACAATATCTATAACGTTGTTCATTCTACTTAAAATTGCAATATCAAGTGGATAGAGTTCATCAACTTTTTCGATATACGGTATGGCTGAAATGAAGCGTGCAATGTTAAGAAGCTTTGTTATAAATAATGTACCTGTTTTCAAAAGTTGTTCAGAGAATCTGTAATCGCTTCCAAGCTTAGCTGCAGCAGCAGACCAAAATCTAAATGCATCAGCACTGTATTTCTCTATATATGGTTCTGGGTATATCACATTTCCTTTACTTTTATGCATAGCTTCACCTTTTTCATCTAATCCCATACCACTTATTCTAATGTAATCAAATGCACATCTTCCAAGTAATTGATAAACCCTTAATAATGTATAATATAGCCAAGTTCTAATAATATCGTAGCCTTGGGGTCTTAAAGCCTTTGCTTTATTATTAATGTATTGCTCAAATATATGTGGATATTTTGATATACCTGCAGCATAGATGATAGATATTGAGGAGTCGAACCATGTATCGAAAACCTTGGTTTCTCCCACTATATAGTCTCTTGACGCTCCACAGATAGGGCAGGAATGCCATGGTGGCAACTCTTTCCATGGTCTATAGTATCTCTTTTCATTTGGTACTAGAATTGAACCACATGATTTACACTTCCACACAGGGATTTCAGTTGCATAATATCTTGTCTTAGATATAGGCCAGTCCATAGTTATAGAGTCTATCCAATCCAATAACTTTCTTCTATGTTCTTCGGGTAAAAACTTGGCATTTTTAGTTATTTCCTTAAGTACATCCTTGTAATCTAGTTGCTTTAAAAAGAACTCATGTGTGTGAATGAATTCTATAGGTGTTCCACAACGCCAACAAACAGGAACATTTCTATCAATCTTATCAATCTTTACTAAAAAACCTTTATTTTTCAAAATTTCGACAATATATCTTCTTGCCTCTATTACCTTAAGATTAACTAGGATATTTACACCATCATTTAAAGAGCCATCCTCCTTTATTATTAATCTTGGCTTTAAACCTAGCTCTCTGATAATTCTTACATCGGATTGGTCACCATAACTACATATCATCATCAACCCTGTGCCAAATGATGGATCAACAGATTTATGTTCTATAATATCAACTATATAGTTATAGATTGGTACAACCACTTTTCTATTCTTTAAGTATTTATATCTATCATCACTAGGGTTATATGCTATAGCTAAACAAGCACCAAGAAGCTCCGGTCTTGTTGTAGCTATTGTAAGAGTTCCACCATCATATAATTGAAAGTTTATGTAGTAAAGCTCGGCCATCTCATTTTTATACTCAACTTCAGCTTCAGCTAGCGATGTTTTACAGCGGGGACACCATATAACGGGCCTTTCAGCCTCATATATATATCCCTTTTTCCACATCTCTATAAAGGTGCTCTGTGTAATTTTTCTATATTCTTCGCTATCTGTACCCTCATGCCAATATTCAAATATACAGCCAAGTCTTCTCCATATATTGATGAATTCTTTTTCAACTTCATTAAGATGTTTTTTACAAAGCTCAAGAAATTTTTCTCTTCCATCAATAGTCTCTGCAACTTCATGTGGATTTATACCATACATCCTTTCCACAAATATCTCTACAGGTAAACCATTTCTATCAGCATAAAAGGGTACCAGAACATTATAGCCTAGCATTCTATGGGCTCGTGCAATCATATCTATTTGAACATAATGTGCAACTTGACCAACATGAGGTTTTCCTGAAATATATGGAGGCGGTGTATCAATTATAAGTGTAGGATTATTAGAGTTGTAGCTAAATTTGAATAAACCCTCCTCTTCCCACATTTTCATTAATTGTTTTTCATACTCGTTTTTCCACCTAGTATCTACAATCTTTGGTTTAAAGATTTGAGTAGACATCATATTTCACTCAATTTGTTCCTAAAATTAAGAAATAATATATCAAATTATAAGCTATACTACTATTCTAATCATAGATACTAATTTTTACAACTGAAAGTGTTGGGTTTTAAGTGGGTTGGGTTTATGGATTTGATATCTATTTTTGGTATTTGTTTTTAGGGATTGGGTTGGTTGCTGTAGGTAGGTAAGGGAGAAGTTGATGGACAACATCTTCAACTGTTCTATAGAATATAGCTATGTAGTTAATAGCTGTTAGCTATTAAAATTTTTATGCTAGTTCTATAAAAAGACTGTTGTGAGGTGTAGTTAATAATGTTTCAATTCGTTTGGGGAATTTCTACATCTATAATCATATTCTCATTTCTTTATGGGATACCTTCTCTATATAGTGTTCTAAAGGATCTTAAAAAAGTTGTGTGGATAAATATCAACTCTTCTAAAAATAATGGTAAGAATCTCTCTGATCCTCCAACAATATTAGTTATTTTACCGTTTTATAAAGAAGACAAAAATTCTATTGAAGAAACATTTACCAGTATAGTTAAACAGAAATACCCTCATGAAAAAATTCATGTTCTGATAATATTAGAGAAAGATGATGGAGAGACATATAGATACGTATTAGAGCTTTCAAACATTCTATTAAATGCTAACATAAACTTTAAATTAGTTGTAAACACCTCAGAGAGAAAGGGTAAGGCACATTCTATTAATAACATAGTCAACAATCTAATTGAAGATATAGACATAGTTGTTATATTTGATGCTGGTGATAAGGTGGTAGATGAGCTGTATCTATATAAAGTCTCATATCTAATATTAAATTATGGGTACAGTATTGTTGGTACTAAGGTCTATAGAATAAGTAGTAATGTGATTGGAAGGCTTTCCTATATTGATACACTTCTATGGTATAATGTTGGTTTACCAGGACTTATAAAATTTACAAGGATTCCTCTTGTTAGTGGTGAGGGGCTAGCACTCTCTAAGAAATTTTTAGATGAAATTGGGGGACTACCTGAGGTCTTAGCTGAAGATGCATATCTCGCAATATTAGCCATTTCTACAAATAGAAACATAGCTCTTTTAGATAGTGTAATATTTGAGGGGGCTCCATCAACTATTACAAGTTATGTTAAGCAGAGAATAAGATGGTATAGAGGAACACTAGAATGTTTTAAGGATATTATTACCAGACATAGACACAGAATTAGAAAGAAAACCTTAATAGCATTTGCTATAACATATCTACAGCCCATAGCATTAATCGCACCATTTATATCAACAATAATTATAGTTTCATCTATATTTATAGATGTACCATATATCACACTACTACTTGCAAAAGTCGAACTCATATCAATCTCTATGGCACCTCTATATCTTTTAATAAATATGAGATACTTTGACATTATAGCATTCCTAGAACCTGTAAATTGGATACTTCAAGGAGTAATAGTACTCACTGCATTAATTCCAATAAAAATACCTTGGTTTAGAACCTCTTCAAGGGCTAAGATCAATCTAGGTGATGCACACATAAAGATTATTGGAAGATCATAAAGCATAAGAAAGACAAATAAAAATACAGAAATACTAGTCATATATAAGTATCATGAACTTAGAAAGAAGTATTCACAACTACCAAGACTCTTAATTCATACAGTGAACAGTAGCACTTGGCCACTATTTTCGTTTTTATATAGATTGTTGTTGAATGTTTATAATCTTGGGACAAATTCTAGTCGGTTTATCTATGGGGGCGAAGAACCTAGTGCTCTCCCAATGATTAATATGTAGGGTCTCTAGGACGGTCCCAAATGTCCCCAAGCCCAATGAAATGAGTGGGATGCAGGGGAAAAGAGATGATGCAATGAAAAACATGTTAAATTATGTAAACCTATATGAGAGCTGAACCCCCTCTGACCTGTAGAGTGAGGTGGATAAAACCCTCTGGATGTAACAAGCAAATATAAATTAATGAGAATAAGTGTCTAGAGACAATTGGAAACGATAATTATGTTATGTAGATAAATAAGATGTTACAAGTATCAAAATTGAATTGAGCTAAGTAAAAGTTATATACCTCTACTTTTTATTAACATTATGATGGTGTATAAAATGGCTAGGGTACGTGTAGACAAAGAGACTTGTATAGCTTGTGGAGTATGCTGGGCATTAGCACCAGATATATTTGAGCTAGATCCAGCTACTGGTAAAACTAGAATAAGAGAACCTTATGGAAAATCTGATAATGAAAAGGAAAGCATTGGAGAGATACCAGAAAACATGGTGGAAACAGCGAAAAATGCAGCGTCGTCATGTCCCACAGGATCTATTGTTGTTGAGTAAAGGTTGTTGATTACAATACAAATATGTTTTTTATAATATTTTGATTATCAGTATTCAACTCGGGTTTAAATCTTATTTGATTTAGTATTGAAATCTTTATAGAAATGAAAAAATTAATATTTTATCTATGTTTCAACATGGGTATATTTTCGAACTTCTTATAATATCCCTTAGGCTATAAATCATTTTATTGTTTCTAAGTTCTACGACAAACCTAGCTATTTTTTCTTGTTTAAACCATTCACCGTATGCTTTACCCAATCCTATATTTTTTATAACTACTTTTCTTGCTTCTCCATAAAGAAACCTTGTATTTAAATCTGAATAAGGTGTACCAGGTAAAGGTATAAATGTATGTATATGGAGTCTTGTATTGTATCTATCAATTCTTTGGATAAATGATATTGTATCTTTCAGATCATCCTCATCTTCAAATGGAAAACCAAAAATAATATCTATATCCACTGAAAACCCATATTTATTTAATATATCTATAGCTGTTAAAACATCTTCAACGCTGTGGTTTCTATGAATAATTCTAAGAATTTTATTTGAACCGCTTTGAGCGCCTATAATAACCCTATTATTATCCACATACCTTCTCATCTCTTTTACTATATCCTCTGTTATAGAGTCTGGTCTTAACTCACTTGGAAATGTACCAAAAAATATTCTACCACCATACCTTCTTATATTCTGATGCAATTTTTGCAAAAGTAGTGATAATGCATCAAAATTCGGCTTTATACCATCTACACTACCATAGCCTAGAGAATTTGGTGCTATAAATCTCATATCCTTTAGCCCTTTAGACAACATCAACTTAGAGTATTGCACTATATTATCCACATCTCTATATCTAGGAGAGCCAAAGATATATGAAACTTGGCAAAAATAGCAAGCAGATGAACAACCCCTCATTATCTCTATAGGGTTAAATCTATTTCTCCAATATGGAAAAGGCTCATATAGATTTAAATCAACCCTCTTTGTCTTTCTTCTTATAACGAGTTTATCGCCCTCCATATAGGCTGTGCCACATACTCTAAAATCATTATTATTTGATATGGCATTAAGCATATCAATGAGGGTCTCTTCACCCTCTCCATATATTACTATATCAAAACCAAGCTTAGTTATAGTACCAAGAGGATCGCCAGAGGCATGGGGACCACCAGCTATAAAAATAGCATTTTCTATATATTTTCGCATTAAATTAATCAAATCTCTAACAACTAGTATTTGAGGGGTCATAAATGTAAAACCTATAACAATCTTTCTACATTTTCTGCTAATATCAATTATGTCTTGAATTAATGTCTTATTTAAATCCCATTGAAGTAAGTAGAAATTAAAGTTTTTCACTCTATGTTCAATAGCAGCTAATAATATATTTGCACTATACTTGTTATCCTTACTAAAAATTAATATGAAACAATCCTCCATTTCTATTATAACCCAGTACTCTAAATATCTTACATTATGATAATTATTTATTTATATAGAACAGTTTAAAATACCTACTACAACTAACTATTTATATTATGCATACAACAGCTAACACAACTTATTATAGTATAGGGAAAATTAATGATGTACGATAAATTCAATAGAGCATTGAAAAATCTAAGGATTAGCATAACACATGATTGTAGCTACACTTGTTTCTATTGTCACCGTGAGGGATGGAATAATAGATACGATGATATTCTTTCGCCAGAGGAAATAGGAGTAATATCATCTGTTGCAAGGTCTTTAAACATTGACGAGTTTAAATTAACTGGTGGTGAACCTCTTCTTAGAAAAGATATAATTGGTATAGTGAAAAAAATCGCAGAGGTTAAACCTAAAGATCTTTCAATGACAACAAACGGCTTTCTTCTTAAAGATTTTGCCAAAGATCTTTCTGAAGCAGGTCTTATGAGAGTAAATGTTAGTTTGCCATCGCTTAATAGAGAAAGGTATAGAATAATTACGGGTATAGATGGGTTAGAAAATGTATTGAAGGGGATAGATGCGGCATATAACTATAATTTAAAGCCTATAACATTGAATGTTGTTCTTCTTAGAGATATTAATGACAATGAATACAAAGATTTTATAGAATTTGCACAACGATATGAAGCAAAAGTAAGATTTATTGAATTAGAGCCTATAATGCTTAATATAGGAGTATTTAATAAACTGTATGCATCTGTTGATAATATTGTTAAATATTTAGAGGAAAGAAGTGTGTGTAAGGTTTATAGAGAACTTAATATGAGACCCATATATATACTTGATAATGGTATTAAGGTTGAGATTGTTAAATGGCTTGGAAATAAATACTTTTGTAGATATTGTAATAGAATTAGGTTATCTCCTGAGGGTATTCTAAAACCATGTGTTATGATTAAATATGGAATTGATTTAAAACCTTTCTTAAGACCTGGTATAGACTTTGATAAGCTTAAAGAGGCTTTTATTAAGATAAACCAGATGAGATTTCCATACAATGAAATAGTTTGCAAAGGCTATAAAAAAGAGATGTAACATTCCATTGAAGATTTAAAACTTCTTAAGATATCTTAACTAGAATAGTTATTTAGAAGCTAAAAGTTAAAGGGTTATGGTCATAATGTATTTTGATAAAGTAAAATATTTTGAACATTTAGTACAGGTAGCATATAGAGATGGTTCTTTAGAAATTAATAGGTTGAATGCTAATGTATATGGATATAGATTTAATAAGAATGGATGTTGGTTTATAACATCATCACAAGATAATGGCTTAACAGACTTTAACACCATTAAGGTAAAAGCTTTACATTTCCTATCTGATAGAAAATGCGAAGGTTTTGCTGATGCAACGCTCTTTAAAGGATATATCGAAATAGGAAAAGAGATGCCTCAAGAAGATGAAATAATTGGATTGATTAAAGATCTATGTGATGAGGCAAAGGCTTTACGTAACATAAAATGTGAAGTTATAGCCAATATGAAGACTATAAATAAGAAAATCATTAGAGAAAACGAAGAGTTTGCAGAGGAAGTTAAAAGATTAATTGAAATTGAAATAGGTTTACTAGAACTTCGAGACATTTCAACAAATATTATTGCAACAAACTATAAAGTTGTAATTCCATGGTCTAAAGACTATATTGCTAAGGTTATAGATACTGTGTTTAGAGAAACAATAAATAAATTAAATATATATTCAAAGGCCCGTCCATTAAAACCCTATCAATATGGTAAGGCAAATACTGTATTTGGGTTTGAAACATCTGCTGCTTTTATCCATGAAATTTCACATCTACTTGAAGCCGATTACCAATATAATCCAAGATTTATAGGTAGTGCAATTGCTTCTAAGGATTTTAATCTATATGATAATCCACACGACTATGACTCGCCAGCAATAAGGTTTTTTGATGATGAGGGTGTTTCAACTAAAAGAAGAACTCTAATTGAGGATGGAGTCATAAGAGATTTCCATCACACTAGAAATACTGCTGCGATACATGGATCAGAACCCGGGTCAGCCTATGGTCTATTTCAAAAACCTATACCATTCCATACTACTTTAGTTCTTAAATCAGGAGACTGGAAAGAAATGGAAATAATTAGTGAAACGAGAAATGGTTTTTATATAGGAGGCATAGTCATGGCATCTTTAGAAAAAGGTTATATAAGGATTATTCCTGAAGATAGCTTTATAATTGAAAATGGTGAATTATCGGAGGCTATAAAGATACGTGAGCTAAAAGTACCATTAACAAATTTAAAAACTATAAATGCAATATCTAAGTCATTAAGTGTTAGAACATCTAGGGAAAAAGAATGGATTGTAGCTGAAAAAGCACCCTATATTAGGTTAGAAGCTTTTGTTACCTAGTCTTCTCTATCACAAAACCAAGATCTTTTGCTAGAGTAGAAAGAGGTGTTTCATCTCACCCTACCCTAAAAGGGTTCTTGAATGCAGAAGTTTTTGAGCTACATATCCTTTCACAGAGGTAGTTACAGAGCTGGTGATAGGTTTTAATGGTTGTAAACAGCTGTAGATGTTTGTCGGTAGAGAGCAAAGTTGAAAGCTCTAAACCCACCACAATTTCTTAGATGATCTGCTCTGCGGTGATATGGGGAATTAGATGGGGGGCCTTGTGGCACTAGGCTCTACAGGGCCCATAGAGCGTGGATAATGCTAATGAGCCCACACCGAGGCCCAGCCCCACTAACAAAAATACAGCTATCTACAGATATCACCAAGCACCGTTAGCGGGGAAACGCTTAGCTTACAAAGCTTAATACACATTGCTGAAAACTTTCCAGATAAACAAACTATAAACCTTTCTCTACATCTTACCTTAAAATACAATACTTTCAATTGTAAAATAGATTTAAATTTACTGAGAAAGCTACGATAATGTTATTTATTTTTATATAGTATTATTTCTATAGCTAAAATTTATATTATATTTGTTATTCTATATTAATATCGAGATTGAGATCCTTTGAAATAATTTCAACTATTTTTCTTTTAGCTTCTTCATTATTTATAACGTTAAGCATATAGGCCAATGCAATTATCCTTGAGTTCTTTCTAATAACTGATGTCAGGTTATCTATAGAGTTTCTAACTTCCTTGATGCTTTGTATGATGTGTATTAGAAGTTCCTGAACATGGCCAAGTTGATGAACTATTGAGTCAACATCTGATAATGCATCTTCATCGCTATGGCTATGTTGATGTATTTCCATATTCTTTTCAATCTCTTCATTAATTCTCTTTACATCTTCTTCACTTTTAGGTATTTCCATTCTACCTAGTTTAACCATTTAAACACCTTTAACATTATATAAATTTAATTTTGGTAATATATTTTTATTTCGATATTAGATAAGTTGTTTAACTACTTAACTCTTTAACAAAATGAGGTATATTTAATAACTCTAAATATGTTTTATTTATATAAAATAGATTGGATAATATTCATGTAGCTTAGATTGGTAGTGGAAATGAGGCTAGAAAGATTGTTGAAGATTGTTAAAGGAATACATAGATGTGAAAATATATGCTATATATACATACCTAAAGAAATTATCTTTTCTGGTCATGAAAATATTAATTGTGATATAGGTTCATTATACAGATATATCAATAAAGGATTGATATTATTTGATTTAGATAATGCAGATATTCTCTATAAAATATCATATGCATGTTTAAATAAAATAAAAAGGGAAGTTAATGAAGTCTTCTATAAAGTAAAAATAAAATCCAAGGAGAAGAACTCCATAACATTTGTATTTATATATAAAGAAAAAAACTTTATCGTAGCAACACTAAGAGATATTCATAAATATTCTAACATACGAGAATTTATGGACAATACCATTAGATATATTTTAAAAAATATAAATTTGAATTACATAGACGAAATAAAGCTATATATTCCTATAAATGGTGTCAATTTAAAGATTCAATACAACTGCAATTTCACATATAACTTATTATATATAGTATTACTCAATACATTAATACTTTCAATGAATATGAGAAGAGTCATGAGCTCTATATGTCCTGCTCAAACCACATTGCATGAAAATAGCTTCAGCAACATTTAATATATTCAATATAGTGAAAAATTGGATATGTTTAGGTGAAATAGTATGAAATACTTTATAGAGGAATTCGATGGTGTTTTATATCCAAGAGATAAGGAGCTCTCTGACTATAGATCCATATATTTTAATTTGCCTAAGGAATATAGCTATATAGAGATTGAGTATGGCTTTGAGAAAGAAAAAGGTTGTATTATAGATATAGGTGTCTTTGATCCACAAAATATTTTTAGAGGATGGAGTGGATCATCAAAACAAAAAATCTATATAAGTGAAACATCAGCAACCCCTGGATATATAGCAAGAGAGATTAATTCAGGTATATGGACAATAATATTAGGTCTTGCTAAAGTTGTTGATAGTGGATGTAGATATAGAGTTGTTGTCAAAGCATATAGATATCGAGAAGATGTCTCAAATAATCAGAGATGTTTATGTAAAGAGAAATCTAAACGTAGTATAAATGGTAAGTGGGTTAAAGGAGATCTACATATACATACTATTCATAGTGATGGTAAAGACTCTTTATGTGAAGTAGTTAATAAGGCACTTAATTTAGGTCTGGATTATATCGCTATAACTGATCACAATACTATTAGCCAATTATATGAAATTAATACATTGAGCTGTTCAGAAATACTTGTAATACCTGGAATTGAAATTTCGACTTATTATGGACATATAAATACATGGGGTATGAAATGGTTTGACTTTAGGAGAAAAAGCTTTGATGATTTTAAAAATCTTGTTAATGAAATATCTCAAGAGGGTTTAATAGTCTCGTTAAACCATCCATTTAACTTTGATGAGAATTGTATTGGATGTGACTTTAGATATAAAGATTTAAGAGGGTTCAACTCTATTGAGGTATGGAATGGTCCAACGCCAACAAGCTGGAATATGTATGCAGTTATTTGGTGGCATAAATTACTTAGTGAAGGTCTATCAATAACAGCTGTTGGAGGGAGTGATTATCATGGGAGTGGTGGGGTAGAACTAGCCACTCCAACAACATGGGTATATACCGACAACTTTACAATTGAGGGTATTCTCCAGGGTATTAAGGAAGGAAAAACATTTATATCAAGATATCCTGGTGGACCGACATTAGATATTAAAATATATCAGAATGGCAAACAGTACATAATCGGAGATAGAATAAAAGGTGGTAAAGCTAGTATTGTTTTATATGTTGAAATAGACAATAATACATTATCAAGATACAGTGATGTAGTATTGAGGCTTATATCATACAACAATATACTTAAAGCATTTAGCATTAAAGAGAAGCTGACTAGATATGAGGAGATTGTAGATATAGATAGTAGATTAAAGTTTATTAGAGCTGAGATAGGATGTTATAAAGATCCATATTCCCTGGAACCAAATAAGGTTGATGAACTTTTAGCTCTAAGCAACCCCATCTACATATCATAGTAAATTTAGTTTTGATGTGTCTTGGGACTTATATTTTTATTTTGTTTATATAAAGATACTTGGGCGAGATATAGATGTTTTTAGAGATTCCTAGACTAAAGAAAGGGAGAATGAAATATATATCTAGCACCCACAAAATTGATAACAAACACCAAGACTTCTATAAAGTTCCTGCAAAAAGTGAGCATATTATAGCTAAAATAGATGGACCAGGGATAATTGTTAGTCTATGGATGACTATAGGATCACGAGATAAAAATATACTTAGAAAAGCCATAATTAACATGTATTGGGATGGTGAGACTATACCAAGTGTTGAGGTACCTATTGGCGACTTCTTTGGATCAGCAGCTGGTATGGGTGAATATACGCATTTAGGTTTAAATGTTCCAATAGGTTTAGGTAGATATATACATTTCTGGTCTTTACCAATAGGATGCACAAGTGGTGGCTACTACATGTATTTCCCAATGCCATTTAATAAAGCATTAATTAAAATTGTAAATGTGAGTGAACTAGACATAGATCTATTGTATTATATGATAGGTTATATATCTCTTGATAATGTTGACGACATGGCTAGATTTCATGCTGTATGGCGTAGAGAGAAATATACGAAACTTGGAGAACCATATACAATATTAATAGCAAAAGGTAGAGGACATTATGTAGGTACGCTACTTGCTATGGAGGGATTCGATAAGGGGTCATATGGCGGTTTAGGATTTCTCGAAGGTAATATGGAGATTATAGCAGATGGAGAAATTGCATATGGGTCGACAGGCACAGAGGATTATTTTCTAAGTGGATGGTATTTTATTAAAGGAGTATTTAATGCTCCATTTCATGGAATATTGATAAAAGATTCTGAGAATCTTAAAATACTTGCATATAGATTTCACATCCCAGATCCAATACCTTTCGAAAAAGAGCTTATTGTGAGGATACATCATGGTGAATGGGATGAGGTTTTAACAGACTATAGCAGTGTTGCTTATTGGTATCAACTGGAACCACATTATGAATTTACGAGAATAGATCCATCAAATCTTTAATTTTTTCGATGATTAACAGAACCTTATTTTTACATGGAGATAGAGTTATTTTATCTATTGTAATATTGCTTGAGCCTCTATAATTTTTGTTGATGATTTTGGTTTAAACCTCAATCTACTCAACAAAGTTTTATTCTGAATATGTATGTTATACAACTTGTTACCCTCTATTGCAATTTCTTTGTATTCAAACCACTGTCCATTGGTAAAGCCCTCTATTATTAGAATACCACTATCTTTTGCAACAAATAATATCTCTTTATAATTAAGAGTTGTGGGAAAAGGTGCTGAAATAATTTCATTTTCAACGCTATAGCCTTTTAAGATTGTGTTGCTATTCTCTAAATACAAATCTAGATATATAGTAGTTTTTGGATCTCCTTCAGATACACGTAGATTCCATGGATGTATATCTAGCCATTCAAACGATTTTTCAACATTTCCCCCATCTATGTCTAGCAATATTGGTAGTGAAGCTGGAGGGACATCCCTTGTAAAGCCTATGATATATGGATCGTTGTTGTAGAGCAGCATAGAGTCTCTAATATTACCTGTTCCAAGAATAGCAATAGCTCTTAACTTTTCATCTATATACCATAGTGCTAAACCCTCTCTATATAATATTCTATATAGATGGTAATTAACAGATACATCACTTGGAATATATTTTGTAAGATCCATTTCAACTCTATGACTAAACCCACCAGCAAAAGCCATTAAAATACCTTTATCTGTATGCCACATGAAATGAATTACACCTCCTCCAAAAAGATCATCTAGTTCAAATCCGAACCATAACATAGGACCTTCTACAATCCTTGGAAGCTTAGCTCTAAGGTCAAAAACACCAAATTTAAATAACTCTTTAGATCTAAGTGATACCGTTATATAGTTAACAGGTTTAAAGTATCTAGATATAAAGTCTGTATATTTTCTTTCCTCATTTGTAAAAATCCAGAAATCTTGAGCTCTACAAATTTTAAACTCCTCCTCAACACCCTTTACAAAGCTCTTTACTCTAGACCAGCAATAAAAGATGTTGTCAAGACCATCTGCAATAATTGAAGAGTATCTGATACCTTTACTCATAAAGTTCATCCCTAGTTAGGTAGAAAACCCTACCAATATAACTCTATCTACTTCAAACCTAAACCTTTATTAACCCTTCGAGTTGCAACTATGTCAGCTCCACATATATCTCTTACAATAATCTCCCCGATTTCTATTGGAGCTTCAACTTCAATTAATGCCGTTAACTTCATTATCTCAGATATACATTTTTTTGGTATAGGAATACTTGTTTTTATAGATACTACAGGTAAATCACCATTTTTAACCCTTATAACACTCATCACAACTCTTCTTGGATCGAGAATCTCTTGCTTAGCATAGTCAATACCCCTTTGACAAAGTGCCCCTTTAACATCAATATTATTTTCAGACCTGTATACCTTTAATGAACATCCAATTGGACATATGATACATGTTAATTCTGTTTCTTCATTTTTCATATAGGTGTAACCTCTGCGATTATTCTACTACTATGGATTTCTGAGAAAATTTTTCTAGGTATTTTTATTCTAATCATCTCAGCAGGTCTTACATTAAACATTTTGATCCTAAAACTGTTTATGGAGAAATAGATATTAGACTCAGGTCTCTGAACTCTTGAATAGACAATCACATCTCTCTCACCACTAACATAATGAGGGACAATAAATCTTATATTTCTACCAACATCTATCTTTATCCAGTCCTTTGTAGGTATACCATTATTGTCAATAAAAGTCTTAGCACCTTCAGCAGCCAATTCACCCTGCTCTGCAGCATAATCGACAAGGTCGTTTATAACTAAAGCATTTCCAGCTGCAAATATTCCTGGGATGCTTGTTTCAAGATATTCATTAACAATAGGACCTCTTGATCTTGGATCAACAGCTACACCTACTTTTTCAAGAAGATCTATATTAGGTATCAACCCAGCTGCTATTACCACCGTATCACATGGCAGTATAAATTCTGTACCTTTAATAAGTTTTAAATTCTCATCAACTTTAGCTACTTTAACAGCCTCAACTCTATTTCTACCAATAATCTCTATCACAGAATGACCTAGATAGAGAGGTATGTTAAAATCTTTAAGACATTGAACCACATTCCTCATAAGACCGCCAGGATATGGCATAATCTCTATAACAGCTCTAACATTTGCACCTTCTAATGCAAATCTTCTAGCCATTATCAACCCAACATCTCCAGAACCAATAATAACTATATCTTTTCCGGGTAAAACCCCATATAAATCCATAAGTGTTTGAGCCTCGCCAGCAGTGTAAATCCCATCAGGTCTATCTCCAAAGATATTAAGTTCAAATAAATGTCTCTCTCTAGCTCCTGCTGTATATATTATGGTTTTTGCCTCAATTCTATATATTCCTTTAGGTGTGACTACAGTTACCAGTTTTTCATTGTATGAATATATATCTATTGAATACACATAGCCATTTAAAACATAATCAACAACGTTTTTAGACATCTCATCTATTAGCCTTTGAATAAATTCACATCCTGTTAAATCTACTCCAAAATAATGTATACCAAAACCTGGATGAATACATTGAAGAGGTATACCGCCTAAAATATCCCTATTTTCAATAATAACTGTATTAAGACCTAGTTTTCTCGACTTAACTGCAGCAGCTATACCAGCTGGACCAGCACCTATAACAACAACATCATATTTTTTCTCAATCAATTATTTTTCACCTCTTAACAAAACTTTTATATCCCCTATCCCATAGTTACATTTCTTAACAATCAGTTTATGTAATGGTATCCCAAGCTTCTTTGATAGTATAAGAGCTATTTCCCATCTACAAAAAGATCCTTGGCATTTCCCGAAACATGCAGTAGTTCTAAACTTTATACCATCTATAGTAGGTCTGGCACCTATCTTCATTATTCTATCGATGGCCTCATTTATCTCAGCCTCTGTTACAATTTTACAATAGCATATTACTTTACCATAGCCAGGATTTCTCTCTATCAATTTATCAGCTTCATATATATTAAGATTCCTTATACTCTTAATACCTACTCTATAACAATTCCATGACTTCTTTTTAACAAGGTTAATTTCATATCTCCTTACCATTAAATCTAGGACATATTTGGCTATAGCAGGAGCAGCTGTAAGGCCAGGGGATCTTATCCCAGCTACATTTATGAATCCCCATGGATCTATATATACATCTATAAGCCAGTCTCCATTAGGGGGCTCTGGTCTTAACCCCGCAAATCTTCTTATAACCTTTGATAAAGGCGGTAATCTTTTCAACAACTTTTCACCTTCTTTAATAAGATAGCTATAACCATTTTCGCTCGTAGCTTTGTTTTCCTTAGCATCTATAGGTAGATCCTCAGCTGTAGGACCTATCATTAAATTTCCATGGACCGTTGTTATAGCATATACACCTTTTGTTAAAGGTGTTGGTGTTGTATGTAGAATCTTTACAGGCTTTATATCAACATCTTCATCAAAAACTATATACTCTCCTCTTCTAGGCTTTATCCAGAAATCCTTAGCCACTCCTGCGGTGTGTGATATATAGTCAGCATATAGACCAGCTGCATTTATAACTATATCAGCTTCTATAAATCCTCCACTAGTCTCGACACCGACAACCACATTATTTCTAATTTTAACACTTAGAACATTAGTATCTACAAGAAGTTTAACACCATTATCAACACCATTTTCTACAATAGCTATAACAGCTTCAAAAGGTGATAAAGTACCTGCTGATGGAGCGTAGAGAGCCCCTATAGCATCTGGATTAATGTTTTGTTCAAAGCTTTGTAGCTCGTCTCTATAAACAATCCTTACACCTGGTACACCATTTTTTGTAGCAAACCATATATATTTCCTCACCTCTTTCTCTTCATCACTATTATGAAATACCATAAGCTCTCCAGGCCATTTAGCAGGGATATCTAGCTCTCTACTCCATTCCTTCCATATCTTATTCCCCTCTACACATAGCTTTGCTCTTAATGGATATTTCTCTGGATCCTCTTCGTGGCATGGATGAATAATAGATGTATTTGCTTTACTAGCACCCCAGCCAACATCAAGTTCTTTATCTATGAGAACAACATCAAAGTTCTCATACATGCTTAAAACTCTTGCGATAGAGGCACCAATAATACCTGCACCAACTATAGCCACCTTGAATCTATTCATAGCTATACACCAAAACCAACTAGCTACTCATATCCATAGGCCCAAGGAACCTCTCTAGCCCATCCCAAAGCTCTCTTTACAGCAGCTTTCCATCCACTGTATAACCTCTCTCTAGTTTCAGGATCCATTCTAGGTACAAATTCTCTATCAACTCTCCATATACTTTTAATTTCATCTAAACCCCTCCATATATTAGTGGCTAACCCAGCTAGATATGCAACACCAAGAGATGTTGTTTCAGATATAACTGGTCTAACAACCTTTATGCCTAGGATATCCGCTTGGAATTGCAAAAGAAAGTCGCTTTTAGAAGCACCTCCGTCAGCCTTCAACACACTTATATCTTTTCCCAAATCAGCTTTCATAGCCTCCACAACATCTCTTGTTAGATATGCTATAGCTTCTAAAGTTGCCCTAGCAATATGTTTCCTCTCAGTACCTCTTGTAATCCCTATTATAACCCCACGTGCATATTGATCCCAATATGGAGCACCAAGACCAACAAATGCAGGTACAAAATACACCCCACCTGTATCAAGTGCTGATTCAGCCAATGGATTTATCTCAGCTGAAACCTCTATAATCTTTAAACCATCTCTTAGCCACTGAATAGCTGCACCTGTTATGAATATGCTTCCTTCAAGAGCATAAAAAGCTTTACCAGGTTCAATTGAGTAGTAAACCGTAGTGAGCAAACCATGTTTTGATTCTATAGCTCTGCTATCTGTATTGAGAAGAACAAAGTTTCCGGTTCCATATGTACATTTAACATCACCTTCATCAAAACCTGCTTGTCCAAACAATGCAGCTTGCTGATCACCAGCAGAAGCTGCAACAGGAATATCGGCACCTCCTAGAATACCGCTTACCTCGGCTCCTATATATCCATAGAAATCCTTATCGCTTGAAGGCCTTGGAAGTGGGAGAGAATCTTTAGGTATTTTTCCCTGAATCTCTAAAAGCTCTTCATCCCATTCAAGTCTATGGATATTGAAAAGCATTGTTCTTGAGGCATTTGAGTAGTCTGTTACATGAGCACCCATTCTCTCAGGCGTTAAGACATCTCTAGAACCTTTTGTTAAATTCCATATAAGCCAAGAGTCTATGGTACCAAAAACAGCTTCGCCTTTTTCAATATATTCTTTAATCTTTTCAACATTTTCTATAAGCCACCAAATCTTTACACTTGAAAAGTAGCTATCTGGTGTTAAACCAGTTCTACTTTTTATAAAATCAGCATAATGCTTGTTTAGAAAATCAACATATTTAGCAGTTCTTCTATCCTGCCATACAATAGCGTTATATAGAGGATTGCCTGTCTTTGGATTCCATACAACTACAGTTTCTCTTTGATTAGTTATACCAATAGCTACAATACTTCTTGGATTGATATGAGACCTTCTAATAGATTCTTCAATACATAGCTTTGTCTTTTCCCAGATCTCTAAAGGGTCATGTTCAACCCATCCAGGTCTTGGATATATCTGTGTATGTTCACGGTAACACCATCCACCTTTAATAGGAAGACCATCAGATGAAATTATAGCTACCCTGGTTCCCGTTGTCCCCTGGTCAACAACCATAACATATTTTTCCATATAGGTCACCAGATAAAAATCTAAGCAATAATATATCTTAGAGTAGTTTAGTATAATAAGAATTTTTATTAAAATTTATTGGTGTTGTGAAGAATGCCTAAATATGTAATTGATAGATATATGCATAGTGTTTTAAAAGATGTTGTAGAGACTTTACATGATGTATTTAATTATATAAAAATTGATAGAATTGTTATTGTTAGAAGTTATGGCTCTAAAACAAAAGCATTTGCAAGAATATATTCACTTCCATCAATATGGAGATATGTACTAGGGATAGAACCAATCTATATTATAGAGATAGTAGATGAAAACTTTTCAAAGCTTAGTAAAGACACACAGATAAGGATATTGATACATGAAATACTGCATATACCATATAAATTTTCTGGAGGTCTTAGACAACATGGTAAGTATGTCAATAGTCAAATAGTTAATAAAATTTATATGATGTATGTAAATAGAAAATCGCAGATCCAATAAAAGTATATTGTAATTTCTATATCAACCCCCACTCTTTTATTAGCTATATCTCTTATATGATTCACCTCTTTTGATTTAAAATGCTCTTGTAGATTAAAATGAGCTTAGCAAGCAACGAGCCTACACCTTCCCTAAAACAAGCAGCGGGAACCGATTTCAAGACAATAATGTCATATCTGTGGAGAAGTACTAAGAGATGGAGAAGTTTCTAGCGGGTACAGAACCTTGCCATTTACTGTGAGGAGGGTTTACCCGAGATAACCATCTGTAAATAGTTATAAATATTTGTGAATGTTTTGTTTTTGCCTTGGGCTATCGACACAAAAACTTTATTACATTAGCTTTATAATATACATTAAGGTGTATGTTGTGAAGAAGATACTTATGGAAAAGCCTATTGTTGAAATTGATGGAGATGAAATGGCTAGAGTTGTGTGGCATTGGGTTAAAGAGAGACTTATAGAACCCTTTGTAGATCTTAAAATTGAGTATTATGATCTTCATATAAGGGTTAGGGATGAAACTAATGATAAAGTAACTATAGAGGCTGCGGAAGCTATAAAGAGGGTTGGTGTTGGTGTTAAATGTGCTACTATAACCCCTAATGCTGAAAGAGTTAGGGAATATAATTTAAAGAAAGAATGGAGAAGTCCTAATGCAACAATTAGAGAGATATTAGATGGCACAATATTTAGAGCTCCTATAATAGTTAGAAACATTGTTCCTGCTGTAAGATTTTGGAAAAAACCTATAGTTGTAGCTAGACATGCATTTGGCGATATATATTCTGGTGTTGGTATAAGAGTTGATGAAGCTGGAGAAGCAGAGATTATATATAGATCTAGTTTAGGTAGGGAGATAAGGATCAGAATAGGGGTTTTACAAGGACCAGGTATTATACAGGCATACTATAACCTTGATAAATCTATAGAGAATTTTGCTAGAGCTGTATTTAGATATGGCTCTATGTATAATCTCAATGTATGGTTTGCTGCTAAAGAAACTATTTCTAAAGTCTATGATGCTAGATTTAAAGAGGTTTTCCAAAATGTATTCGATAAAGAATTCAGAGATATATTTAACGAAAAAAGACTTAAATATGAATATTATCTTATTGATGATGCATATTCTAGAGCTGTAAGATCCGAAGGAGGCTTTGTTTGGGCAGCTAAGAACTACGATGGAGACGTTTTATCTGATATGATAGCCTCTGCATATTCTGGAAGCTTAGCCATGATGACTTCCGAGCTTCTATCCCCAGAAGGATACTATTTAGCAGAAGCAGCACATGGAACTATACAGAGGCATTACTATAGATATTTAAAAGGAGAGAAAACATCTACAAATCCAACTGCAATTATCTTTGCATGGAGTAAAGCACTTAAAAGAAGAGGGGAATTGGACTGCCTAAAAGAACTCATAGAATTTTCACAGATGCTTGAAGAAGCGACAAAGAAAACAATAGAAGTGGATAGAATAGTAACACAAGACATTGCTAAAGTATTAGAAGAACCCCCAGAAGCAGTTGCAACAACAGAAGAATTCATAGAGGCTATAAAGAAAAACCTTGAACATCTATATCAACACAGACATGCACCATAAAAATCTAGATAAATACAATTCAATAGCTTTAGTAGACATCAAACCATGATCTATCTATATAAATGAGGAGGCGTTACAGGAAGTGATAATAAGTTTAAATAGATGTAAATAGTTGTAGGTGTTTAGTGTTAGAATTATTAGCTCTGCGGTGAACCAGAAACTTAGATGGGTCTCTGTGGTTGGGCTCTTACAGACACCCATGATGTGTGGGTGAAGCTGGTGAACAGTATAGAGGTGCAGCCACACAAACCCATTTAAAACCAATTACAGCTATATACAAATAATGAAAGCAAGGAAATGCGGTAACAATTACTATTTATACAGTATTTGTATATCAAGCTTTTCCAACTATTTGCATATTTCAACAATTTCAGAAAAGTAAGTATCAATTTTCATAACTCCATTCTAACATTATTCATATGTCAATATCTCTATAGAGCATGGCTATTAGAGTGAAATTATTTACAGCAAAATTTATTATTCAGATACATAGAACCTATATATGAATCTATATATCTAGCGGTGAACATTTGCTATGCATCCATTTGTTAAACATCTAGTGAACAGAACTATGGTGATGGTGATAACGCTGTTTATAGCCTTTAATATAAGCTATCTTTTAATAAGGGCTATACCAACAAGTGCTGTAGATGCAATGCTTGGTGCAATAGCGCAGCTGGGTCAAAGGTTAGATCCTGAAGAGTATATGAGGATGCGACAAGTATTGCTGGAGTTATTTGGATTATCAGGCTCTCCACTAGATCAATATCTAACATATTTAAAGAGATTCTTCACTTTGGATTTTGGATTCTCTTTCATTGTTTTTCCAAGACCTGCGCGTGAAATTGTTTTGAGGTATCTGCCTTGGAGTGTAGGTCTACTGCTCTTTACAACTGTTATTTCATGGACTTTGGGAAACATAATAGGTGTTATTGTAAGTTTTGTTAAGAATAGATATATAAGTGGAGCACTTGAAAATATAGCTATAGTGCTCTACCCTATACCATATTACGTATTTTCTCTTGCACTAATCTATATATTTGCTTACCTAATACCAATATTTTCATTAAGCCCTGCCACAATGCCAGCAATTAGCATAGCTTCTCTATGGGATTTAATAAATGTAGTCTTTCATATATTGAAAACAGCATCAGCACCGGCTCTCTCGATTATAGTAATAAGCGCATTAGGATGGTGGTTCATAAGCTCTAGAACATTATCTCTAGCAACAATGACCGAGGACTATGTTATCTACGCAAGACTTAGGGGAATCGACATTGGTAGAATAAGAGGGAGATACGTTTTAAGAAGTATAATGGTTCCCCAAGTAACAGCACTAGCATTGGCACTTGGCGCCGTATTTAGTGGAGCTCTTGTAACGGAGTACATCTTTGCATACCCAGGACTTGGCTCACTTCTATATCAAGCAATAATCATTGGTGATTACCCTATAGCGTTAACAATACTTTCGCTTTCAATGATAGGGGTCACACTTGCTACATGGTTTCTCGATACCGTGGTGTACTATCTTATTGATCCTAGAATAAGATTTGCAAAGTGATAATAAATGAGTACATCACTAAAAATCTATGCATTTATAAAAATATTCAAGTCGTTGTTTAAATACAGAAGATTTAGAATAGGCCTTGCAATTATTACCATAATAGCTATTTTATCCATAGCATCTCTATTCTCGCCTCCACAATATAAGCGATGGTATGCTTATCCAAAGGATAGACCACCACAGTTAACATCTATAGATATGATTTTAGGTACCACAACTAATGGAAGACCTGTATTCTGGATAATGGTTAATGCATTAGCCAACTCACTATATATAGGACTGTTAACTGCTTTAATAGGATCTCACGCAGGGTTATTGGTAGGACTACTTGCAGGTTTATCTCGTGGCAAAACAGAGTCAGCATTCATACTTTTAATAGACTCGTTTATTGTAATGCCCGGATTACCTATATTAATAGTATTAGCACTAGCTCTTAAACAATCTATGACTATATTAACCATTCCCTTAATATTATCAATTATTGCATGGGCTTGGCCAGCAAGAAATGTTAGATCAATTACATTATCTGTCATAAGTAAAGACTTTATTACCATAGCTTCGTTTAGCGGCATTAAATTCTTTAATATACTACTTCATGAAGTTATGCCCTATGTACTTGGATGGCATTTAACAAACTTTATAAATACAATTATATGGGCAATAGGTATGGAGACAGCTTTAGCTGTATTTGGTTTATCCATTTTATCAGAGGATACCCTTGGAACAATGATATACTGGGTGCTTAACTACAATGCACTATTTAGAGGAATGTGGTGGTGGCTTCTTCCACCTATAATTCTTTTAATATCGATATTTGTAGGATTTTATTTAATTTCAGTGAGCGTGTCATCATATCTAAATCCAAGGCTTAGAGGTGGTGGACAACAATGAGTGTAGAAGATAATGTAGTCCTTAAAGCTAGTAATGTCTATGGCGAATACATAATTTCACCTTCAACTTCAATTAAAGCGGTAAATAATGTTTCTATTGAATTGAGAAAAAATGAGATTATAGGTATTGCTGGTGAGTCTGGCTGTGGTAAATCTACACTTATAAAAATTCTCTATGGATATATATCTTATCCATTAACAGCTAAAGGAAAGATATTGCTAAATAATAAAGGAAATAATATTGATGTTTTATCTGTTTCTGAGGATTATAAAAGAGAAAATATTTGGTGGAGAATAGTATCATATATTCCACAGAACTCTATGAATGTCTTAAACCCGTTTATGAGAATAGGTGATCATTTCTCAGAGCTTTTAAGAAAGCATTTAAAAATAGAAAAAGATGAAGCATATAAAATGGCAGAGGAATATATAGTTAACATGGGTATGAGAAAGGATATTTTAAAAGCATTTCCACATCAACTTAGCGGTGGTATGAGGCAGAGAATAGTAGTTGCACTAGCTCTTTTACTAAAACCACATATCGTCTTTGCAGATGAACCTACTACAGCAGTTGATGTAGTTCTTCAGAAAGTGCTGCTACAGTTCTTAATAGATAAACAAAGAGAACTTAGAAATGCTCTTACTATAGTGACCCATGATATGGGTGTACATGCTATGGTAACACAGAGAATAGTTGTTATGTATGCTGGTAGAGTTGTTGAAGAGGCACCTACAGAACCTCTTTTTGAAGATCCTAAACATCCATATACACAAGCATTGATAAGCTCTCTACCTCGATTAGGTGACGAATCACCTAGAAAAGGTTTATGGGGAACCCCGCCAGATCTTAGAAATCCTCCACCTGGATGTGAATTTCATCCTAGATGTCCATATGCTATGGATATATGTAGAAGAGAAGAGCCTGTGTTCACTAAATATGAAAATGAATGGAAAGTTAGATGTTGGCTCTATTTAAAAAGGTGAAAACCATGTCAGATTCCATACTTAAAGTGGAAAATGTAACCAAGATATTTAGATATGGTTTTCTTGGATTTAAATTTAAAGCTGTAGATGATGTAAGTATTACAATAGAAAACAAGCCGCTAATATTTACTATCGCAGGTGAAAGCGGTTCTGGGAAAACTACATTGGCTAAGCTAATTTTAAGGATATATAGACCGGAACAAGGTAGAATATTATTTATGGGTAGAAATATTTATGAAATCGATGAAGATTTATTCCATAAAAATGTGCAGCCTATAATGCAGGATCCTTATGCTTCTTTCAATCCTATGCAAAAACCTATTAGATATCTAAAGGAAACAGCTAGGAACATAGCTGGAATAAAAGATGAGAAAGAAGTAGAGGAGTATGTGGCTAAAACACTAACGTATGTAGGTCTTAATGCTTCAGAAATAATAGATAAATATCCTCATGAATTTTCAGGAGGAGAGTTGCAACGCTTAGCTGTAGCAAGGGCTTTACTACCAAGACCAAAAATTATAATAGCAGATGAACCTGTTTCAATGCTTGATGCATCACTTAGAATAAATGTCATTAATTTATTTAAGAAAATAAAGGATGATCTAGGAATAGCATTTATATATATAACACATGACCTAGCAACAGCGTATTATATGAGTGACAAAATAGCTATAATGTTTAGAGGAACTGTTATAGAGTCTGGAGAATCAAAAAGAGTTTTATCTAAACCTCTTCATCCATATACACAAGCATTACTAGAATCTCTGCCTGAACCAGATTCAAGAAAAAGAAAGCAGTGGATAGAAAAAAGAATAAGATTTAGTGCATATATTGAAGAAGAAGAGTTTATAGCTAAAGGATGCAAATATGTATTTAGATGCCCATATGCGATGGATAAATGCAAAACAGTTGTACCACCATATATAAGAGTCAACGATACTGAAGTTAGATGCTGGCTCTATGAGGCAAAATAAGCAAATAATAAAGGATTATATCATTATTTACATAAGTTGAAGCAATTTTAGCTTCAATTTTCTAATAGCTGGCCGACTAGCCATGGCTATGTTTTAAAGTAGCTATTATATGTAAATAGCAAATTTTGTAGCCACAAATAATAGAGTTTCTAATTTTCCTATAAATATATAAATCTATCTAATTATAGATTTATTTTAAGGTGAGGAATAAGTGAAGCATATAACAGGTTCTATTTGTATAAAAACAATTCAGTTAATAGCTATAGTACTCATATCAATATCTATATTCATACCGCTTTCAACAAATACTGTTAATGCACAACCTCCTATACCACCAGGAGTCCCAAGAGGAGATGTATACATTGCAGAGAATCACGGGGGACGCTTTCTCGATCCATACCACTTTAACTGGCTTGTGCCAGGTGTACCTGTAGGATATGGACATACCCATGCATGTGCGGGATATCTATGGTTCTATAACACAACAACTGGTCAGCTTATTCCATGGGTTGCAGCAACAAATCCTGAATATTCTCAAGATTTCACAAGAATGAAGGTGTATATTAGAAAGGGTGTTACATGGAGTGATGGAACTCCATATACAGCAGATGATTTGGTATTTCAAGTCAATTTAATCAAAGGTAACTCAAAACTTGCATGGTATACCGTCTTAGATAGATGGGTTAAGAATATTCGTAAAATAGATGACTATACAGTTGAATTTGAATTAACTGCACCTAATACAAGATTCCACTACTATCTTATGTCACAGCTAGGAATGCCACTTCTACCAAAGCACATATTTGAGGAGGTTATAAAGAAGGGAGAAGATATTATGGCATTTAAATTCTATCCACCTGTATGTCTAGGGCCATATGTACTTAAAGATGTTGACCCAGCTGGTTACTGGTTCCTTTGGGAGAGAAATGAGAATTGGTGGGCTACAAAACTCTATGGCATTAAACCAGGTCCAAAATACGTTCTATTTATACACTACGGACCCGATGAAAAAGAGGCTTTAGCCTGGAGAAGATTTGAGCTTGACTCTGTAAGAACATGGCTACCTGAGGTGTTTGAAACTGTTTATAAAGACCCAGAAGCGGTTAAATATCTAGGTGGATTCTTTGGAGCAAAAGCGCCTTATGCATGGCCATATGATGCATGTAAAAAAGGTCCTGTATACAATGTTTTAAGATACCCATATAACATAACAGATGTGAGATGGGCACTAACATATGCACTCGATATTCGTGAAGCAATAGAAGCATTCACAGGTGTTGACGGCTCTAAACCAGTGCCTTCACCATTCCCAATAATACCATATCCAAAAAGCGTAGAAGTATACATAAAGCCACTAGAACCTGAACTTATTAAATATGGATATGACCCTGAGATAGGGTGGTTTAAACAGAACCTTGCTAAAGCTGAAGAACTTCTGAAGAAGAATGGATTTACAAAAGGTCCTGATGGTAAATGGTATCTACCAACAGGTGAGAAATGGGTTATAAACATAATGACATTTGCAGAAATAGAGCTTGAATCCCAAAGACTAGCATTTATAGTAGCTGAACAGTGGAGAAGATTCGGAATAGAGGTAAATGTAGAACCTGTTGCACCAGGAGCATTTGACTCAAGAAACATCAAAGGTGAATGGGAAGTCGTTACATACTTCCCATCATGTAACTTCTTACCAGTTGACCTAGGAGACATTTTACCAAGATGGCACAGCAAATACTGTAACCCAGAACTACCAGGTCTTGCATGGCTCACTTACAGCAACTGGGCATGCTATAACTTCCCAAGAAGAGCAGAACTCGATAAAGTATTAGAAGAATTAGAGAAAGTTCATCCTGAGGATCCAAGACAAATAGAATTATCTAGAAAAGCATTATTGATATGGTTAGAGCAGATGCCATGGCCACAATTCTTCCCAGTACCATTCTACACACTAAACAATAGATATTGCTGGGAAGGATTCCCAGAATATCCAGCTAACTACTATAATGACCCAGTATACTGGTGGCCACACTTCCAACTAATACTACTTCAGTTAAGACCAACAGGTAGATGTCCAACAAAAGAAGCATATACGCCACCAAAATTCCAAATAGTACCACCAGAAATACCAAAGCCAACTCCTACACCTACTCCGACTCCTACTCCGACCCCAACACCTACTCCTGTTGTTACTACTGTTACTGTAACTTCTGTTGAGACTGTTGTGAAGACTGTTACATCCACAGCAATATCAACTACAACAAGACTTGAAACTGTTACAAAAACAGAAACAGTTA
>Ga0272445_1000575_pt1 | contig 33708 bp, 26 predicted proteins | sample YNPCB0031_FD_194404 | JGI IMG/M metagenome (GOLD analysis project Ga0272445, IMG submission 194404) | Hot spring sediment microbial communities from Yellowstone National Park, WY, United States - YNP-CB-003-1 | ecosystem: Environmental > Aquatic > Thermal springs > Hot (42-90C) > Sediment... | reverse complement strand
CTTATTCCCATTGACCTCAACGCACTCTCTATAACAAAAAAGGCAACCTCTTTATCCAATTTTATACCTTCTAACTCAAATTTCCAACCCCCCTCCCCCTGGTAACAATGTCCGTGTGTGTCTACATTTTTCTTGTCAAAATTTTCTGAGAGGTATAAAATTAGTTTACTGAAATGTTCCCTTCCTATCTAAACCTGATTGAAAGGGGAGAATTTGAGGAGAGGGTGAAAAACTTTTTAAATGCCCTTTCCTCCTGCGAACTCTGCCCGAGAGCATGCCGGGTAAACAGGTTAAAAAACGAAAAAGGAAAATGCGAGACCGGGAGGTTTGCAAGGGTCTCTTCATACAATCCCCATTTTGGAGAGGAAGCTCCCCTTGTGGGATATAGAGGCTCAGGGACAATTTTCTTCACCTGGTGCAACCTCAAGTGCGTATTCTGTCAGAACTATGAAATAAGTCAGCTCGGAGAGGGAGTTGAAGTTACTCCAGATGAACTCGCTGATATTATGCTTGACCTCCAGAGGATGGGCTGTCATAACATAAACCTTGTATCTCCAACCCATGTGATTGCTCAGGTTATTGAGGCTTTAAGGATTGCTGCCTGGAAGGGATTAAACTTGCCAATTGTCTATAATACAGGCGGATACGATTCCATAAAGACACTGAGGATGCTTGAAGGAATTATTGATATTTATATGCCAGATATGAAGTATGGGGATAATGAAACAGCATTCAAGTATTCCGGAATAGAAGGATATTTTGATGTAAACAAAAGGGCTGTGAAAGAGATGCACAGGCAGACAGGTGATTTGATAATAGATGAACGGGGAATTGCAAGAAGGGGATTGATAATAAGACACCTCGTTTTGCCAAATGGTCTTGCAAACTCTGAAAAGGTTATAAAATTTATCGCTGAGGAGATATCAAAGAATACCTATCTAAACATTATGGACCAGTATAGACCCTGTTATAGAGCAGATGAGTATCCAGAGCTTTCAAGGAGAATCACCAATAAAGAATGGGAAGAGGTGGTTCGCCTTGCCTTAAAATACGGAATAAAGAGGATTGACGGGGTGAGGATTTAATTATTGAGACTCTTCTGCACATCCAATTGAAAGGTTCATGTCGGAATAGGAGGTGCTTCCATTCATATCTTTCAACTCCACCCTTATGAGCCACTCTCCCCTTGTAAGTTCAGGGGATGTGAAATAGCCGTAATAATATGGTGGCTCTGTGGGATTGTTGGATGAAAGGACTGTTTGAAGAAGCATCCACGGGGTTGGATTTCCGCTTGTAGGGTCATCAGGGTCAATCTGAGGGGTTTCACCGCAGGCTGTTGTAACTGCCCTCCACCTCCAGAAGGTGTATGATGGGTCCATATTTGTTTTAAACTCAAAAAATACCTTCTCTCCCTCGGATATACCAGTTGTAGTTACAGGAGATAGAAATATCGGTGCTGATGGGGATGCTCCGAGTTCAACTCCCAATCTATAAGGTGGAGACCATTTCGTCCACTGAAGGATTGGGGAAAGGCTCCTTCCAACATTTACCTGTGCCCTCACCCTCCAGTAATGGGTCCCTTCCCGGAGCTGAACCTGCGGTTGGGGAGATGGGGTTGGAGCCTGCACAGATGGGACTGTGAGGTTGACATAGGAGGTTGTTACCGATACAGATGTCTCAATTATTCTGAAATCGGGGAAGAGAGAGACCTCAAGGACATACTGAACAGCATTGTCAAGGTCCTCCCATTCAAAGACAGGTGTTGCAGTGTTCACCCATATTCCGTCAATGGGTGAGATGAGGGGAGGGGCATCGGTATCCTCAATTTTTACTGTTACTGAGATCTCGGATGGAAATCCCTCTTCTCTTTCCTCAAAATCCTTATCATTCCAGCCTATAAAAAGATTCTCTCCTTCCATAAGGGTATTTGTCAGGAAGGCGTATTTCATTCCAATTATGAACGGCAAGCCTTTTTCGCCAATTTTTCCTATAAGCCCCCTGTGCCCGAAGAATGGAATCGGGTCATCCGGGTCAACTACTGGAGAACCAATTGCCCTTTCTTCGTTCGTGCTTATTGTAACGACCTTTCCCCTTTGAAGCTTAATTCCTGTATTCAGCCAGGATGTGTTTTCTGTGAGGATGAAGTTATATTCTACCGGTCCCACATTCTTGTTTTCATCACCATCCTTTCCACAACCTGTAAGAACCAAAGATAGTAAAATTATTAAAATTTTACTGCGCATATCTGTATATTATCTTCAAACTGTCAATGTAAGGTGTGAAATCTGGGTCATTCGTTGAAAGAATTGCCCTCCACCTCAAGTTCTTCCCTTTTGAGTTGAATATGTGGTCTTCGCCCAACTTCACATCCTCCCATGTCCTTCCACCATCATTTGAAAGTTGAAAACTTATACTCCCGTGTTCCTGAACCGATGGGTTTGTTTCAATCTTCGCCTTTACTATGTTTATATCCGATTTAACCACATCAAGAGACTGAGCCTTTTTTGGAGTCTGGTAGGAAAGTGAGCTTCTGAAAGCCCTCAGAACCTTAAGTCCATTTGTTGAATCAGAATATATAAGTCTGTGCCCGATATTTAAAACAAAATTGGCATCCGGAGAACTTACTGCCCTCACAATAACAGGTGATTCTAAAAATGTTATGTCAATTGCTTTTAACCCCCCGCTTCCATCTGTCAGGAATAAATCGGTTCCATAAAGGGAAAGTGAGCGGGCAAGGGTTGTCTGAAGGGATGATAAAAGGGATGGGGCTTGAAGGTTTTGAGCCTTCAATATGACAAATCCGTTGTTCCCATCCGCAAGGAATATAAAGTCGCCATCAAATTTTGAGTGATAGGTTGAGCCAGGTGTATCGTATCTTCCAATTTCTGAGGGACTATATGGGTCATTTATGTTTATTAACCATATCCCGCTCGTTCCGAAACTCACAAAGGCGATGTTCCTTTTCAGTTCAACTGCCTGGGCAATTCCGCTGTATGGAGCTGGAAGGTGGAATGATGATATATAAACAGGCTGGGTAACATTTGATATGTCAAAGAGCTTTAACCCATCGCTTCCATCTGCAACAGCGAGTATGTCTCCTTCAACATCAATTCCCCTTCCGTCAGAGAGAGAAACAGAGGTTATCTGGGAAGGAGAGGAGATGTCTGAAATGTCATAGAGGTCAAGGGAGTTTTTCCGAACGATGTAAAGGAGGTTCGGAATAAATGCAGAATCCCTTACATCGGATAGAGAAATTTGAGATACTTCGTTTATCTTCCCGTTTGAGTAAGAAAGGATTGAAATGCCATCGGATTTAACAGCAGATATGAAAGGAAATTCTGAAGAGATTTTGTAAAAAGAATTAGAAAGAGAAGCCTCTTCAAGAGGAACTATCGGATTCGCCATCCTCAAAATTCTCAAATTCCCCTCACTTGTTCCCACGAGAAGCCTCTTTCCATAGAGGCGAAGCGAAATGACAGTTCCGAGATTGGTAATTCTTTTTAACAATTCCGGAGATTCTGGGTTTTCAAACCTGTATACATATAGCCCTCCTGTTCTGTTCGCCACATATAAGTAGTCCCCATCAACCTCCATATCTGTAATTGAATCAGAGGAAAGGGCTATGGTTTTTAAAAGAGATGGTGAAACTGGATTTGAAAGGTCAAATATGTGTAGTTCTCCGAGGGTTGTTCCAACTAATAGAAATTTTCCAAATCTCTTTATTGAAACAGGGTCTCCTGATATTGTTGAAATTGCTCCGCTCTGGGTCATATTAAACGGATATTTTATATCAATTATAACAATGTCTTGAGCACCCGCTGCCACATACAGATAATCCCCATATACTGAGATAGCCTGCGAATCCCCTCCCACAACTGGCTCCCTGTCCTTCTCTGTTATTGATGATGGAAATGATATATCGTATGAAATAATTCCCTGGGTCCCATCGGCGAGGAATAAGGCGTTGTTCATTGCATATACATCCTTCCCCCTTTCATTGTTTTGAGGATTCTGAAGCCTTCTATACTGACCTATCTTTTTGAAAGACGGATTTGATGAAATACCGGAGAGGTCAAAAATTATGAAGCCGAGGCTCGTTGATGCAAACAGTTCCTTTCCCTTTACGAAAATTTTTCCAATAGGTGCTTCAGTGGCTGAGGCATTGTATGTGGCGAGGATTGATGGAAAGGATGTGTCCTGAATACCAACCATCACAATCTGGGCGTTTGTTGATAAAATTGCTATATTTCCGTAGATTTCAATATCGTTTATTCCACCCGCAAGTGTAATACTTCCTTCTTCTTCTGGCTCCCCTCTGGGCAAATGAAGGGCTCCCTTTATCTCTCCGGAGTTGGGGTCCCTCCACCTTGTATCCCATTCCGCATCTGTATTTGCAGGGTCCATATACTGAGTATCCCTGAATTCCTCTACGAATGAACCATATATCTGGAATGTTACAGACTTTGTCGTCTCCCTGTTATATGCCCTGTCAACAGAATAGAACTTAACTGTTGTGTCCTTATCTATTGATATTCCTGTGACAGGGGATGGTGCTGATACAGTTGAGGGATTTGATGGAGAAGGGTTTGAACCGTCAAGGGTATAAAAAACTGTGCATCCGTCTTCATTTGCGGTAAGGGAAAGGGAGATGGGTTTATCAAAAACCCCACCTGCAGGGTCAGCCTGGGTTGATGGAGGTATTGAATCAACTTCATACCTGAATGTCCTCACTTTATCGTTATGAGTTCCATCAGAAGCCATCACCTTTAAATCTGTTATTCCCTCTGTGGTTATCGGAACTGTGCAGGGAGCCTGGCAAGAAGGGGGATTTGGAAATTGCGGGTCCGTTCCATCGGTGGTATATGAAACATAAGATGTTGCAGGTTCTGTTGAAACCTCAACTATGAGTGGATTCACATTGTAAAGCCCCGGTAGAGGTGATACAAAAACCATTGGAGCTGGTCCTATACGATAGATTTCCGTATAGAATGGAGAGTAGTTTCCAGCGGTATCAACAGCAAAAGCCTTTAGAACGGTATGGTCGTCAATATGAACGGTTGTGGATGTATCTGCGGTATGTGTATGACCCCCAGCCCTCACATCGTCCTGAGGGTCATCTGATGGGTCAAACCCATCTGTGGTGTAATAAATGGTTGCAGTTTCAGAGGCACTTATTGATACAGAGATTTTTCCACTATACCACCCTCCCTCTGGATTTATTGAAAGGGTTGGAGAAATTGTATCAATGAAATACTCCTCTGTCCGGATTTCTGTCTTATTTGGCATTTCCCTTCCATCAGGAAGGACTGCATAATCCTCAGCAAAGAATTTTAAAACAAGGTCGGAAGAAACATCTATGCTTACACTGTCCTTACCGAACCCATCGTAATCTTCCTTTGTCGGTGTTCTTCCATCAATTGTATAATATATGTCGCATGGCTCATTTGCTGATATCACGACCACCTGAGGGGAATTGTATATTCCTCCTGGAGGGTCAGCCTTTAAGACAGGAGGAAGGTCAATTGTATATTTTTCAGACTTGACCTTTTCAACATTTCCATTTTTGTCAACTGCAAAAAACTTTAATACTGTATCCCTTGTTATTCTTATCCCCTCAACAGGGCTCTTACCCTTCAATGTGTTCCCCTTTCCTGGCTCAGGTGTTGAGCCATCAAGGGTGTAGTAAATAACCGCCTCCCTGTCTGCTTTAAGGGTGACTGTTAGTGTATAACTTGAGGGATAAACACCCCCTTTTGGTTGAGCAGTTGTTACAGGAGATGGTGGAAGCTCTTTACCCTCTTCCCCGCATCCGTAAAGGATAATGAGAAGAAAAATTGCAAAAGTAATCCTTCTCATTGTGCCATTGAAAGAATGCTTGGTGCGAGCTTTCCCATCATCTCAATGGTCTTGAATATGAATCTGAAAAGGACTGCATTTTTATTGAGTGTTTCACCCTCTGTATTCCTGACAGGGTCTGGAAATGTTATCACACCGCTGAATGTCGGGTCAGGGAAAAATGCGTAATACAGGTCTATGAGCTGTCCATTTTTATCCTGTGATGTCCCGTTCTTCGGGTCAAGTTCAATTCCTGGATGATTCCCACCCACATCTGAACCTTTTGGCCAGTAATGAGGAATATCCATTCTGTCAAATTTGTTGTTATTCGCACCGCCAAAGTATTTATCTCCAGACCTTATTCCCACATCATCAAATGGCTCTGATGGCTCTCCGGGGTCGTGCTCACCATTTTTGTTTGAGTCTATAAAATCAAAACCAAAATTCCCTTCCACGCCATTATCTGCATTAAAAGAAACGCTTCCATATCTCGTTACATCATCACATGTAACCTTTCCTGCTGCGCTCTGAATTGCACAGGGAGAATCCGGAACCTTGCAGTCATCAGGAGAGCATTTTCCATCTCCGTCGTTGTCATATCCATCGTTTGAATTGCAAACAGGGTCGCAATCAATGTCAAAATTGTCATGGCATGGGTCAGAGGGGTTTTTATCATCGCATACAGAGGCAGGGCTTCCCCATGACTGCCCCGGTTTTTCATCAGAATTTCTCTTTTTATCAATTCCTATATCCTCAAACGGCTCCTCTTCTGATTCAATTATGATTGTTGAGGTTGATTTTCTGTATAATGGAAATAGATTCCTCAGTGATGTCGGATTATCAAAGAATTCATAGAGCCTTATCTCCGGATATGGAATACCGAGGGATGTGAGAAGGGTTTTTACTGTTCCCTTTCTAACACCAAGAACCGCATCAAAGTCAAACGGGTCTGGACCAATAAGATTCCTCTTAAGTTCATTTAAACCCCTCAAAACAACATCGTTTAGAGGAAATGTGTATCTTTCTTTATTGTCCGTATGGAAGTAAAGCATCTCTGTTCCAACTGGCTCCTTGTAATCAAAGGCTCCGTTTCCCTCTCCCGAATCCGGTTTTTCGCAATCATCAGGATTAGCCTCCTTAGTAGAACAATGGGCTCTGTTGCACTTTCCATTGAGGTTGTAGTCAGTATATGATGTCTCATCACAGGATTTTGTCTTATCAAGCCTTTCGTCCACATCTCCAGGGCATACTCCATCCGGACCGCAGTCCCAGAACCTTATTACATCATCTGACTGGTCATCCTTCTCTTTCATAAGGAGGTCAATTGCTTTCAGGGCATCATCTATTGCTTTCAGAAAATAACTCCTTGCTGTCTGAAGGAAAGACTTCCCCTCTTCTCCCCCTGCTCCTGCAAGGGTCAGAAAAGATGGGTCTTTTTCCATCTCCTTTATAATTTCCTTCTCAACCACAAACTGGGATTGAGGACTTGCAAAAAGGGCAAAAACCTCAAATTTCCCTATATCTGGAACCTTCAAAGCAAAATCAAATGTTCCCTTAAAAGCCCTTGCTATGTTGAAATATCCAAGACCCGCCTGAAGTCCAGCAGTGGCAAAATAGACATCTGTGAGGTCGTATTCCCCTGAAAAGTTTATTTTTATTACTTCATTTTGAGATGTTTCAGGATTGTCATGGAAGATAACAACCCATAGATCCTTGATTCTAAACGAAAAATTTTCATCTGCTTCCTGTTTCACAAGGAGGAGATGATTTAGAACTGGTTCAACCTCTTCATCCACAATTTTTATGAGGTCTTCTGGAGAAAGCATTTTTCTGTTGTAGTATCTCTCCTCAACTGTGGTTAAAATCAAAACCCCCTTTCCAAAAACAGAGGCATAATGAGCATTCACATCGCAGTAGTTTTGAGATAGATAGTCATCAAGCGTCTTAACTGCTTCCTGAAAAGCCTTTATCTTTCTCGGAGTTGTTGAATCCTCAGGATAATAGAAAGTCTTCGTATCTGAGTTATAGATGGCATCAAAGCCGAAGTGGTTTGCCTCAGTTTGATTTAAGCCCTTTATGAGATTTATCGCATCCTTTACCTCCTGTGGTGGCGTTTTTGGAGGAAGGTCATTTATTTTTACCTTCCAGGTATGGGAAAACTCGTAACCGCTTATAAGTTCCTTTGCTACAACCTTAACCTCAACAGGAGTCTCTGATATCAAACTCTGACAGGCAAAAATTTTCATTGATGAACCGCTTTCTCTCTCTTTACCGTTTATTAACCATTTGAGTTCAAACTTTTCATCACCAACGCATCCGGTCACAGACGCTGAGAAATCAATGGGAGAACCCTCATCCACTGTAATGCCCTCCTCCTCAGGATAAAGCGCGAGGAAGTGAGGATGACATTTTTCCTTTGCACAGGAGGAAATCAAAATTATCCCTGCAATCAGAATTCCCTTCTTCATCAATACCTCCTTATTTATTAATTCTAACAAACGAATTCTATCTTTGCAAACAAAATTGCTTTTCCCCTTGATTATTATTTTGAAATCTGGTATAAGTAAGTAACCTCTCTCCATCCCCTTCCCACCTCCTTCATAGTTGCAAGCCCCCGAAGAGGGGGCGTTTTATTCTTTTAAGTAGTAAAATTTTAACTTCTCTTGAAAATTCACCAAAAAAGGAGATAATCAAAAAAAATTTAAGGAGGAAGAGAGATGGGCTTGAATAAAGCGTGTCTGGGGAAAAAATATAACCCAGGAATAGTTTTCAAGGTTTTGAAGGAACCCTCTCCTGAAGTCCCTTTTGGCACAAAGACATACGCCCTCGCCTATAACGATGATAACCCGTGGTTTCTTGACGAATCAAGACCGGGAGGGATAATTGCGCCACCCATGTTTGGAGTGGTCTATTCGGGTCCGGTTGTAGCGCTAACCTTTTTTGATGAAGAGCTCAATGTAAATATGCCGAAACTGGTCCACGGGGAACAGGATATGTATTTTCACAATGTAGTAAGACCTGGAGATGAAATTAGAAGCGAAGGCGAAATCACAGAAATCCTGGAGAAAGAAACAGGAGAAATTTATTCGGTAAATGTGAGAAGCTGGAATCAAAAAGATGAACTGGTTCTTGAAGCAAAATATACTTTCTTCATAAGGGGAGATAAGAAAGGAGTAAAAAAAGAAGAAAAGGAAGAAACATATCCTCCACCTGTGTTTTCCCAGACTATGAAACTTAAAGACAATCAGAGCCTTATTTACGCAGAGGCATCGGGAGATAGAAATCCCATCCATACTGATGAAAATTTTGCGAAAATGGTGGGGCTCCCTGGAATCATTCTACAGGGTCTCTGCACCATGGCGATAGCTCAGAAAGCAGTAATAGACGAAGTTCTTGACAGAGACCCTACCCGGCTTAAGAGGCTGAAGGTAAGGTTTTCAAAACCTGTTCTCAATGGAGAGACGCTCACCACAAAGGGATGGATAATTGAGAAAAAGGGCAACATAACCGTTCTTGGTTTCATTGTTGAAAACCAGAATGGAGTAATTGTTGTAAAAGATGGAATAGCGGAGGTGTTAAAATGAAGAAGATAAGGGTTTGTATTGTAGGAGCAACAGGAATAGCTGGACAGCAATTTTTACCTTCTCTTGACAATCACCCCTGGATGGAGGTCATCTGCCTTGCCGCCTCAGAAAGGTCGGCAGGGAAAAAATACAAGGAAGCACTGACTGATCCCAAAACCCTCACCCTGAGGTGGTATGTAGATGAACCCATGCCATCTTGGGCGGAAAACATGGAAGTTTTAAGCCCTGATTCCCTTCCCATGAATGAAATTGACCTCATATTCACTGCTGTGGAAGCAGATGTAGCGAAAGAAATAGAACCTGTGTATGCAAAAGAGGTGCCTGTAATAAGCACAGCCTCTGCTTTCAGGTATGAAGAAGATGTGCCAATTTTTATTCCGGGCATAAATATGGACCACATCGGACTTCTGGATGTTCAAAGGAAAAATCGGGGCTGGAAAGGTTTTATAACTCCTATTCCCAATTGCACAACTACAGGTCTTGCTGCCTCTTTAAAACCATTGCAGGAAAAATTTGGACTCAAAAAGGTGATAATGACATCCATGCAGGCTCTTTCCGGTGCTGGAAGGTCACCGGGAGTAATAGGACTTGATATTCTTGACAATCTCATTCCCTATATTCACAAGGAGGAAGAAAAGGTAGAAAGGGAAACTGCTAAAATTCTTGGCACATTCAAAGACGGAAAAATCTATCCTGCACCTATTGATGTCTCAGCCACATGCACAAGGGTGAATGTGCTTGACGGACATACAGAAGCAGTTTATGTCTCTCTCGGAAGAAAAGCAAGCGTTGAGGAGGTAAAGAGAGCTTTCCTTGAATACGGAAAAGAATATCTCTCACTCAAACTCCCCTCTTCCCCTCCCTCACTTTTTGTAGTGCACGATGACCCCATGAGACCACAACCTCGGCTTGACAGAAATATAAATGGAGGAATGTCAGTAATAATTGGAAGAATAAGAGAGGATAAATGCCTTGAAAACGGAATCAAGTATGTGCTTCTCTCTCATAATACAAAGCTTGGAGCTGCAAAAGGAGCTGTAGCAGTAGCAGAATATCTTATTCATAAAAATTACATAGTGAGGAGGAATTAATAAGGTCTTTTTGAAGAAAAGTTTCTATTTCATACTGGTTTTGATGGGAGGGATAATGGGGTTTTTTCTCATTGTTCCCGCTTTGAAACTCATTTTTGGAACACCTCCTTCCCGGCTCATATCTACAATGCTGGAGGAAGAGGTTTTAAAATCAATTCTCCTTACTGTAAAATGTGGAGCTGGTGCTTCTGCTTTTGCAATTATTTTTGGAACACCCCTTGCCTACCTTCTTGCGAGATTTGACTTCAGGGGAAAGTTACTCCTTCAAAGCCTGATTGACCTTCCCTTAGTAATTCCCCATTCTTCCGCAGGTATCGCACTCCTCCTCGTGTTCGGTAGAAAATTCTTCCCTGGAAAAATTTTTGACAAAATTGGCATCAGTTTTGTTGGAACTGAATGGGGAATAATGGTTGCAATGGCTTTTGTAAGTGCTCCATTTTATATAAATGTAGTAAGGGAAGGAATTTCCTCCATAGACCCAAGACTTGAGAAAATAGGAAGGACGCTCGGAGCCTCTCCCTTTGAGGTATTTTTCAAAATTACTCTTCCCCTTTGCTGGAGGTCCATACTCACCGGAGCTGTCACAATGTGGGCAAGGGGTATAAGTGAATTCGGAGCAGTTGTAATCCTTGCTTATCATCCCATGACCGCTCCGGTCCTCGTATTTGACAGATTTGAAAGTTTTGGATTAAGCTATGCAAAGCCAGCAGCAGCACTTATTCTCATCGTAAGCCTTGTAATATTCCTAACAGTAAGAACTGTTTTTAAAAATGCTGGTTCTAAAGGAAGTTAAGACATCCGCAGGGAGATTTGTTCTGGGTCCAATTTCTTTTGAAATGAAAAGGGAATATCTCATAATTCTTGGTCCAAGTGGAGCGGGAAAAAGCCTGCTCCTTGAAGTAATTGCAGGTTTCAGGAAATGTGAGGGAAAAATTTTTTTAAACGGGGTTGAAATAACGAATTATCCTCCTGAAAAGAGAAGGATTGGACTTTTGATGCAGGACCCCCTTTTATTCCCCCATAAGAATGTGATTGAAAACATAAAGTTTGGGGCAGGAACGAGAGATATTTCATCTCTCATTGAGAAATTAAAAATTTCTGCTTTTGCTGACAGGGATGTTAATTCTTTGAGCGGGGGTGAGAAACAGAGGGTCGCCCTTGCAAGGGCTCTCGCCTCCAATCCGCTTCTCCTTCTTCTTGACGAGCCATTTTCCTGGCTTGACAGGGAGACGAGGGAAATAATTGAAGGTGAGGTGAAAAGTATTGCAAACGAACTCCATCTTCCTGTCATCCATGTGACCCACAATTTTGAGGAGGCGCTTTCCCTTGCTGACAGGATTATAATTCTAAAGGATGGAAAGGTGGTTCAGGATAGCAAACCGGAATATATCTTCAAAAACCCTGCTAATGAATTTGTTGCGAGGTTTACCGGAAATCCAAATATTTATGCGGGAAATATCCGGGTTGAAGGGGAAAGGATTTTCTTTGTGCGTGAAAATCTCAAATTCTTTCTGGGCAAAACAGTAAATTTTAAAGATGGACCCTGCCAGATCATCATCTGCCCGCAAGACCTCATAATTTCCTCTCATCCCTTTCAACCGAAAAACCCTGAAGAAAATATCGTTGAAGGGGTTGTGTCTTCCCTTTCATTTATGGGGAACTTTTATAAAGTAGGGATAGAAGGAAAAATAAAAATCACAGCCTTTCTCTCCCCCCAGGAAGTAAAAAGTGAAAACATAATTCCATCAAAAAAGGTTTTTGTAATAATACCACCCGAAGCGATAAAAGTAATAGATGGGATTTGATAAGAATAAACCTTTCTGATATTTTTTTATGAATGAAAAGGGACTTAAAAAAGCTTATTGACCCCTCAAACCTCCCCAGACATGTAGCAATCATAATGGACGGTAATGGAAGATGGGCTCAAAAAAGAAATAAAAGCAGATTAGAAGGGCATAAAGCAGGTGCAAAATCTGTAAAAGAAATTGTTGAAACAGCAAAGGAACTGGGCATAAAGTTTTTAACCCTTTATTCCTTCTCAAAGGAAAACTGGGGAAGACCGAAAAAAGAAGTTAACGGTCTGATGAAGCTCCTCTACAATTACCTTGGAAGTCAGGTCAAAAATCTTATGAAACATAACATAAAGTTAAATGCTATAGGCGATCTGGATGACCTTCCTTTATATGTGAGAAAGCGATTAAGAGAAGTGATGGAAAAAACAAGAAATAATGATGGCATGGTCCTCACCCTTGCATTGAGTTATAGTGGAAGAAATGAAATTTTGAGGGCAGTAAACAAAGTGCTAAAGGAAGGGAAAAAGGAGATAACGGACGAAGAGTTTAGAAAATATTTAGACACTGCGGGAATTCCGGACCCCGACCTCTTAATAAGAACAGGAGGAGAGATGAGAATAAGCAATTTCCTCTTATATCAGATAGCATATACGGAATTCTACATCACCAGGACATTCTGGCCGGATTTTAGAAAAAGGGAATTTTACAAAGCCATAATTGATTATCAAAAAAGAGAAAGAAGATTCGGATTAACGAGCGAGCAGATAAGAAAAAAATGAGGGTCACTATTCTTGGCTCAACTGGCTCAATAGGAAGAAACGCTTTAAAAATTATAAGAAACAATCGCCATCTTTTCAATGTTGTGGGGCTGTCTTGCTGGGAGAGTGTAGAAAAATTGATCGAACAGATAAAAGAATTTCACCCAAAAATTGTAGCGGTAAAAGGGGAGGAGGAAGCGGAAAAAATAAAGGACAAAACCGTTAAAGTCCTCAAAGGGATAGAAGGGCTGAAAGAAATTGCTGCGGAAAATGTGGACATCCTTTTAAATGCAATATCTGGATTCAACGGAATATTTGCTACCATCTCTGCAATAGAAAGTGGGAATAGAATTGCCCTTGCCAACAAAGAGTCACTGGTGGCTGGCGGGGAGTTTATAAAAAATCTTATAAAGGAGAAAAAAACGGAAATAATTCCAGTGGACAGCGAACACAGCGCTGTTTACAGGTTGATGAAAGGGGAGAAAAGGATAAGAAAAATAATCCTGACTGCTTCGGGGGGTCCTTTCCTTTTCTATTCCAGGAAGAGACTTGAAAAGGTAAAAGTGGAAGATGCCTTAAAACATCCTAAATGGAAGATGGGGAAGAAGATAAGTGTGGACAGTGCTTCCTTCATGAACAAAGCGCTTGAAGTAATTGAAGCGCACTACCTGTTTGACATACCTCCCGAAAGAATAGAGGTTCTGATCCATCCCGAAGCAATAGTCCATTCTATGATTGAACTTGAGGACGGTTCAATCCTCGCACATCTTTCAAATCCAGATATGCGAATCCCCATCTCCTTTGCCTTTGGCATTCAGGGACTTAAAATAAATGTGAAAAAGCTGGAACTTTCTTCCATCGGAAAACTCCATTTTTTAAAACCTTCTGGAACTCCTCTCAAAGCCCTGAACCTTGCCTATTACTCCCTTGAGAAAGGGGGAACCTGTGGAGCAATCCTGAACGCGGGAAATGAGGTAGCAGTGCAGGCTTTTCTTGAAGGAAGATTGAAATTCGTGTATATTCTTCAAGTCGTGGAAGAAGTTCTTAAAAAAGTAAAACCGGAACCCATTTCAAACCTCTCTTCCATCCTTTCCGCTGACAGGAAAGCGAGGGAAGAGGCAGAAAGAATAATAAAAACTCTGGAGAAAAAATGACATTTGTATATGCTCTCATCTTTGTTGGAATTCTCATATTTATTCATGAAATGGGTCATTTTCTGGTAGCGAGAATTATGAGGGTGAGAGTAAAAAAGTTTTCAATAGGGTTTGGACCATCTATTTTGAAAATAAAAAAGAAGGGAACAGAATACGCCATTTCGTTAATTCCCTTTGGAGGATATGTGAGAATGCTCGGAGAAACTCCAGATGAAAAAAACCAACCCGATTCTTACCTATCAAAACCTCCTTCCACAAGGGCACTGATTGCCTCTGCGGGTTCATTTTTTAATTTCATCTCCGCGGTATTCTTATGCATAATGCTTGAGATGGTCGGTTCTGATGTTCCCCTTCCTTATGTGGGAGAAGTCATGAATGGGTATCCCGCCGAAAAAGCTGGAATTCTCCCCGGAGACTTTATCCTTGAAATAGAAGGGACCAAAATAGAAGTCTGGAGCGACATACATCGGGTTGTAAACCAGTATGGAGAAAGGGAACTGAATTTTTTAGTAAAAAGAGGTGAAGAAATCATCTCCTTCAAAATAAAACCTGTTAAAGAAAAGGATGAAAATGAAGAGGGGGAAAGGTTTGTAGTCGGGATAAAGTCCTCGCCTGAGAAAACCAAAAGAATAAGAAAAGGATTCTTCGGGTCAATTGTCAGTGGCACGAAGACCACTTTTGTTATTTCGGGAGCTACATTTAAGGCACTCTGGAAACTTATCACCGGACAAATCCCGGCTTCCGAATTGAGAGGTCCAATTTTCATTATGAAGACAGCAGGAAAAGCGGGAAAAGAAGGGTGGAGAAAGTTTGTCTACCTTCTCGTGCTCATCTCTGTGAACCTCGCAATAATAAATCTGTTGCCAATTCCTGCTCTTGATGGCGGATTGATTATCATCTCTTTGATTGAAATAATTGCAAGAAAAGATGTGCCTGACAAATTGCGACTGGCAATTCAGGTTTTCGGCTTTTTTCTTTTATTCCTTATATTTCTCTTTGTCCTCTATAACGACATTGTCCACGCACTTCGCGGAAAGTGAGGGTTCTTGGCATAGAAACCTCCACTCCCCAGGGAAGCATTGCTATTGTAGATGGGGATGAAATAGTAAGGGAAAGCATCTGGTTTTCTCAAAAAGGGCACATATCGCTTCTACCAAAATTTTTTTCCTATCTTTTTGAAGAAACTGGATTTTCTATAAAGGACATAGACCTTGTTGCGGTCTCAATAGGTCCAGGTTCATTTACGGGGTTAAGAATTGGTTTAGGATTTGCAAAGGGAATATGCTTTGTTCACAAAAAACCTTTAAAAGGGGTTTCCTCTTTAAAAGTCCTCGCAAGTGGAATCTATCTTCAGTCAAAAATCTATCCTGTTCTTGACGCCAAAAGAGGATATATTTACGGCGGATGTTACTCCTGGAAGGGAAATCTGCTCTTCAGAGAAATGGAAGACGGATTATTCATACCAGAAGATTTTTCAAAACTCGCAATGGATGGAGTTCTTGTAGGAAATGGAGTTAAAAGATTTGAAGGTGTATTCTCTTCAAACAAAAAGGTCTTAGAATCCCACCTTCAATATCCTCTGGCACACAATCTCTGCGCCCTTGCAATCTTTGAGTATGAAAGAGAGGGGGAAGACGACCTTTTTTCACTCACACCCCATTACATAGCTCCTCCCCCGGTTCCCGCAGAAAAAATTTCAGAACTCCAGTCTATGCTTAAATGATTGGGAGATGGTCAATTCATCCATCATATCTATGGAACCTCCCACAGGAATTCCAGATGTGATCTTGAGCAATTTTACATCCGAAATTTCCCGGATTTTCTCCTTTATATAAAAAGCGGTTGCATCACCCTCAACGGTAGGGTTGGTAGCAATAATTACTTCCTTAAACCTTTTACTCTTAATTCTTTCCATCAACGCCTTTATCCTGTTCATAACCTCTTCGTCTTTTTCTATTGAAATTACACCGTGAAGAATATGGTAATGTCCATTATATATCCCTGCCTTTTCAATCGCAATGACCGATGGAATATCTTCCACAACGCAGAGAACCTCCTCCCTCTTTTCATCGGAACATAAAGGACATATATCATCTGATTTTAAAAATCCGCATTCCTCACAGAGCTTCAATTTTTCCTTCAAATCAATTATATCTTTAGCAAGTTTCATCACCTTTTCTGGTTTCTCTTTCATCAAATGCACTGCATACCTCATGGCAGTTTTTTCTCCCACTCCTGGAAGGATCTTGAAACTTTCTATAAGGGAGAAAAAGGGATTTTTCTTTTTCATTTTTTCTTTTCAAGATTGACGAGGGTGCCCCCATATTCTTTCAAAAGAGGCTTTAAGAATGGATGAACGGAATTATTTTTACTTTCTTTTTCCTTTTCTTTTTCCATACCGGACTGGATTCTCTCCTTTAACGCACATATTTTCATAAATGTCACATCAAGCATGCTTTTGGTAAAGGGAGACCTCAAAGCCCTTTCTGTCTCGCTGGAAAGTATTTCAAACAGTCTCAGAAGGCGCTCCCCTGGAACAAGTTTTGTAAATTCTTTCACCCTCTCTTTATAAGAGGGGGTGCCGGATATGATGTTCCTGTCATCAGTCAGTGATAAAACAAGAGCATCCCTTATTACCTGGAGAAGATGGGCACAGAATTTTCCGATATCTATTCCTTTGGTATAAAGCTCCCTTACCTCGCTTAAAAGGCTCTCGTCTCCTTTAATAACGAGTTCAGCAATTTTAAGAATTTTTGATTCAGGAAGTATTCCGAAGCATTTAATAACATCCTCTTCTTTTATTACCCCCTCCGAAAAACTTGAAACCTGATCGAGCATGCTCAACGCATCCCTCATACTCCCTTCTGACTCCACCGCAATCAACCTTAATGCTGAATCCTCTATTTCTATTCCTTCCTTTTTCGCAATTTTCTTTAAATGATTGATTATTTCGTCATCTGATAAAGGAACAAAAGTAAATCTTAGGCATCTTGATATCACTGTGGAAGGAAGTTTGTGGGGTTCTGTAGTAGCAAGGACGAATATCACATGCAATGGAGGCTCTTCAAGAATTTTCAAAAGCGCATTAAACGCGCTTATGGATAGCATGTGGACTTCATCAATTATATACATCCTGTATCTTCCCTTTGTAGGTAAAACCTGCAGATTATCCCTTATTTCCCTCACATCATCCACACCGGTATAACTTGCTCCGTCTATTTCAAGGATGTTCATTGAAGTCCCCTGATTTATCTCAACACATACATCGCAGGAATTACATGGCTCTGGCGTGGGACCTTTAACGCAGTTTAGAGATTTTGCAAGAATCCTTGCGACCGTTGTCTTCCCAATTCCTCTTGGTCCTGTAAAAAGATAGGCATGATAAATTTTTCCGCTTTTTATAATGTTTGAAAGTGTCTGCACTATGTGAGTCTGTCCCACTACCTCTGAAAGGGTAAGCGGTCTATATTTTCTCGCAAGCGGGTAGCCCATCTTTTTAAAATTGCCGGGTCACCTGCGCAATGGATTCCCTGCTTACCGCTGCTGCCTTTCGGCCCTGACGGGGTTCACAGGTCTTTCCATCCGCAGAACCCGGCAAAAACTATTTTAAGAAAATTCCCATTCTTTTTCAAATTAAAAAATAAATTTCTCCGTTGATTTTTTATTTTTATAATCCTAAAACTCCCCGAGAACCTTTGTTATGTAGAATGATTAAAACACTTTTTAGTTATTCCTCAAAAATTTCTTTGATGTCAATCTTTTCGTGTTGACCCTCTAATTCGGCGGAAGGAAGAAGATGGGAAATGTTGTATTTTTCTAAATATCCAAGAAGAATTGTTAAAAGTTTTTTGAATAGCGCGGAATCTGTCTCATCTTTCAATACATCCAAAACGAATTTCAACGCATCCGACGGAATAATTTTCAATTTAACTATTTCGCCTCCCTTAGCAATAAAAGGCGATGAAAAATTTCCCGGGGTAAATAATCTTTCATACATTGCAGAATATAAACTGGAATATTCTTTCCTAATTCTTCCCACAAATTCATTTAGAGCAAGAAGAAATTGCTCTTCGGTTGGCTCTTTATGGGTCAAAAGGTCCATACCCACATTAAGGGTTGATAGCCTGGTTAAAAATTCTACAATGAGGTCTGATTTGACAACATATCCATGTTGTGGAGCAATTACTTCTGGGAAGGGGTTTAAAAGGGATATTCTATCAATAGTGTGTTTGATAGCCAGATTGGAAGGCATATATATTGAATGAAACAAAGATATTCCTTCCCATGCCTCCTCCGTAGCGTAGATAGGGCGTCCTTTTACTGTATTGAGACCACCCATAAAATCTCCTGTAAATAGAACTCTGCTTTCAAAATCGTAAAGCATCATGGCACCGCGAAAATGACAAAAATATGCTGGAACGAATTTAATTCTGTGTCCTGTATGTTTTATGTGAACTGTTTCGCTTCTGAAATCTTCCACTGCCTTCAATCTTTTAGCAGGTATTCCATACATTTTTATTAATCTCATGGTATCCTGGGATGTTATCACAACAGCCCCTGGTGCTATAGAAAGGAGAAATGGGGTTGCAGAGGAAACATCCGGGTCCTGATGTGATAAGAAAATTAAATCAATTTTATCAACTCCGCCGATTAATTCCTCCAGGGATTTAGTCAACGGGTCTATATCAACTCGTGAACCAGGATCCATTATGAGATTTATCGCTTTATTTTCCTTTTTGAAAATTTTCACATAAATGTTTCTGTGAAAATCTTCTTCGTCGCTTCTAAGAAGATAAAAGTTTTTCCCAATCTCCTGAATTTGATACGCCATGTTTCCTCCTTTTGAAAAAATTTTTTAAGTTCATTTTATTTATACAATATATACATGTTTTTATTCATTTCAAGTTTTTTTAATTTTTTAAAAAGCGAAAAAATAAAAATAACCTGTTGATTTAAGTTTTTAAAGTTGAAAATTCCTTGACACCTGCATTGTGCCTTTTTAAACTGAATAAAAAGGAGAAGACGATGGAGAAAATCTACAGAGATGAACTAATTAAAATTTACAAAGAAAACGCTGTTTTTCCATCTCATGATGAGATAGATTTAGACAACTATGACAAACTCAATCACATACTACCCCTTTTACATAATTCATGCTTACATCATGAAAAATGCTGGAAAAATATTGGGGAGCAAGATAAAAATAGTGGGAAGGAAAAACTTGATTACAACAGAATTTCATATCCTTACATAGGGGAAGAATACAAAAATCAGGTTTTATGCATTGGCATAAATCTCTATGATTGGGGAGGATGGAATGCACTTGAAAATTTATTCTGTAAAGAAAATGGAGTTATAAAAAGTTTAGAAAAAAATAAAAAGAGGATGAACTTTGGTGTTGAAAACTACCGGGGCACACTTTTTTTCCACAGACTGGCTGTTTATGCAAGCATTATTTTAGAAAAACATTTAAACACGTATGGAAAAACTGTCATTTCGCAGAATGGGAAAAATATCTATGATGACTTTGAAGTATTAGTTGGGACTGTGAAAAAAATAGCCTTCGTTGAAGCAGTAAAATGCTCTCCTAAAGGAAACCGTTCTTGTCCTACACGGGAGATGTTAACTTTTTGCCCTCAGTATTTTTTACTGAAAGAGATTCTTGTTTTAAAACCCGAAGTTATTCTTATACTTGGTAAAGAGGTTTTTGAGGCGTTAAAAGAAGCATCAAATGTTATCTATTCCTTTTCAATAAAAGATGTCTCCTATTCTCAGCGATGTGGTTTCTATGAACTTGGCATAGAGGGGCAAAACTTCAAGGGGTTCTGGGTTATTCATCCCACCGCTCCGAGAGGAGTTTCAACTGAAATCGCTTGTGAGTTATTTAAATTGAAGAAAACAATCCAATCTTCACAGGCATTTTTTCTTTAAATCAGGAAATTTTTTGTTCTTTTAGATTAAACCCTAACTTCCATTTGACCATAATAAAAAATCTGATTAAATTATAAAAGATGAAAGAAGAGAAAAAGACCGAAGAACTGCAACCGGCTGTTTTGCCCCTTCTTCCGCTGAGAAATCTGGTCGTTTTTCCTGCATTTCCTGTCCCCCTCTCAGTGGGAAGGGAAAAGTCAAAAAAGGCAGTGGAAACCGCAGTTTCGGGTAACAAAATCATAGCCCTTTTTACCCAGAAGGATCCAAATGTGGAAGACCCTAACATCAATGACATCTACGAATGGGGGGTTTCAGCAAAAATCCTGAGATTCCTGAAAATGGGAGATGGAACCCAGAACATAGTGGTTCAGGGTTTATACAGAATAAAACTTAAAAATTTTGAACAGACAACTCCCTATGTCCGTGTAGAAGTAGATTACATAAAAGAAGAGTATGACCCATCTGACCCTGTAATAGAGGCATTGAAAATAAACATAAAAGATTTGACCATGAAAGTTATAGAACTTGCTCCCAATATTCCATCGGAAGCAGGAAGCGTGGTTCAGAATGTGGAAAATCCCATTCTTCTCACCGATATGATTGCAGCCAATTTGAGAATTGGAGTAGAGGAAAAGATAGAAATTCTTGGAAAAGTTGATTTAAAGGAAAGAATGAAGCTCGTTCTAAAACATCTTAATAGAGAATATGAAATTTTGAAAATAAGCAAGGAGATCCAATCCAATGTTAAGGAGGAGATAGACAAAACCCAGAGGGAATACTATCTGAGAGAGCAGTTGAAAGCCATAAAAAAGGAACTCGGAGAGTATGACGAAAAAACTACGGAAATAGAAGAGCTGGAAAAAGCAATAAAAGCGGCTGGCATGCCTCCTCATGTGGAAAAGGTGGCTTTGAAAGAGCTTCAGAGGCTGGAAAAAATTCCCACACAATCTCCAGAATACATTGTTTCAAGAACATACCTTGACTGGTTAATTGAACTTCCCTGGTCAAAATCAACTGAGGATGAGATTGACCTTGATAAGGCAAAGAAGATTCTTGACGAAGACCACTACGACCTTGATAAGGTGAAAAAGAGGATAATTGAATACCTTGCGGTAAAAAAACTCAAAAAGGACATGAAAGGACCAATCCTTTGCTTTGTGGGTCCCCCTGGAGTTGGAAAAACCTCTCTCGGTAAATCAATTGCGAGGGCTCTGGGTAGAAAATTTGTTAGAATTTCCCTCGGTGGAATAAGGGATGAGGCGGAGATAAGGGGGCACAGAAGAACTTATGTGGGTGCCCTTCCAGGAAGGATAATACAGGGGATAAAAAAGGCTGGAACAAACAATCCGGTTTTTATGCTTGACGAGGTTGATAAAATAGGATTGGATTTTAGAGGAGATCCAGCCTCTGCCCTTCTTGAGGTTCTTGACCCGGAGCAGAATCATTCTTTCTCAGACCATTACCTTGAGGTGCCTTTTGACCTTTCAAAAGTTTTCTTCATCACGACTGCTAATATCCTTGATACAATTCCTCCTGCGTTAAGAGACAGAATGGAAGTTATTGAGATTCCGGGCTATACACTTAATGAGAAGGTTCACATAGCTTTCAACCATATAATCCCGCAGCAGTTGAACGAACACGGGCTCACCTCCGAGCATGTAGAATTCACAAGGGAAGCTATTGAAGATATTATTGAGTATTACACAAGAGAGGCGGGGGTGAGGAATCTTCAGAGGGAAATTGCAAACATAATGAGGTGGGTGGCAAAGGGTGTTGCAAGTGGTGATATAACAAAGAAAGTTATAACTCCTGAAAAAGTGAGGGAAATTCTGGGTCCTGAGCAGTTCTATAAAGAGGTTGCAGAAAGAACTCAGAAGCCCGGGGTAGCAACGGGTCTTGCATGGACCCCTACAGGAGGTGACATCCTTTTCATAGAATGCACGAAGATGAGAGGAAAGGGGAACATAATTCTTACCGGACACCTTGGAGATGTGATGAAGGAGTCCGCACAGGCAGCATTAAGCTATGTAAAAGCCAATGCTTCAAAACTGAACATTGACGAGACTGTATTTGAAAACACGGATGTTCACATACATGTTCCTGCAGGTGCTATTCCAAAAGATGGTCCATCTGCAGGAATTGCCATTTTGATTTCACTCGTTTCACTTTTCAAAAACCAGCCGGTAAAAAGTGAACTGGCGATGACCGGCGAGATCACTTTGAGGGGAGCGGTCCTTCCTGTAGGTGGAATAAAAGAGAAAGTTCTTGCTGCCAAACGGGCGGGAATCAAAGAGGTCATACTTCCTGACAAGAACAAGAAGGACCTGGAAGAAATACCTGCGGACGCAAAAGAAGGTCTTCACTTCCACTTTGTTAATACTCTGGAAGAAGCCATAAAATACGCTTTTAAAGAGGAATAATCCTTTTTGCTCAGTAAGAATTAAAGGGAAAGGATGAAAAAATCATCATAAGGTGGTAAAATTATCTTATGAATGATGAGGGGCTTAAAACCCTTATTTCCCTGGCTGAGTTTGAAGGAACAGACCCTTATGAATTCATCTCCTCTGTCCAATGCGGAAATAAAAAAATGCCTGTGTTCAAAGTCCTGTTCACAAACTTTTGTGAGAAGAACTGCCTTTATTGTGCAAACAGAAGAGACCGGGATGTGAAAAGGTTTTCCTTCACACCAGAAGGTCTTGCGAAAACATTTTACGAACTTTATACAAAAGGATATGTGGAAGGAATCTTCATAAGTTCCGGAATTCACCACAATTCGTTGAGAACAATGGAAAAAATCCTTGACGCTGCAGAAATCCTTCGGAAAAAATACAAGTATACAGGCTTTATGCATCTGAAGCTCCTTCCGGGAGTGGACACACCTTCTATAGAAAGGGCGGTGGAGCTGGCAGACAGGGTTTCTATAAATCTTGAAGCCCCATCCCATAGAAGGCTTGTGGAAATAGCGGGCGAAAAAAGATTTGAGGAGCTATTCAATGTCTTAAGAAAAGCCCATGAAATGAGGTCAAAAAAGGAAAAAAGAACGGGTTTATGCACACAGTTTGTCGTTGGAGCTAGTGGAGAGAGCGATTTTGAAATTTTAAAAACTACTTTCCTCTTGCGAAGGGCTTTTCAACTGCAGAGGGTTTACTACTCGGCATTTTATCCTGTTCCTCAAACTCCCCTTGAAAATCTAAAAAGGGTCTCTAAAAGAAGGGAATTCAGGCTTTATCAGGCATTCTACCTTATAAAAAATTACGGTGTTAAGCCCGAGGATTTTTTATTTGAGAATGGATTCCTGAAAGAGGAGACGGACCCAAAGGAAGGGGTTTTCAAAAAAATTTTCGGAGACAGATTGATTGAAGTGAACAGGGCGCCCCTTGAAATCCTCATGCTTATTCCAGGGATAGGAATAAAAACAGCAAAAAGGATAGTGGAGATAAGAAGGGAAAGCAAAATAAAGAATGTGAATCAGCTTTTAAAAACAGGAGCTACTAAAAAATCTTTGAAATACATTCTCATAGATGGCAAAAATTATGCTATGAATTCACTCTTCTGAAAGGAGGAAAAGCCACCTTTCCAAGGAGAAGCCTTCTTTCCGGGTCATTAGGGATTTTCTTCAAAAGGTAATAACCCATAAGTGCGAAACCCGCAGATTCAACAGATTTAACCGGAAACCCGAATTCATCGGAAACCGTGACCACTTTAAGTTCCTCCCTCAGCCGGTTTAGTAGATAGAGATTTTTGGCACCACCTCCACAAATTATAATCCTTTCCGGTTTATAAGGGGAATATCTTTTGATTGCATCAATTATACTTCTTACCGTTATCTCTGAAGCAGTTGAAACGATATCTTCGGGTGAAAGATTTCTTTCTTGTGATAGGGAAATCAATTTCTGTATGAACGGCATACCAAAATCCTCCCTGCCAGTGCTTTTAGGAGGTTTCTTCTTGAAAAAGGGATGAGAAAGCAGTTCCTTTATTATCAATTCATTCGCCCTTCCCCTTGAGGCAATTTTCCCATCCTTATCCATTTCCTTTCCGAAAAATTTTTTCACTACTCCATCAATCACCATATTCCCGGGACCTGTATCAGAGGCAAGCATTGGCTGTGAGTTTATGAATGTTATATTTGCAATTCCCCCTATATTCACAACAGCCCTCTTTTCATTCTTTGAGTAAAAAAATTCCCTATGGAAAAAGGGGGAAAGAGGAGCACCTTCTCCCCCTCCTGCAATATGGGCGGGTCTGAAGTCTCCAACCGTAATGATACCTGTTCTTACCGCAATCACCGATATATCACCTATCTGAAGGGTCCCCCTTACCTTCAGGCTTCCAACTTTAATAAATTTAGGAAGATGCCTTATCGTTTGACCATGTGAGGATATCAGGAGAATTTTATTTTTTTCTATCCCAAGAGAATCTATAAATTTTTTTGCAGAGATGGCAAACATTTCTCCCAGGGCAAAGTTCGCGTATGTCAACTCCTCAAGGGTTGTAATTTTTAAAATAAAATCCTTTACTTCAGAAGGATACGGGTAAAAGGCACCTCTGACAAACTTCGGTCTCCTTTTAACTTCAATAAGTGAGACATCTATTCCGTCCACGGATGTCCCGGACATCATGCCAATCGCGAAACCCATCTTTTATTTTGAGCACCCCATATTTTTAAGGATTTCTATTACCTTTTCCGGTGAATAATTATGGCAGGATGAGCAGACAGCCCTTGCGGAATCTCTGTTCAAAAATTTTGATTTATCCGTGAGGTGTTTATCCGGAACATCGTGGCAATAGGTGCATCCTATACGATTTTTAGAATGAGGACCCTCAAGCCATCTTGTTATTCTCTCGGCATGACAGGGAAGGCATCTGGAGGAAAGTTCACTCAATCCTGCATATTTATCAAAATAGGTTTCTATGAACTTCTCCATTACCGGATTTGGGGGTGCCACAGTAGGTTTTACTGCTATGAGGTCATACCTCACAGTAGTGGGACTGACAAGCCCCATCTGGACGAAGTTAAAAGGTCTTTTACCGCTAATCCTCAACTGAAGTTTTCCAAGATGCTGTCCCCTTATAGTTGATTTCAAAATCAATGCTTTGCCAGCAACTCCTGGAGCAGTCAAATATTCTTCAGAATGGGCTGAGACCACAACATCAACTCCTTCAACCATTGGAAAGAAACCCTGGTCATTTGAATAACCGAGATGGGAGAGGACCACAACTACATCCACATTTTCCTTTCTGGCTACATCTGCTATTCTTTGAAGTGTTAGAACTGGAGGCTCCAGAAAATATCCCTCCACCACTACTCCGGGGTGAAGAACGCCGGTTAAAAGAACCTTTCTCCTTTCAAATTTCTTTATGATATATGGGATAAACGGATTATTTCCGTTAGCATCAAACAGGTTTGCAAGAACGATGGGCACATTGTTTTTTTCTGCTTCCTTTTTCAAAAACTGAACCCCAAAAAAGAAATCCATCTCTCCGGGAGTGATGGCATCGTATCCAATCTTTCCGAAGGCATCCATAATCAATCTCGCCCTCAAGAAATGAATGAAAAGGTTCTCCCCCTGCAGACCGGTCCAGTCTCCTGCATCTACAAGGAGAGCGTGCTCTGAAAAAGCCTTCTCCCTGAGTGCGAGCGTTTTCAGAATGGCGAGGTCTCCAAGATACTCTTCAGAAGTCCGGACTGACTTCAATTTCCCCCTTATATCTGCTGTGAATAGAATGGTAAGTGTGTCTTCCTCAGCGATGAAGAGATTGCAATTTAAAAAATTTAAAAAAAGGCTACCCAAAAAGAAGATTAACAGCCTCTTTGACATTCTTCACCTCCTTTAATTCTATTTCGTATTTCTTCGTTTTCTCCAATGGTGGAACTATTGCTAATTCAAAACCCAGTTTCTTTGCTTCAAGAAGCCTCTTTTCGGCACCCGTAACCCTCCTTACCTCCCCGGTAAGACCTATTTCTCCAAATGCTACAATTTTTGGTCCGATTTTTTTGTTTTTCAAACTTGAGAGAACTGATAGAAGAACCGGAAGGTCCGCAGAAGGGTCTCTCACAAAAATTCCACCGACAACATTTATAAATATGTCCTTTGTCCTCAGGTCAATTCCCAATTTGTTCTCAATTACCGCAAGCAAAATAGAAGACCTGTTGTAGTCAATCCCTATTGAAACCCTCCTCGGCGTCCCGAAAGGGGTGTAAGATGCCAGAGCCTGAACTTCAAGAAGAAACACCCTGTTGCCTTCAATGTGAGGAAATGCCACACTTCCTGGACTTTCAAGGGTGCTTTCTGATATGAAAAAGGATGATGGGTTTTTTACCTCCTTCAAACCCCTCTCCTCCATCTCAAATATTCCTATCTCATTTGTTGAACCGAAGCGATTCTTTATGCTTCTCAGAATCCTTAAAGATGTATTTTTTTCACCTTCCAGGTATAGAACTGTATCAACTATGTGCTCAACGAGCTTCGGTCCGGCAATTATCCCTTCTTTTGTTACATGGGCGAGAAAGAATGAAGAAATGTTCCTGCTTTTACAAAACTTTGTAAGTCTATGGGTTACCTCTTTTAATTGAGAAGGTGTTCCTGGTAGTGTAGGAATCTCGCATACCTTCATTGTCTGAAGGGAATCAAAAATCGCTACAGAAGGACCGGTCTTTTCAATCGCTTCCTCTATGGATTCAACCTCAATCTCCGATGAAAAAAAGACATTTTCTCCAGAAAAACCTATCCTCTTCGCCCTCATCCTTATCTGGGAAAGTGACTCTTCACCACTTACATAAAGCACTGTATTTCCTTTTTTGCTCAGGGCATCTGCAACCTGAAGCATGAGGGTTGATTTCCCAATACCCGGTTCCCCGCCTATTAATACCTGATTTCCAGGAACCAATCCTCCTCCCATAACCCTATCAAACTCTTCTATATCTGTTTTTATCCTCTCCTCAGCTTCTTCTTTTAGTTCGTCATACCTCTTTATTGTGGGAGCCTTTGCAGGCTTTTCTTCTTTTTTGACCTCCATTTCTCTGAATGTATCCCATTCCTCACACTGCGGACACCTTCCAAGCCACTTCGGAGTGGTATAACCGCAAACCTCACAAACAAATACATTTTTCTTCTTCACAGGTGAACTACCGTCCTTCTGAGAACCCTCTCTTTCATCTCCGGTGGGAGGTTTAATATCTCGTCTATCTTCTTAAGCAATTTTTCCTTTTCTTCTGGAAGTCTGCCATTAAGGTCAATGTAGTTTGAAACATGGTCGGTCAAAAACTCTGAATTAACATTCAGGTTCTCTATGAAAAGCCTTAATTCCTTCATCACAGTTTCAGGAGATGCCTCCACAAAATCTCCCCTCTCCATCTTTTCATAAAGTGGGGTAAAAGGAAGAACGACGAGGGTCCTTATCCTTATGAAATGGGGATTTATACGGTTTAAAGCATCAGCGGTATGCAGAGCGTGTTCCATCCATCTCTTTTCGCCTCCCAATCCACTTATCACATACTCGCTCAATTCAAATCCAGCCTCTTTTGCCTTAAGCCCTGCCTCAACTGCTTCTGATGAACTGACGCCCTTTTTCACATAATTCAAAATGAAATCGTCTCCGCTTTCAAGCCCCACATGGAGCCTCGTAAGACCTGCCTTCCTTATCTCTTTTAAATCCTCAAATCTTTTGTTCAGAATTGTCCTTGACCTCGCATAACTCGTAATTCTCTGCACAGATGGAAATTTTTCCTTTATATACCTTATAACTTCTATAAGAAGATGGGGTTTCATAACGAGGCTGTCTGAATCACCGATGAAGACATTTTTCACCTCTCCCTGAAGGAGCCATGGTATTCCCAGTGCGGAACCAATGTATCTTACATCACCACCGTATCCTTTAAGCCATGCCATCTCCTTCGCCTGATCATAAACCTCCCTCAAAAAGTCAATATCCCTTTTTATCTCTTCTACATCTCTTAACTGAAACCTTTCAGCCTTATACATTGCACAGAACTCACATCTATTCCATGGACAATTTCTCGTTACCCTTATGAGAAGGCTGTATGCTTCTGAAGGTGGGCGAAATGGCGGGCTTTCAAAAGGCATCTCTAAAAATCAAATACAATCCCTACATACAAATTTTTACCTGTAAAATCCCACTTCTCAAACCTGTCGCCGAAAGGATGGGATTTTCTATTTATTTTCTGAACTATATACTCCGCATAAATTCCTGTGTAATTCACGCCAAAGTCCTCATCCATTTTGGCAGCGTGTTTCTTATCAAGGATGTCAAGGACCAAGATAATGCCTCCACCATAGTGATAGCCACTAACCACCCCCTTTTCTGTCGTTTTCCCATCAACAATTTTTTCCATAAAAAAGTGCCAGTCAAACCCACCTCTTCCGTATGGAACGAGGGGTTGATCTCTCATAAACTCAAGTCTGTAAAACAAACTCCACCTCAATGGGAAAAGATAAAAGATGTGGTCCCTTGCTGTAGAAGGTGTGTAAACTCCGTCCTCCTCAATTAGTCCGTATCCCTTCTCCCTGAAAAATCCACCCCTTAGAGAAGTCCCAAGGACTCCGAAGTATCTAAAATTGAAGAATTCAAATCCAAATTCTCCTTCAATCATGAAATGCCCACCGCTTCCATAAATCTCATCCCATCTGTATTCAGATAGTTTGTCGGGATGGTAATTCGTCCCCAAAAGGCTTATCGTCCAGTGTCTCGGTGATTCTGAAAATGCAGGGCTTATCCAGAAAGTAAGTAGTAAGAAACCGAGGAGGATTCTCTTCTTCAAAAAAATGAGGGGCATAATGAATAAAAGGATGAGAAACCTGTCGTCAAAGATATAAGAAATGACCTTTGAAAATTCTTTTACGAATGGTGGCAGTTTTTTGAAAATATGGAAGAAAGATGTGTAGTAGAAATGCACTATTTCTCTTCCAGGAAAAAAATGGTTCATGATATTTCTTATCCCCCTCAAAATCTCAAAATTTCCTTCTGGATGAAGAGACGTGATTACGCATCCTCCATCTTCATTTATAATTTCCCCTACCCCAAGTGTCTCATATGGTATCCCCTCAATCTCAGGAGATAATGAGCTCACCATATCGCTATAATCCACAGCCCTTATTGAAAGGAAATACCTTTTTCCATTCTCAAGTCCTGAAAGGGTATAGGAAGTTGCTTCCCCGGAATTCACATCAACTTCATGGGTATAGAGCCCTATAGTGGGAGCTGCTATTGGTGAATCAGAATCACCAGCTTCCCTCCAGTATATCTCAAACCTCTTAATGTCTCTGTCAGGGTGTTTGTCCCATGATAGAAAGAGAACCGAATTACCCCCTCTTGCTTTAAAACCCGTGGGAGTATCGGGAACATCATCCAGTTTTATTAAGATGTTCGTCTTTATCACATCTCCCCCTCCTGAAGGGGTAACATATATATACACATTGTAGTCTCCGTCTCCTTCTTTAAAATCTATCCAGGGTTTTATTTTTGTATAGATGTAGGTATTTGATGTTATGTTTCCCTCAGCATTTTCAGATATGAGTTCTCCCGTTCCAATTTCCCCGCTTCCTCCAACCTCTATCCTGAATTTCCCCGCGGTGTCTGATTTCCATTTTACTGTAATTTCCTGCTTTTCCGTGACTGTGCTTGAGGGAGAAATTTCTTCAACCGTTATAGTGGCGCCTGCTCCAGCCTTTGCCATCAAACTTAAGATAAATCCTGAAATCAAAATTTTTCTCATGAATGCAGTATATCAGTTAAATTCAAATCATTCAAGTATTGTCAAAATGGAATTCCCTCGCCCATATATGTTGCCACAAAAGACACCATTTAAAAATTAACTTGACTTTCTTTTTATATTTCTGATAAAGTGAGAACATGAAAAGGATTTTTATTTTTTCAGCAATTTTCTTTTTACCACTCCTTGCGGATGGAAAAGAAAATTATGCATTTTTGGGAGCAGATTTTGGACCAATGCTTTCCATATCCCACACCTATAATCAAACCCATGACCTTGACCTTGGAGGAGGAATAAGAGGAGGATATATCACCAACTGGTTACAGGTTTACGGTGATTTCCTTTTCTCCGGTGGATTTGGAGGAAAGATTGATGGGGAAAGTTATAGCACAAAGGGAATCTGGCTGGATTTAAACGGATGCTTTAAACCATTAGGAGACATTGATAGGCTTGCCCTTTACATAGGACCTGGCTTTGGGCTTGCTTATTTTTCTTCAGACATTAATGATTTCAGCAAAACCTCCTGGAGCGTGAACGGAATTGTCGGTGCGTCTCAAAAAATTGGTTCAGGAAGAGCGGGTATGAACATTGAAATAAAATATACAGGAATTACATTTCCCCCTGGCACCGAAAATCTTCTTTTTACAATCTTCAAGTTTTACTGGGATTTCACATTTTAGGTAATGGAAATTCCATTCCATATAAATGTTCCCATAAAGATGCTCATTGAAAGAATTGATGAGGTGATAGAGAACAGGATAAATCCGGAGGTATATGTGGATGCTCAATCTTTAAAGGAAATCTCTCCCGAATCCGTAGAGATAACTGCTGAAAAACTGAAGAAGGCAGGGATAAAAACCACCCTTCATGCTCCTTATATGGACCTCAATCCTGGAGCGAGGGATGAGGATGTAAGAAAAATCTCGGTTGACAGGATTTTGAGTAGCATAAAACTTACCCTCCCATTTGAACCCCTTATGATTGTGTGTCATCCCGGATACTTTGACTACAATTATTCATTCAATTACTCAGTATGGGCTGAAAAGGCATATCGTTCTTTCAGTGAGATTGGCGAGGAATGCTCAAAAAATGGTCTGAAAATTGCTATTGAAAATGTCTTTGAAAGAAATCCAGACAATCTATGCTTCCTGCTTTCAAGGCTTCCATCAGAACAATTCGGCTTTTGCTTTGACCCAGGGCACGCAAATCTCTTTACGGAGGTGGAAATGAAGGTATGGCTTGAAGCTCTCGGGGAGAGGCTTTTTGAAATGCACATCCACGATAACAGAGGAAAGTATGATGAGCACCTCCCTGTGGGAGATGGAAATATAAGGTATGAAGAGATATTCCGCATCACAATGGGCAAAAAATTCATATTCACCCTTGAGCCTCACAAAATTGAAGACCTGAAAAGAAGCATATCAAATTTTTTGAAGATGGTTAAATGAAGCCAATCCTATTTACAATAAATCTTGGATTTATAAAAATTCCGATTCACTCCTATGGAGTTATGCTCGCCCTTTCATTTTTCATAGGAACAATCATTGCAGCAAGATATGCCCAGAGAAAAGAGGGAATATCGGAAGACGATTACATCTCAGCAACAATGATAACAATGATAGGAATTTTGATAGGCTCAAGGATATTTTTCATAGTTGAACACTGGGAAGACTACAGAAGAAACATCCTTGAGATTTTCGCTGTCTGGAAGGGAGGGCTTGTCCTTTACGGAGGGCTCTTCGGAGGCATAATAACTGGAATTATAGTTGCCTGGAGGAAAAAAATACCAGTTGGAAAATATTTTGATGCAGGAGCCCCATCCGTAGCACTCGGCGTGTTTCTCACAAGAATTGGATGCTTCCTGAACGGATGCTGTTACGGAAAACCAACGGATTCACCATTCGGTGTATCCTTTCCCGAAGGAAGTTACGCCTATATAAAACATCTGAGAGAGGGACTTATATCTCCAAAAAGCGATTTCTCACTGCCCGTCCATCCCACAGAACTATATGAATCCTTCGGTGGACTGATCATTTTTGGAATAATGCTCCTTTTGAGAAAGAGAAAAAAGATATACGATGGAGAATACATGATTCAATTCCTCATCCTTTATTCAATATTGAGACTAATTGTTGAATTCTTCAGGGGAGACCACCCAGCCTGGTTCCTTTCCACATTTACAACTCCCCAGGTTATAAGCATCTTTATATTCATCGTATGCTCTTTCTATGAGATTTTCAGGATAATAAAAAAATAAGAAAGGAGGAATTATGAAGAATAAACTGTGGTTAATAGCAGTGTTAAGCCTCTTCGTCTCTTCAAAAACCGAAGCCCGTTTCTATGACATTGGAGCGAGGGCCAAGGGGATGGCTGGCGCACAGGTTGCTGTTGTGAACGATGCATCTGCAGTTTACTGGAATCCGGCAGCGCTCTCATTTATAAAACCAAAATTCAGTATGGGAATAAACGCATCTGCACAGTTTTATACATACGGCGATTTCATTGGAAAAGCCACAGATATGTTTGATGAATATGTGAATGAGAAATATGAAGGGTATGACAACAAAATTTCTTACATAACAGATGTCCTCCCAAACAAAGAGGAAATTTCAGAAAGCGATGTCGGGCTTATGATAGGTCTTACAAAAGATACCCTTGATTTATTTTCATCAGATTTTTACATTGATATTGCTGGATATGCTGGAATTCCAGTAGCAGTAAAAAATTATGGAATAGGAGCATTCTCTTTTTATAAGGCTGGGGCATGGTTTGTTCCTGACCTTGAATCCACAGGAAGTCCATCTCCTGATGCGGTAACAGCAATTGAGAGGCTTGCAGATAATCCTCCTGAACCATCCCAGCATTTCTTCAGCGATGATGTCAGAAATGACCTCATTAAAAGAATTGAAGACCTGGGCGGCGATTGGGCATTAACCAATCCATCAACAGGCAGGAAATACGCAGAAGACTATGTGAACAGGGTTGAGGAGGGTCTTATAAAAGAGGGCTATAAACCTGGATTGAATGAGAAAAAATTTGCTGATGCTGCCTACAGGGTGGCGAGAGGGACAAAGATGATAGAGGATTCTGCTGCCACCGATTACACACTTAACAAAACGAAGATAACCCTGAAGACCCTCTTTCTAACAGAGGTTCCGATTTCTTACTCCTACAGATTGAACGACAAAATTGCAATTGGCGGAAGTTTCAAGGTTCTTTACGGAGTTGGCTATCAAAGGGACCTCAGATTTATGGAGGAGATAAACTGGGATGATTTTAAAGATGAGGCTTTTAAATTTGGAAGCGGAAAGACAAATGTCGGAATAGACCTCTCCCTTCTTTACTCGGAAGGTTTTTTGAGGGCTGGATTTATAGCAAAAAACATAAACTTTCCATCCTTTGATACGAACACAGGGGGAAGCATAAGGCTATATCCCCAGTTAAGGGGAGGGGTCGGGTTCGTCTTCTTTAAAAATCTTTTAACCGTTGCATGCGATATGGATTTATATCCTGTTAAATCCCTGAACAGGGACATAAAGGAAATGGATCTTTCTCTTGGAGCAGAGGTTAATCTGAAATGGGTAGCCTTTAGAGGAGGATACAGACACAGCCTTACAGAGGGAATGGAACTCGGAGAATTCGGGGTAGGAATGGGCTTTGACATCTACATAATGAAAATTGACATAGGCTTTACCCTCGGCAACTGTACTGTACATAGAGATCATTACCACTTTGTGAGTGTTTGTGAGGGGCTTCGCCCCTCACGCTCCCCATTTTTATTTTTTTATCTTTTTTGGCGAAAGGGATATGTTGATAAATGGGAATTATT
>Ga0272445_1000574_pt1 | contig 33825 bp, 37 predicted proteins | sample YNPCB0031_FD_194404 | JGI IMG/M metagenome (GOLD analysis project Ga0272445, IMG submission 194404) | Hot spring sediment microbial communities from Yellowstone National Park, WY, United States - YNP-CB-003-1 | ecosystem: Environmental > Aquatic > Thermal springs > Hot (42-90C) > Sediment... | reverse complement strand
CTCCAGGGGGGTCAAGGCGGCGTCTGGCTCAGTGTGGCGGGAGACGCGGTCCACCAACACGTAGATCGTCTTACCTATGGACACTACGCGGGTCTTCACGTCGAAGTGCGGCCAGAACTCGTCGCATTTATACACCGCGACTAAGGCCTTGGCGTAGATGCGGGGCCAGCTGAACATGAGGCTGTCCAGCCTCACGTTGGCCGCGACCCGGCAGGGCCTGCCGAAGGATACTGTGTACTCCGCGGGGCCTGAGGCTGAGAAGGAGGGGTTCTCCAAGTCGAGTTCTCCCAGCTCGGGGAGCTCCACGGAGAAATCTAGAGAGAGGTTTAAAATGTTGCCGGAGCCCGTGACTGAGAAAGAGACGTCGTGTTTGGACTGGAGAGACAGTAGCTAAACCTAGATTATTGTCCAGAGGGGTGGGACTTTCACTTCTTTATTTGCCTACTCTAATATGGAAGGTGCAGATAGCCGATATGACGCGATTTAAGGTCAGCGAATTTTCGACTTAAGATACCGCTTAACAACTTTATAAAAAATGCTTATCTTGCCATGTGGTGGGTCATTGCCTTGATCCGTATACCGATGGGGTTGACTTCACCACTACGCCCTCTCCTGAGCACCTCGCGTATCAGGACTATGCGATAAGGCGCATAAAGCTGACACTCGCCGTGTTGGTGGTATTTAACAACATCCTCATTGTACAGACACTAACCCGGCCATCGCGGTTGGTGATATGTCAGCGATACCGCTTGTCCTAGCCATGGCCGTCTCCATAGCAACCCAGACTGTATCTACCTACCGCGGCAAGACGCTTAAGAGTAGTCACGTGTAGAGACTATGAGCCACGGAGGAAAAACGTGGAGGAATGAAAAAACCATTCATCTAATAATTATTATTACGCTTATTATTCTTGGCACTATATTTTACTATCTAATCGACTATTTACGCTCCATACTTGTGTCTTTTGTTGTCTATAGATTAGCGATTGCTTTTGCCCTTTTAATTAGCGTCATTACCTCTATGATTTATTACTACCTTGGAAAACGTTGGTAAAGGCTAGAGGTGTCGGAGATCATCTTCGGATTTATTTACTATTTGTCAATCACCTCATTATTTACAACACTATTTTTTATAGATAATATAGAGTTGGCATTCCAAGCGGCTCAAATTATGGCTACGATCTTCTTTGGCGGTTTAATGATCGCCGTTCTAATGTTCATAAACATTAAGACAAATACCCAGCGTACTGCTACTGCGCAACCACCGCAAGCCAACCCTCCTCCACAGCCCTCTCCAGTTCAGCCGCAGACCTTATCCCAGACGTCTCTGTTTCCGCTTCCTCAACCGGGCCAGCAGGTCATAGTTGAGATACAAGGAAGCCGCATAGTCTTAACAGTTCAAAATAACCGACAAGAGGTTTCAGCACAGACTTAAAGCGTGAAACTGCTCCTACATATATATTGAGAAAAGGTGAGCCATAAATTATGGCAAAGAGCTGAACGATGTTGCAAGGCACTCCAGACTATAAGGCTCGGAAGATCTAGAGTAGTTCGCGTGTAGATGTCACATCCGCCACGGCAGATGACATTGCGAATAACTAGAGGAGGGAGGTGGAGTGTTTATGGGAGAAACTAACCTAGATTTTAAGCGCGATGTGGCCGTTTAGGGCTTTTTCAAGCCTCTTCTCTACGTCGTCCCAGTTCACCACGTTCCACCAGTTTTCTACGTAGCTTCCGCGGTCGTTTTTGTACTGGAGGTAGTAGGCGTGTTCCCACACGTCTAGCGCCAGGAGGACTTGGGCGTCTGCGGCGTGCATGAGGTTGTGTTTCTCTATCTGGAGGATGAGCAACTGCTCTTCCAACGGCTCGTATATGAGGATGGCCCAGCCGACGCCTTCTACGTTTTTGGCGGCTTGGGAGAACTCCTCTTTAAACTTGTCGAAGCTTCCGAAGAACTTGTTGATTAGGTCTGCCGTCTTTCCGCCGGGCTTGCCGCCGCCCTTGCCGTGGGGCGCCATGTTGGGCCAGAAGATGGAGTGCATCACGTGGCCGTTGAGGTGGAAGGAGAGGTCCCTCAGCACGGCCCTTATGTCTATCTGCTGGAGCTCCCCCTTTCTGAACTTCTCCAGCTTTTCTAAGGCGGCGTTGGCGCCGTTGACGTAGGCTTGGTGGTGCTTCTGGTGGTGGAGCTTCATTATCTCCTCGGCGATGTAGGGCTCCAAGGCGTTGTAGGCATATGGGAGCTGTGGTAGGGAATACCTTTTTGTTGTTACCATGGCACCTCTCCGTTTTCACCATTTAAACATAATAGACGGAGGTGCAGACACCGCAGAAGACGCGGCGTCGGATTCGGGAGGCATCCTCAAGAGGGGCCGCGTCGGGCTCGGCGCCGACTCTACGTAGCGGCTTGGGGGCGGGCGGCCTGCCCGCCTGCGGCGGGAGGGGGGCTGGCGATGCGCGGCGTCTATGTGGGGCAGTCCTCTACCATGAGTTCGTCGCCTTCTATCCTGTATTTCGCCGGGGTGAGGGGCTCCGTGGTGAGCTCCGGCACTAGGGATGTGCCGGTTTTGAGGTCGAACTTGGCCCAGTGGCATGTGCAGACCAAGACGTCGCCCTCCAGCTGGCCCGCCGTGGTGAATTGGCAGAAGGCGTGGGGGCACTGGTCCCGGTAGATGTATATCTTGCTCCCCGTCTTGACGGCGAAGCAGTCTGTGCCGGGTATGGGGGTTATGGACCCCTCCTTTATCTCTGAGATTTTTATCCGCATGGTGCGGAGGCGATCTGTGGATTTAAGTCAGTCAGCGGTGAGGAGGCGCTCCACGAGCACTAGGGCGGCGGCCGTCGCGGCGGCGGAGAAGGCGGCGAGGTAGATCAACGCCGTTGCGTCGGGCGGCGTGCCGTAGGTCACGGCGTCTCTGCCGAGCTCCGTCAAGTAGGTCAGCGGATTGACGGCGCTTATGGCCCTGAGCCACTCTGGGAAGAACTGCCGGGGGAAGAGGGCGGTGGAGGTGAACATCAGCGGCATCGTTATGAAGTTGCTGACGACGCCGGGGGCGTGGAAGTCGCTTGTGTTTACCGTAAGCGCCGTGAAGAGTGCGGCGAAGCCCACGCCCGCGGCGACCAAGGCGGCGACCCAGAGAAGGAGGCTCGCGGGGTTTACCGAGTAGCGCACGCCCAGGAGGGCGCCTACCGCCAGTATCACGGGCACCGCGAGGAGGCCTCTGGTGGCGGCGCCGAGGGCCTTGGCGAGGAACACGGCGGCCTTGGGCGTCGGCGTGGCGAGGACCCTCCTTAGGTACCCCATCCGTCTGTCGAAGACTAGGCTCATGGAGCTGAACATCCCCGTGGTCATCACAGTTATCGAGACCATGCCGGGCAACATGTATGAGAGGTAGCTTCCCACGCCGAAGAACTGGGTGAGGAAGGCGCTGGGCAGGCCGGCCAGGCTGTTGCCGAAGAAGATTATCCACATGACCGGCTGCGCAATTATCATCAACCACATGTATCTACTACGGAGTAGCTTCAACACCTCTCTCTTGTACAAGGCGTACAGCTGGGCAATCATCGCCTCGCCCACCGGACCCGCATATATATCTTCCTCAAGTCTGTCTGTTCGCCTTCTATAGACGCGCCGGTTAGGTTTATGAACACCGTGTCGAGACTGCTCTTCTTAACCCTGACGCTTTTCACTCCCTCGACGGCCTTCACCACGTCAGCCAACACCTCCTCGGCCTTCCGCGTCTTGACGAGCACCTTCCCGTCTTGAGCCGCCACCTCGCCGAAGGAGGCCAGCCTAGAGACGTCCACCGGCTTCTCCACCTCCAGCTCAATCACGTCTACTCCGTACTTCGCCTTAAGCTCGTCCGGCGTCCCCACGGCCGCGATCTTCCCCTTGTTTATCACTGCAACCCTGCCGCACAGCTCCTCCGCCTCCTCCATGTAGTGCGTGGTGAGTAGAACCGTGACGCCGAACTCTCTGTTTATCTGCCTCACCACCTCCCAAAACCCAAGCCGAGCCCCCACGTCTAGACCAACAGTGGGCTCGTCCATGAAAAGTATCTCGGGCCCGTGTAGGAGGGCCATGGCCACCTCGAGGCGCTTCCGCATCCCCGTGGAGAACTTCCCCACAGGCCTATTCGCCACATCGGCGAGGCCGAAGTACCTCAAGAGCTGGAGAGCCCTCTCCCGCCAGCCAGACACGCCGTGGAGCCTGGCTTGGATCTCCAGGTTCTCCAAGGCAGTGAGCTCGTCGTCTACTATTATCTCGGAGGAGATCCACCCAATCCTCCGCTTCACCTCACGCGCCTCCTTAACCACGTCGAAGCCCGCCACCAAGGCCCTGCCGGACGTCGGCCGCGTTAGGCCGGTCAAGATCTTGATGGTGGTGGTCTTCCCCGCCCCGTTGGGCCCCAAGAGGCCGAACACCTCGCCGCCGGCCACCGAGAAGGAGACCCCGTCCAGCGCCACCACGTCGCCGTAACGCTTCACAAGGTTCTCAACCACCACCGCGTCCATGACAGCGACCGATCGGATGTATATAAGCTATTTGCCGGCGAGCATCCGGTTAAGCAACTCCTCGCGGGCCTCCCGCACTGCGACGAAAAACAACACTAAGCCGATCAACCCTATGACGAGCGACAGCTCTTGGATGAAGCTGAACAGAGCCGAGAGGACTTCTGCAACCGCCATATATTTGAAGTAAATTGTAGAGGTGTCCTCCGCCAGATCCATATGCGCCCTGGCATACACGGCGGCGATGGCAAGCCCGACGAAGTAGCCCAAAACTCTCATCAACGGGTTGAGAGATGGGTCCCATCCAGTCGCCACCCACACCGAAACAACCACAGACGAAATCACAATTAAGCCTGCCTCGACCATAGAAAGCAACTGGGCCCACCTGTAGGAATCCCTCCGGGGGAAGGCCTTGTGAAATATGCCGTAGGCCCTCGCCATGAGCCAGAGGGGGTAGGCAAAAGACGCCATAAGAAGAAACGCCACAGCAAGGGGGATGGCGGACCGGGCAGAGACTGTGACGAATATAGCGACTATAAATGCCACTACTAGGAACACCGCTAACACTATCATGAGAACCACAGCGAACTTAAGTTTATCAAGCCCCTCAATCGCCTCCTTCAGCCCGCTATCAGCCATATGCTAAAGAAGTTACGACTTATAAAGTAAAAAGGTAATTCCTACGCCTAAACACGCCAATGTTCAGAACTGCGTAACCCGCCAAAATCTGCCACCCCTAAGTATCAACACGGCGCATCTCTCTGCCCTCAATACGGCGTCGTAGTCTCTCGTCACCACGGCGCATTTGGCGCCGCACTCGGCGTCGCAGAGCTCCACTGCGTATATCTCCGCCGGCTTCTGCTCGGAGAGGCGGCAGTCCAAGCCGTACCTCCGGCAAAGCTCAAGATAGCGCCTCGCCAGCGGCATATGCGACTCGTGCCAGGCGTCTACCACAAAGACGGCGTTGAGACCGGCCTCAGCCGCGGAGGCGAAGAGCTCCTCCGGCTGGCTTAGAGACGCCGCCAGGGAGAAGACATCTATGTAGAGTCTGCGGTAGTTGGCGGCGGAGTCGGGCCGTAGGTCGAAGCGTCCCTTTCTATTCTTCACCTTCATACAGCTTCTCCACGAGGAATTTGGCCACGGCGAGGGGCACCTCTTCTCCCTCCGCCTCGTAGAAGACGTGGCCTGAGCACTTCACGGTGATGCGTCTGTGGGTTGAGATGACGACTATGCGGTACCTCGGGCTGGCGAAAGACGTCAGCCTAGCCGTCTTGCCGCTGCTCTCCACGAGAGGCTTTACGTAAAGCTCGCCGTTGGCCTCAAGTCTGCCGGGGCACTCCACCTCAGCCTCGACTACGTAGACCCGCTTGTTTTCCAGTTTCTCCAGCGCCTTTCTGTACCTGCGGTACAGCATTACGGCTGCCACGTGGGTGCATATCTCGCGCTTCCGCCTGTAGCCGAAGGCCGAGGTAAAACATGTGCAATACCAACGGCCCTCCATCTCGGAGTACCAGACCTGATACATTTGCCTCCAGTCGCCTAACTCGCGGCGGCCGTAGACGACGTAGAGGCCGTCTCCGGCTTCACGGACGTCGCCGAGTCTCATGAGGGTCCTCTTTATCCAGCGGCGGGATTTCCCGGGGAAGGTCCTCGATAGGGACTCCACAGCCCACTTGAGGGGGTCCGCCGGGCGGCGGAGCGACACTTATAGACTCTCCACGTATATATAACAACTTGCCATTTTAAGACTGAGGAGGTCGAGGTGTTGTGGAGGCTTTGCCGAAGCCTTGGCTTGATCTGCGGCTGTGTGGGTCTATGAGGCTTAGGGGGCGCTGTGCGGGGCGGAGATCGCGGAGAGGTTCTAGAGGAGGGCTTGTGAGAGGTGCAACAGACCGGCGGCGGTCAATTCACGCCTTCTACACGGCTACGCCGTCGACCAGATAGGTCAGGAGGCGAGACCTGGGCGGCGTGTGGGGACGTCGAGGAGACGAAGAGCCGCAGTGAAGCTGGTTCTCCACAGCCGCCACTTGATTACCTAAAGCGCTGTGGCTGGTCCCGGCGGCTCTCACGGGTGCACCGTTAAGCCGCTGAGGGACGGCGGTGATGCCCATGCTGCAGATGCCGCCGGGTCTCGCTCACCTCCGGAGAACGCCCAGGCGCCTCAGCGAGGTGGAAAGCGCCTCCCGGGCCGCCGGCGAGGAGGCCGCGAGGAGGGCAAGCGTCAAGCCGCCGAGCAACACGGCGTTGGGGAGATACGTCAATATCGTCTCCAGTGCCCCGCCTCTTACGTAGGGGAGGAGGGGGATGGGGGCGGCATAGATTAGGGCTAGGGCCGCGGCGGCGGGTAGGTAGAGTTTTGTCAACAGCGGCAGGTAGCCCCGCCCCAGGAGCCACAGCCTGTATGCGGCTGATAAGGAGCCAGAAATCGTAAATGCGATAACCATGCCCGGCGCGCCGTGGGCCTTGGCGAGGAGGTAGATGAGCGTTATAGTGAATGGCGCCGACGCTATGTCAAGCATAAGTGCCTTCGCCGGCTTGTCTCTAAGGGTGAAGACCGTCTTCTCTTCCGCGCCCTTCAGCACGGTGTCTGCGTGGAGTAAAATTCCTGAGGCTAGGAGCGCGGCGCCGTTTAGCCAAACGGCCTCTATCAACGGGACGCTTCCGAGCTCCGACGGCCGCAGAAGCGCTATGTACCACTCTGGGCTTTTAGCCATCACCGCCGCTGCTACTAAGTATAAGTAGAGCAAGACTGCCCCGTCTAGGAGGGCACGCCGAAGCTTATTGGCTTCTGCAAGGAGCGAGCCGTACATCAGAGGCACTATTGAAAGAGCTGGGTAGGTCGACTTGCCGATTTGAAATAGGACGTAGTTGTAGGAGAGGAGGAGGTCTCCGCCGGCTGCGAACACCGCATATGTGGCTAAGCCGCCTATGAGCGCTGAGAAAAGGCTAAGTGTTTGGTATGGGGCTCCGCGGATGAGGTTTTTTAATGTCGCAAGGCGGATCCTTGGCCTGGCCAGCTTCGCGACTGCCGTGGGCAGAGACATAGCTATGTTGATCAACAACACGGTTGACGTCGTGGGGTTCAGCCTGATAATAAACGCGCCGGCCAGCTTCGCGGTCTGGCTCACGTAGCCCAGGAGAGCCAGCGTCTTCTGGCGATATATAGAGAGATAGGCGCCGGCCGGCCACGCCGAGAGGAGAAGAAGCGCTAAGCCCAGCGCGAGGATCACGGCATCTAGTTTACCATATACGGCGATGTATACGGCGAAGGATATCCACGCCAAGAGAGAGACCAAGACGCCAGCGCCAGCCAGCTCAGAGAAGCGTTCCGGCTCCTTCGCCAACACGCGTGGGTACCATGCGGTGACGTACCCGAGGATAGCCAAAGCAACAGCGTAGCCTGAGTTAAAAATAGTCAATACCGCAAGCTCCTCAGTGGGCAGACGCCTCGTCACCACTAAAGTATAGATTACCGAAACAACAAGCGCATAGACGCCGCCCAGCACCGCAAGCGACCTAGGCCCCAGCCTAACCATCGCAGCCACACCTCCACAACTATTTAACAAGTCACGCCCCTCCTATGGCAAACACCACCGCATCGCCCTCATAAACGCTCTCTGGAAATCCAATTCCTAGACCGATTACTTACAGATCTCTCCCTAGTCATAGGGCTTCTCTATGCGGCAATATTCCGAACGCTGCTGGGGTCTCCTCGCTATATAAGCCTCCTCCTGTGTGCGGCGAGGACGGCTATTATGGTTTTTCCGTCTTTTATCTCGCCGGAGTCTATCATGTCGAGGACGCGGCTGGGCGGGAGCTTCACCACCTCCATATCTTCCTCGCCGGGGTCTCTCCCCTGGGCGCCCACATATTGCAGGGCGTCTGTGAAGTAGATTGTTATACGTTCGTTGGAGAGGCCGGGGGTGGGGTAGAAGTCGAGAAGCGGCTCCAGCCTCAGCGGCTTGAAGCCGGTCTCCTCCACCATTTCGCGTATAGCCGCCTCGGCGGGGTCCTCCCCAGGCTCCAGCGTCCCGGCGGGCACCTCCAGCGTCCACTGGCCCAGCGCCCCCCGGAACTGCTGCACAAGCAGAACCTCGCCCTCCGCCACGGCGAGCACGGCAACAGCGCCCGGGTGGACGAGGTACTCCCCCCACACGGTCCTCCCGCCCACCGACCGGGCCCTCTTGACCAGGCTGAACTTCCTTCCGCGGTAGATCACCTCCTCCATGAGAGGCGGGACAAACGGGTTTTAAAAGGTCAGCGACCAGAAACCGTCCGCACCCATCGGCGCCCTGGGTATCGTCACTGGAGGAAAAGAGGGGGGGAGTTATTTCTTTTCCCTCCACAACACGGCGGTCGCCAACGACGGCCGCAGGTTAGCCCAGCGAAACAGCTTGAAGCCGTGCGGAGGCTTGCTGGGGTACCGGGTTTGAACCGTTATTCGCTACGTCTTTTAATTAATGAGATAACTCCCACGAATTATGCGTCGCTACAGCAAATGTCTATCACCGATAAAGTTTTTAAAGATGAAGCAACAAATCAGCAGGGCCGGTAGTCTAGCGGAAGGATGCCCAGCCGCGTGGTCTCGAAGGCCCGCGGCGCATACGCCTCGCGCGCGGGAGATCCCGGGTTCGAATCCCGGCCGGTCCACCAATTCTTCTAGCTATGCCTGGACGTGTGACTCTATTCTGCAGTGATTCCATACAGCGGCCGAATTAGGCGTCTTCGTTTAGGCCCGGCTCTCGCCGCGCATCTCAGTTTCGCGCAGGTACGGCTACCCGCAGTCTAATTCCTTACGGGCCCGGACCCGCTGGGTCAGACCTGAAGGGCGGACTCACAAGCTGGCTGTCTGTGGATATCTGTGGGCCTGCATGTGTTTGGTTTAGTCATAATGTTGTGGCAAGCCCCCTTACGTCTGATCTGTCTCAACCATAATGTTGCCAGACAGGTTTAAACTCCCGCCGAAGCTCCCCAGTGGGCCAGCGGAGAGGTGCCCGCTTGACGCGCTCTGAATTCGAATTCAGGCTGTCACCTTATTTATTAATGCCTTTTTTGGGGGTCCCATGGCTGAGGTTTCTCTCGTCCCGTCGATTGGGCCTTTTGGGGTTGTGGCTGGCATTGTCTTGACTATCTTGGCTGGTCTTTTGATTGAGCAGCTGGTGCACTACATGTCGTGGAGGTTTCAGCGGGCGGCTGTGGGTGTCGCCGCGATATTTGCGCCCATCATTACGTCGAGCCCCGAGCTCGCCATATTTACTGTGGCGCTTTTGCGGGGGCAGGCGGAGATCGCTTGGGGCTCCATCGTGGCTCAGCCCTTCATGGCGGCTACCGTGATATATCCTGTGGTTATAGCTGTCAGCTTGGTGGCTTGGGCGTTGGGGTGGCGGAGGTATAGGTTGCCTCATGTACGTCGAATAGTGGCTGTGCCCCTGTTGGTCTTCACCGTACCGCTTCTGCCTATTCTCTTCCTGCACCCCGAGCGCTATGGTATCTACGGCCAGCTATATGGCGTGTTGTTGCTTGTGCTTTATTTTGTATATGCTAAGTTTATGCTTCGTGAGGAGGAGGTGAAGAAGGCGGGTACTTCGTTGTGGTTGAGGAATCCCGTGTTGCAGACAGTGGCGGCGGTGGTGGCTATGGCCTTCGGCGCCGAGTGGATGGTGGGCGGCATAAAGGAGCTGGGGGCGTCGCTGGGTCTCGACAAGCTTGCTCTCTCCGTGATACTGGTGCCCGTGGCCACTGTGATACCTGAATCCGTCGTCGGCCTCATATTTATCGCTAAGGGGAGAGACGACGAGGGCGTCGTCGTTATCGTGGGCGAGAAGGCGCTTTACAGCACCTTCTACCCCGGACTGGCGATGGTCCTCGGCGTCTACAGCCTAGAGCCAGCTGCGGCGACTGCCTTAACCATAGCGATTATCGTATCTATGTTTGAGGTCGTGGCCATCTGGTTCGGCTACTTCGGCCTCACAGCCCCCATAGGGCTGGGTGGCTACGTGTATTACGTTGCCTGCTACACGCTCCACATGGCTTGTCCGCAACTCGGCAGCTTCGCCTAGACGCCGCCTGGCGTTAAACCTCTCTAGAGGCGGCCCCGGCTGAGGCCTTATGTGTCTTGGGATTCTTCAAAATATATAAAGTGGCTTTTTAGATATCCTATGCATCGGGATAAGGCTATCGGCGTTGGTCTTATGGCTGTGGGTGTGATTGGGATTTTGCTGTATGGCTGGCTTGTGTTTTTCTCGCCGTGGCAGGTCCTTATACTTCAACTGACGGCGTTTGTGGCGGTGGCCGCCGTCTTGGGCATACTGGCCTGGGTAGGATACGCCCTAGCCACCACACCCCCACCAAAACCCATCGAGGAAATAGAAAAAGAGGTACAGAAGGCCCTGGAAGAAATCGAAAAGCAGTTAAAAGAGGAGAAACAAACCACTTAGTTTGTTCAAACTATAGGTTGCCGGAAACACAAGAGGTGGCGTTGAATTCTGTGCCCACCTCGTAGCTATTGGTAGGAGGCCGTCACTCGTGGTATAGAAAACTTTAGGTTTGTCTGGGTCTGAGCGATTAAGAACGTTTTCTTGTTTTGCCGTAAGGTAAGGGGCTCGTACAGAGACCTATTGGGGTGTGGAGGTGCTTGGGGGAGGTGTGTCGGAGGTCTTCTGGCTAGTTTTGCTGGGCTCGACGTGTACTGACACGTCTCCGCCTAGTTCTTCTTTGATGATTTTCTCTACTCTGTCTGCAATTTCGTGTGCTTCTCTTACTGTGAGGTTTTCGTCTACTGTTATTGTCAACTCGGCGTGGTATATGCCTCCTGACTTTCTGACTTTTACAGACTTCACGGCTTGGACGCCCGACACAGATTGGGCTTTTCTCTTTGTTTCCTCAACGACGTGTGGTGGGGCGTAGTCGAGGAGTTCTATAACAGATGATTTGAGTAGTTTAAGGCTTAGTTTTACAAAGTAGACGGTTATTGCTGCGGCGAGTGTTACGTCCAGCGCGGGGCCCCACCTTTTGAACGTCTCTGGGGCATATATCGACCCAAGGGCGCCGGCTACGAGCGCCGCCAGTATCGCCGAGGACGAGGCGAGATCTGTGGCGAAGTGCAGGGCGTCTGCCTCCAACGCCTTGGAGATTCCTCTGAAGCGGCGGAGTACTAAGACTCTGTTGAAGTCTATGAATATGGCCACGGCCATTACGACTATCCCCACTAGAGTCGGCGTGTAGGGCTCCCAATGCGCCACTTTCATGGCGGCCTCGTAGGCTACGAAGACTGCTGAGGCTAAGACGGCGAGGGAGCCGCCGACGCCGCCGAGGGCCTCCGCCTTGTGGTGTCCATATGGGTGTTCTTGGTCTGGCGGCTTTAGGCTAGTCCTCACCGCCAGGTAGGTTATCGTGACTGCGAGGAGGTCTACGGCTGAGTGCACCGCGTCGGCGAGGACCGCCACTGAGAGGCTCTGTGTCCAGGCCCACAGCTTGAGCGTAGTTACGGCGAGTCCCGCGAGGAGGGAGGTAAAGGCCGCCCTCAGCTTATCCATATCAACGTCTCGCGAGGCACCTCTCTGCGGCTATTTTCAGCTCTTTTGCGAGTTGCGGGTTCTTCATGAGGGCGGTCCCGACGAGGATGCCTTTGGCGTAGAGAAGACAGGCCTTCTCTGCCTCTTCTGGCCGCGAGATGCCGCTCTCCACTATGAACTCCACGTCGCCTCGAAGCGCCTTCGCTATCTCGAAGGCTTTCTGAAGGTTCACCTCTAGGGTCCGTAGATCTCTGGCGTTTATGCCAATTACCACCTTTCCGCCCCAGGTGGCCACCTCCTTGGCGTCTTGTACGTTGTCCACCTCGACGATGGGGGTGAGGCCCAGCCTCTCGGCGTGTTCTGCCAGCTCCATGGCCTTCTCCCGTTCCACAAGCCTGTATATTATCAAGACTGCGTCTGCCCCGTAGCCGTAGGCCATCTCCACCTGTCTTTTGTCTATTACGAAGTCCTTCATAAGCACGGGCTTGAAGGCTTTTGCCATGGGTATGAAGCGGTAGTCGCCGAGGAACCAGAAGGGCTCCGTCAACACCGAATACGCCGCGGCGGAGTTCTGTAGCTCTGCGAAGTAGGCCCAGGGGGGTAGGTCCAGCCTCACCACGCCGCGGGGGGAGGACCTCTTGTACTCGGCGATTATGCCGAACTCGCCGAGCGCCTTGACGAAGTCGACAAGCGGCGCCGTGCGGGGCGGCGGCGGAGGCTCTGTGGCTAGGCGGAGCTCCACCGTCTTTTTAACAGCGGATAAGAAATCCACAAGTTCGACAAACACCTGCCTTATATTTTTAAAGGTGTCTATTCCGCGGTGCCATGTTTACGCTGTTGTTGGCCTGGGGCTACGGGATAGCACTCTACCTCTTTTACCTACTGCTTCTGCGGCTGTGGAAAGAGAGAGTGGAGATAGTCCTCGTGGGTCTCTTCTTCGGTAGCTTGACGGCGGCGCAGTTTATTGCAAATAAGCTTGTGGACTACGGGGTGGGCGTGGCGCCGGCCGGCACGGTCATCTTTATGACTAACGTCGCCGTGTTGGACGCCATGGCCATCTTCTACGGCCGGCAGTTCGCCCTCCGCGCCGTGAGGCTGGGCTTCTTCTTTCAAGCCGCGGTGGCGTTTGCGGCGTGGAGCGCCTCCACCCTCCCACCCCCGGCCTGGTTTGCCGATAGAGCCGCCGTTGTGGATTCCGTCATAGCCCCCTCTGCGAGGATCGCCGTGGCCTCGCTTACTGCGTACCTCGTGTCTTCTACTGTAGACGTCTACATAGTCACCAAGTGGCCTCGTCTACATGTCTTGATAAGGGCCTATAGCTCCTCCCTGGTGGCCCAGGTGGTTGATACTGCGGTGTTTATCTCGCTGGCCTTTGGGCCTGAGCTTCAGATTATCTGGGGCCAGATTCTTGTGAAGTGGCTACAGATCCCGCTGGAGGCCCTGCTTATATATGGGGCGAGGAGATACGTCGCGGCGTTAACCAACAAAAGCCCTTAAAAGGCCTCCGGCTACCGCCAGCGCCCCAACCACGAAGTTGACCAAGACCACGTGTCTGCTCTTTGCAAACACCAGCAGAGCCTTTATTGTGACCAGACTCGCAACGACGCCTATGGCGAAGGCGGCCAGCGCCTCCGATGTGGCCACGGCGGCTCCCTCGGAGAGGTAGGCCAGGGCAGTGGCGCCGAGCCCCGCTACGGGGACCAGCACGAAAGAAGCCTTGAAGGCCTCATCGGGCCTGTAGCCGAGCAGGAGGAGGGTTGTGGTGGTCAAGCCCGACCTGCTGAGCCCGGGGAGGACAGACAGCGCCTGTGCCAGCCCCACCAACGCCATGTGGCCCAGCGTCATGTCGCCGAATGACCTGAGACCTGCGGCAGACCTCGCCCCCTGGAGCAGAACTGCGTTGAGGATGACGGCGGCTCCCAGCGCCGCCATGAGCCACCCGGCCTCCGCGCCGACGAGGAGCCACCTCTTCGCCGCGTAATACAGCGGGATCCCAACCAGCGCCGTAACCGCGGTGGTCACCACGAGGTAGGTCAGCCATTTCCTCCCCTCCTTGTCGCCGAGGAGGCCTCTCAAGATCTTTAGATATACCCACCTGAAGTAGATCAACGCCGCCAGGGCCGAAGCCGCCTCCAAGAAGAGGCCCAAGGAGTAGGCAAGCTGTGAGGATGCTCCCAGCAACATCTGCGAGACCAGCATTATCTGCGTCTTGCTACTTATGGGGAGCCACTCGGCCACTCCTTGCACCACGCCCAGCACTAACGCCGTCGTGAAGTCCATGGGGAACTGTTTTAACCCTCTAATAAAATCTCCAGCCGTGTTTTCGGTAGTCACTAACTGTACGGGCGAGAAGCTCGGCGTGGCCGCCCCCGCGAGGTTGCTGTACCGGGGCCCCTCGGTTCAGCGCGTGGCGAAGGCCGTAGACGAGGTTAGAGCGCATGGCGTGCCTGTATCGCTCTATATCATATCCGCGAAACATGGGCTGGTCCACGAGGACCAGGTGCTGGAGCCCTACGACGAGACTCTCAGCGGTTTACCGCCTGAGGAGATAAAGAGGTGGGCGCGGCGGGTCGGCGTTGTGGAGGGCGTCGAGAGGATGGCGAGGAGCTCCACGGTCATCCTCGTCGCCTCCAAGCCGTATTACACCGCCGTGGAGGAGGTGGTCTGCCGATACGGCCTCTACGTCCTCTCGCCGTATAAGGCGTGTGGACGCTGGATAAAGACTGGAAATTTCGACAAACACCTGGCGCTTAAGAAGCTCCTATTGGAACTATGGAAATAACGTCACAAGGCGTAAACATCGGCAAAGGGTGTGCCCCACATCTACAGACCACCAGCGGCTCATCACATACAGAAAAACCACCAGCCTGTATCATACCGCCGGGGCCTCTCCGTGGGGTTGTCCACTCGCCGACCCCAGCCCCCGGTCCCCAGCCAGGTGGTGTGGGCACCAGAAACTTTTGCAAAGGCGTCTAGCATTTTCCTCAATACGTCGTTGTGCACGTCCCCTCTATGCTCCACCTCTATTTCCGCCGACATCCGCGTCTTATCTTTGACGATCCGAATCAGCTTCTCCGAAGCATCGGCCGTCTCCTCTGCGGAGGCGCTTTGGAGGACCTCGCCAGTGGAGACCTCCTGGAGGACGGGACCGGCGGCGTCAACCGCCGTAACCAATGCCGTCTCTAGCTCGTCTACGCCGACCGGCGGCCGTATGCTTATGTGTTTCGGCGAGGAGTTGGGCTTCGGCGCAGGATACCCTCCTCATCTCTCAGGCCGGGTTCTTGTCCTCACCAAGTCGTCACTACGTCTGTCTATTAAGCTCTTTGTAGAGGGCAGCGAGGAGCTCCCGCCCCCTCGCAAGCGCCCCCTCCAAGTCTCCGCTCTTGACGAGAGACGTGAAGACCCCGTCTTCGGCCAGTTGCTGGTAGAAGCGGAGCCTCTGCTTGGCGTCCGGGATCCAAGCCTTGGCCTCCTTCTTAAGCACGCTGTATACCTCATAGAAGGTGGGTATCCAACTCCTCTTGATGCACTCCTCGATTACATCTAGGGAGAGCCTCGCCGGCGTCCCCGCCGCGCCTTCGCTGGTCACCGCGATCCTCAGACCTGCGACCTCCCTCTCGTAGGGCACCACCACGTGGGTGCGGGAGGCGTCTGTGGCGTCGTTTACCAGCTTCCCCATGCCGTCGGCGAGTTTATACAGCCTTTCCGCCAGCTCCACGTCGCTGACGGCTATCACCACCACGTCGGCCCACTGGATGTCCGGCGAGGGGTCGTACACGCGCAGATCCACGCGCTTGATCTCGACACCCAGGGTCCCCAGCTCGGGCGACACCTCCCTAGCCACCACCCTCACCTCGGCCCCAGCGTAGCGGAAAAACCTTGCCCTCCGGGTCCCAACGGAGCCGCCGCCAAAAACTAAAACCCTGAGGCGGGAGGCCTCGACCCATATAGGAACGCGCATAGCCCCACACACCGCCCACTTTATAAAACTGCCCCCCAGAGCCTGCCCTTAAGAAGTTTATATTGAGCAATATATTACGTGAGGGGTGCGGTACTCGTCGAAGAGGTCCTGCTGTTGCTAGTGGCAGTGGCGCTCATAAGCGCGTTTGCGCTCACTGTAACGGGCGTGGTTCAGGGCGCGGTTAATCAGATACTGGGCTTCAAAAACTCCACCAACAGCATCCTAGACCAGCTAGTATCTGCTGTGCGCCAGTTAATAGGGATATAGTAAACCCTACTTTTTTCTCAGATTTCTCCAAGCCGTCTTCACAGAGCTTTCTATCGTGGCCTCTTCCGCAACTATATGCGGCACTGCGAGTTCCGCTAGTTTTTTCGACGTGACGGCGCCTATGGCCACCACGAGCTTGTCTGAGAGGTCCAGGTGCCTCGCCACGGCCTCAGCTGCGGCGGAGCTGGTGAGGACCACGGCGCGGGCGCCTGCGGCAATCTGTGCAGCCTCGCGGAGCTTCGCCTCGTCGATTACGACGTCGTATACTGGGACCTCAACCACGTCGGGGATGAGGCTTTTCAACACGTCATTGCCGGAGCTTGAGCGAAGCACTATAGTCCTCCCCGGCGCCAGCGCTTTGATGAGCTGGGCCACGCCGTAGCTGGTATACTCGCGGGGCACCACGCAACCACCCACCGCGGCCGCAGTGGAGGGGCCTACGCAGATGACACATTTGAACCGCTTCGCCACCTCTCTCACGTTGACCGCCTGCGCAACGGCGGGGCTCATTACCACCAGGTAGTCGCCGTCGGGCACCGCCACTCCTCGCCGCGGCACGACCCCGCCTATTGATACGCAGAGGGCGTCCCCGGGGCAGGGCCCCTCCTTAATCCTCACAACGACAACCTCCGCGCCGCCTCCCATAGCCTCACCCCCCGCTCCACCACTTTGCCCACCACAATTATGCTTGGGTTAGGCACTGAAGATAAATTGGTGAGGGTCGTCGCGAAGAACTCCTCGTCGATGAAGTACGCAGATTTCACCACAGCCACAGGCGTATCCCCCGGAAGGCCTCCTTCCATGAGCTCTCTGGCTATCTCGCCCGCCGCGGAGGCGCCCATGTAAATAATTATCGTGTCAACGGCGCCGGCCAGCCTCCTGAAGTCCACCTGCCGCGCCCCCTTCCTGGGGTCCTCCCGCCCCGTCGCCAAAACCACCGAGCCGGCGACGCCCCTAACCACAGGCGGGATGAAGTATTTCGCAGGCGCCCCCAAGCCGCTGGAGACGCCCGGCACAAACTCGCAGGGAACGCCCCGCGAAACCAGGAACTCGCACTCCTCGAAGCCCCTTCCGAAGACAAGGGGGTCGCCGCCGTGAAGCCGGACCACGAGGTCGTACCGCTGGGCGTAGCTGAATAGCAACTCGTTGATCTCCTCCTGGCTCGGCCCCACTCCCCCCGGCCTCTTCCCCACGTCGATCACAAGCGCGCCCGGCTTAACCCGCCTCAGAAGCTCAGCAGACACAAGCCGGTCATGCAACACCACATCGGCAGACCCAAGAAGCCTAAGGCCCTTGACTGTGATCAGCTCGGGATCCCCCGGCCCGGCGCCTACGATATAGACGCGGCCCACAAGAGGTATTTGTAATAAATATATGAGTTCTCGCCTCCATGGTCTTCGAAAGAGCGAAGTTGCTCTTCCCCGGCGGTGTTAACTCGCCGGCGCGGGCGCTCAAGCACCTACCTGCTCCCTTGGTTGCCAAGGGCGCCTCGGGGCCGTACCTATACACAGATCGCGGCAACCTCGTCGACTACTGCTTGGCCTTCGGCGCCGTAATCCTAGGCCACGCCCACCCCAAGGTGAAGAAGGCAGTGGAGAGGCAACTGGAGAGGGGGTGGATATACGCCCTTTTGACGGAGGAGGAGGTGGCGTACGCCGAGAAGATAAGAAGCCACGTCCCCTCCGTGGAGAAGATGCGCATCGTCAACAGCGGCACGGAGGCCACCATGAACGCCATAAGGCTGGCCCGCGGATACACCAAACGCGACGTCGTAATAAAGTTCGACGGCAACTTCCACGGCTCCCACGACTACGTCCTTGTCAAAGCTGGGTCGGGCGCCGCCACCTGGGGCGTCCCCACCAGCGCCGGCGTGCCGCAAGACGTCATCAAGCTCACCGCTGTGGTGCCGTATAACGATGTCGACGCCTTCGTAAAGGCGGCGAGGGAAGTCGGCAACCGCCTAGCCGCCGTGATCGCGGAGCCGATTGCAGGAAACTACGGCTTGATAATACCAGACAGGGAGTTCATCAAAGCGCTTAGAGAGGAGACAGAGAGGGTGGGCGCGCTCCTCATCTTCGACGAGGTAATAACGGGGTTCAGGGTTGGGCTCTCGGGCGCCCAGGGCTACTTCGGCATAAGGCCGGACCTCACGACCCTGGGCAAGGTGGTCGGCGGCGGCTTCCCCATAGGCATCTTCGGCGGCAGGGCAGACGTCATGGACCTCGTGGCGCCCAGCGGCCCCGTCTACAACGCAGGTACCTACAACGCCCACCCCGTCTCCGTGGCGGCGGGCCTCGCCGTATTGGCCGAGCTCGAGACGGGGGAACCCTACCGTGTGGCAGACGAGGCGGCCCGGCGGCTGGCCAAGGCCGTGGAGGACGCCGCGGGCCGGGCCGGCTTCGACGTGGTGGTTAAGCAGATAGCCTCCATGTTCCAGTTCTACTTCAAGAAAGGCGACGTGAAGACGCCGCAGGACGTAAGAGAAAGCGACGAGAAGCTCTACCTAAAGCTACACGAAATAGCCCTTAGACACGGCGTCTACCTGGCGCCGTCGCAGTACGAGGTGAACTTCACCTCGGCCGCCCACACCCGCGAGGTGGTGGAACAGACGATAGCCGCGTTGGAAGAGGCGTTCAAACAATTAAAAAGAGAAGTCGGGAGGTAGATGTGAAAAACGTAAAGGAGCTCATCGCCAGGTTCCACACGGCGCCTCTCCTCGTCTTTTGGGAATCCACCAAGGCCTGCCCCCTGGCCTGCAAACACTGCCGGGCAGACGCCATCTTGAAGCCCCTCCCCGGCGAGCTCACCACCGCCGAGGGGAAGCGCCTAATAGACCAGGTAGCGGAATTCGGCGACCCCAAGCCGTTGCTCATAATAACCGGCGGAGACCCCCTCATGAGGAGAGACCTCTGGGAACTTGTGGACTACGCCAACGCGGCGGGGGTCCCAGTCTCGCTGGCGCCCGCGGTCTCCCCCAACCTAGACGAAGAGACGCTTAAGGAGATAAAGTCACACGGCGTCAAGTCCATCTCCATCAGCCTAGACGGGGCGCGGCCCGAGACGCACGACGAGCTGAGAGGCGTCCCAGGCAGCTTCCACGACACTGTGAAGGCCATAAAGACGGCGGTGGATGTGGGCGTCCCCGTCCAGGTGAACACCGTCGTCTGGCGCAAGTCGCTCCCCGAGCTACCCGAGGTGGTGCGTCTGCTACGCGACCTGGGGGTGAAGGTGTGGGAGGTCTTCTTCCTAATCGTGACGGGCAGGGCCAAAGAGGAGCTAGACATAACGCCGGAGCAGTACGAAGCAGCCGTACAGTTCCTAGTGGACGTAAGCACCTACGGCATGCAGATCCGCACCGTAGAGGCCCCCTTCTACAGAAGGGCAAAGCTAGAACGCCTCGAAGGCAAGACCTACGACCACCCCCTCTACCGCGACTTGACAGAGAGACTCCACAAGCTGCTGGGTCCCCCGACTAGGGGCGTAGACCCCACCATCGTGCCGACTAGAGACGGCTTCGGCATAATCTTCGTAGCGTACGACGGCACTGTGCATCCAAGCGGCTTCCTCCCCTACCCCCTCGGCAACGTGAGGAGACAAAGCCTCGTCCAGATCTACCGGGAACACCCACTTCTGCAGAAGATGCGGCGGGGTGAGTTCGGCGGCAGATGCGGCGTCTGCAGATACAAAGACATCTGCGGCGGCTCCCGCGCCAGGGCCTACGCCTACTTCAAAGACCCGCTGGCGGAGGACCCTGCATGCATCCACCAGCCGTAATCCTCCTCTTCCACGGCTCCCGCGACCACCAGCACAACGAGCAGGCCAAGGCCCTAGCCGAAGCCGTCGGCGCGGGCTACGCCTTCATGGAGGCGGAGCCTAGATTCGCCGGCGAGGGGCTGGCCATACCCATGTTCATTGCAGACGGCGAGGACTACCGCAAGGCCTTGGCGGCGGCCACGGTCAAGTCGCCTCCCCTGCTTAAGTGGCCCGGCTTTGTTCACTATCTGAGGAGCCTCGGCGCCCAGCTGTACATCTTCCACGGCCCCGACGCCACCGGCGAGGTAAAAGCCACAGGCATACCAGCCGCCTTCCTCTACGGCGAACCCAACGTGGACACAGCGCCGTGTGTAGACATCGCGGCGCCCGTTGTGCTCACCCGCGGCTACATTTACAAGAAGATCCAGGAGAGATACGGCAGATGCAAAACAAAACTCCTCCCCCCACTGGCAGAGCAACCAGAATTCATAAAATACCTGCGCGAAACCATCCCAACAATCCTCAAATACTACGCACCACAACCCCCATAATATCTCACGGCGCTGAAAACAATTTGTGGGAGCTTGTTACTGGATTTCCATTCCGTTTACTACCAGCGGACCTGTTTCTTTCACTTGGCCTATTATCTCGGGGTTGAGGAGTTCTAAGAGGGCGAGGGCGTGTTCTACGTTGCTATTGTCTGTGTATATGACCATGCCTATTCCCATGTTGAAGACTCGGTATGCCTCTGCGGCGTCTACGCCGCGTTTAACCACTTCTTTGAATATGCAAGGCACCTCGAAGTTTAGCTCTCCACCTTTGTTGTCGTGCGCCTTTTTAGCTTCTTGTAGGCGCCACCTGTTATGTGGTGTGCGCCGGCCACTGCGCCGTTTTTCATGGCCTTGAGGACGGAGCTGTAATTGGCGACCTCTGCCAAGAGGAGGTCCGCCGCGCGGCCTCCACAGACCTCTTCGTTGGGCTTAAACAGCCGCCTCAAGAGGTTGTAGCCATTAGCGTGCGGCCTCGTGGAGGGCAATCCTATCAACACGTCGCCTGGCTACGGGGGGCACGTCTTGACGGCGCGGATGGTCAGCGCGATGCACACAACGTCGATGCCGGACGCCACGCCGGGAGGCACCGCCGTCTCGCCGCCTAGGAGCACAGCGCCTACCTCCTCCGCCTTCGACGCCATGCCCTCCACCAACCTGGGCACCTTCTCTAGATGCGCCAGCTCCACGGCGACGTAGTCCACCACGGCGATGGGCCTAAAGCCGTCGCACACTACGTCGTTGACGTTGACCGTGACGCAGTCGCGCCCCGCTGTCTCCAGCCTGACCAGCTCCAGAGCGAGTATGGCCTTCGTGCCGACGCCGTCTACGTGAAGCGCCGTCTCCACGCCGCCCACCTCGACCCACCCGATATAGAGACCCCGCGCCGCCCCAGCGCGGCCGCCGCCAGACTTGTTCTACCCCATTGAGGAACAATTTCGTCGGTCATGTTTAACAATCTAACATTAACATTAACCTAATCTGAGGTCGCAGAGAGTTGGGGGGGGTCCGATAAGCCAATGAGGTCCGGCGATTGTGTAGAGAATCGCCAACGACGGTAGTGTACGCTTGGCCAAAGCCCGTAGGAGGGTTGCTGAACAGAGTGCCGGTAATCTGCGTAATAAAATTTTCAACCGATCGGTGAGATCTGCCCCGTCTCGATAGCCTACGTGCGTCTAAGCTCCATCTGACGCGTCTGCTACGCGGCCATGTACTTTCTCCATATATCGATGGCGTATCCCGGCGTCGGCTTTCCTCTCACCAGTCTGAACGTCCTTGTCCCGTCTTGCCGGACCTCGGGCACCAGCAACACCGCCTTCTCCCTGTAGCGGTCTAGGAATCTATTTAAGAAGTCCTGTAGGAAGGTCACATAGAAGACGTACACGCCCGAATCCACTAGCGCCGCGACGACCTCCTCGGCGACTACAGACGCCTCGACTTGGTTTGTGGATGAGAACGACTCGTCCATCAAGACGTAGTCGCCCCGCCTTAGGCCCTTGACTATGTCGCTGAACCTCTTGACTTCCTCCTCAAATTTGCCGTATGAGAGCGTTCTATCCTCCTGACGCGGGAAGTGCGTATAGACCGCGCCTGTAGAGGGCAACGTGAATTCGTCCGCGGGGACGAACAGCCCAGCCCTCGCGAGGACTAGCGACTGGCCTACCGCCTTCAGGTAGGTGGTCTTGCCTCCCCTGTTTGCGCCGGTCACCACCACGGCGAATCCTCCCCCAGTCTCCACATCTAGGTCGTAGGGCACGGGCCTAGACCCGGTGGAAATAGATAGCGATAGGCAGTACATGTTGCTGAACTTCAGCGCGCCCTTGGACAGCCGTGGGTAAGTCGCGGGCAGGCCCAGCTTCTCGAAATACCCGCTGAGGTTTATTGCGCCTACGTAAAACGCCAGTTGCCTCCGCAGATACTCGAAGAAGGAATTCAAATGATTGAACGCCTTGAAGATCGTAGAGGCGGCTCTTGCCAAGACCCACTTCCTTATGTCGTCAAGTATGTAGCCGCCCGCCTCATCTCTTGGGTCCAGCCGATATACATATTCATCCCTCCTCAGCACCTTCGAGAGGATGTTGTTCCCCCCTTTCCTGGGCACCAGCAGGACGGGGTTTTCAAGAATGTTTAGCTCGCCTATCTTGACCGAGAACTGAACTCCGTCCTCGAACCGCAGTATTTTGACGAGCTGTTGCGCCGAGGCTAGGAACTCGTCGTTTATGTTGTCCAAGACGGACTTGGACATCTGCCTGAAGGCCTCCGAGGAGAATGCGGCTGATTTCAAGACAGCCAGTACGTCGCGGAGAGACGCCACCATTACCTCCAGCCCGTTGACAGCCTCATGCACCACCAGCACGGGGTCGTGCGGCCTGAACAGAAAGACCCTCCTCTGCACCGCGTCAACCGTCTCGTTGGCGATCTTGTAGAGTCTCAACACGGCGTCTCTATTCCTCAAGGCGTCCCTGACTGCGTCTTGCCTGTAGCTGATGGAGTCGGGCGAGGCGTCTGCGAGGAGAAGGACCTCCCTCCAGACCTCGGCCACCAGCTCGTCGCCGCCCGACGCAACGGCCACTATCTTGTCCAGCTCGAGATCCCTCCGGAGGTCGTCCGCGCCGGCTACCGGCTGCGCGGCCCCCGTTCTGAGCAAGTCGAACTCTATCATTTGACCACCTCCCTTGTCTTTTCGTAAGTGAGCTGGTACCGCCTAGCGATCCTGGCGGCCATGTACTCCGCCGGCGGCCGTCCCGGTGCTATCACGTACGAAGGCCTCTCGGGGTCATCGGGGGAGGGCTGCGCCACGAGGCTTATGACGCCGTCGAGGTCGGCGGCTTTGTGCAGAAATGTGACGAAAAGGCAGTACGAGCCTCTTTTTCTCAGCTCCTCGAAGAGGAGCTTCGTCAAGAGGAGCCCTTCGTCTGAGGTCGTGTTTGAAAACAGCTCGTTCGCTATGACCAGAGAGCGGCTGTCGGCCCTCTCTATAATCGCCTTAGCCCGCGCGACGTCCAGCTCGAGTCTGCTCAACCTCTCCTCCACGTCCTCCTCCACGGGGTACGCCGTCATTATCGAGGAGAAGAACGGAATTTTCGCCTCGACGGCGGGCACTGGGAGTCCCAGCTTGGCAAGGAAGGCGAGCTGTCCGAAGGACGTGACAAACGTCGTCTTGCCTCCGCTGTTCATCCCAGTTATGACGAAAATCCTCCTAGAGCCGTCGGTCTGTATGTCGTTCGGAACGGCAAATCCTCTTTTCGCCAGAAGCAGATTGTAGAACTTCCGCACATAGATGCCGCCGTCGGTGAACGACGGTATGGCGAATCGGTATCCCATCTGCTCGAGGCTCCTCATATAGTTTACATATATTAAATAGAACTCGGCCTCTTTTGCGAAATTGGCAATTCCATCATCTATAAAGCTTGGAAAGTCCTCCGAGAATCTTCTCAGTATGTCGTATTGGGTCCTATACATTTTAAAGGCCCCTCTGAGAATCGCCGCATGTATGTGGGAGGTATCGCCCGTGGTTTTTATGTACTTAACCTCGGCGCCCTCTCCATCCCCCTTGAATCTGGAGAATAGGCTGTCCACCAGCGCCGAGAGGTCCTCGCCGTCTTCATACCTGGTGACTCTAATTCTATCGCCCTCTATCCACACTCTGATCTTAATCTGGTCCCTGGCCTCGGCGGCCTCGCGGGCCCTTCGCCTCAGCTCGCGGAATTTCTCGCTCCCCGCAATCTCGCCTAGATATCTGGTGAAGCTAGCCAAGCCCTCGGACTCTATAGGGAGACCTCTGAGGCGGCTCCACGCGGTCTCCACCGCCTCGGTATAGATCAGAGCCGCGTCCACATGCATCCCGATCTTGTGCTCCTCGTACACGTCCTTCTCCATCGCGAGGATCCTCACGGCATTATTAACGCGCTCCACGAACTCGGCAACGGCGTCAAGTACCTCGCCCTTCAGCAAATCTCTAAATACGTTAAGTCTGAACACGGCAACCTCCTCGTTGTCCAGCGGCTCAAGGTAGAGACTCCTCAGAAAGTCGTCGTTGCGTTTGCCGAAGATATCGCCAAGAAGCTCGTGGATTCTGAGGTCATGCGCAACCTGCTCGTCGATACGTCTCCCCCTTCCGCCGAGAATACTAAGGTACTCCACAGCCCCGCCATAGCTGATATTTAAACGTTTTAGTGCATCTAGCGTGCGACCTAACGGTCTATCACGACAGGCCGCTGTGCTGGACGGGCCGAGGACTTTTAACTCATGGCGAGCTCGTAGATTTTCTGACATTCAGGAAGGCCCCCAAGGCCAGCGCCGGGGAGCCCCTGGGCAGGCTATACTACGTGAGCAGAGACCCCAGGTCACGGAGATGCCCGACGGCAGGCGGGGGATCAGAGGATCCGAGAAGTAGACGCACCGGCCCCCTACGATAGCTGAAACAGGCAATGGAGAGGTGGAGCCGCCGTCGTCTCTGTGCTTTATTAGGCGGTAAAAGATAAATAGGCTTGAGAACAGGGAGACAGGGGCCGTAGTCTAGCCTGGTAGGATGCGCGGTTCGGGTTGCCGCCGTGGGCAACAAGTAAGGCGAAGCCCACGGTCACGAGAGTCCGCGTGACCCCGGGTTCAGGGGGAGGGAGAGGGAGGAACCCGCCCAAAAATCCCGGCGGCCCCATCCAGCGAGCTCTTCTGGCGTGTCAGGACAAGATGTAAGTCTTGTGTTAGCTGTGAGATGCGCCGATTATATACGCCGGCTAATCTCGACGCGTCCGATTCGATACCCGCCCCAGCCGCCTCCGTTCACCTCTCTGTTCCATATCTACGCAGATCCCGCGCCTGAGTTCCCGCGGCCTGTGGCTCATGGACCTAGGGAGGCCGTAGAGAGCTACGGCAGTAGATGCCGTGAGAGCTGGAGCACCATGGGAATGAGTTGCCGACGCGGTATATATCGCCGGATTTTACTCGTCTCTCCGCCGGAAAGATATACGCATAGGCGCGTGTACATCTCACGTCGAGACGTCCTTCGGACCCGCCTAACAGGCGGAGGCTCTACTTGACGCCACAATCGCGTCAGTGACTATAGAGGAGGGTCTGCTTCTCAGCAGATCAGGTGGGGTGAGGCTGGGCTTGGATTAGTCTTGTGAGTAGCTGGGCTTGCCTCAACGCTTCCTCCACCTGCCCGTCTTGGGCCATCTCCTTGAGTCTCTCCACAAGGGGTAGCAGTAGTCTTTTGACCGTGGATCTGGCCGCCAGCGTCGCCGCGGGGTGGCCTGCGCGTCTGCCTTCTTCCTCGGCGGTTCTCATGGCAACTTCCATGAGGGCCGCCACGGCCTCCTCCACATACCTCCTGGCGAGGAGCCGCGGCAACTGCGCCAGCTCCTCCTCCACTATGGCCTCCGCCTTGGCTATCTCCGGAGCCCTCTCGGCGTTGAACCGCTCGGCTAGTTGCTTGAGGTCCTCTATGCGGACCACCTTCACGGGCAGTCCAGGAGCCACTGTCTGAGGCACGCCTAGGTCCACTATTATTTTCACCGCCGCGTCAGGCGGTAGCGAGTCTACTACGTATTCCAGGGTGTGCACTGAGGAGAAGACGACGTCGCACTCCCTTAGGCACTTCTCCACCTCCTCTCTGGTTAGGGGCCGTGCCTCCCCGCCGGTTTTAGCCGCCACCTCTACCGCCTTTTCGAAGGTTCTATTCAGTATGTAGAGCTTGCCGACGCCTCTCGCGGCCAGCTCCATGGCCAGGCCGGCGCCCATGGCACCTGCGCCCAGCACCGCCGCCCTCGCCTTGGACAAATCCATGAGCTGGGCGACGTAGAGCACAGCCAGAGACCCCAGGCCCCTTGGCCCGCGGGAGACGGCGGTCTCGGTGCGGACTCTTTTGCCAGTCCTCACAGCCCTCTCCACAATCGTCTTCAAAAGGCCCTTGGTGTAGCCGGCCTTTACCTGTCTATCAAACGCCTCCTCCACCTGGCCCAAGATGTCCGTCTCGCCTATCAACATGGACTCAAGCCCAGCCGCCACGCGGAAGAGGTGCCTCGCCGCCTCGGCGCCGGTTAGGAGCTGGACTGAGTCCACATGCCGCTTGTAGGCCTCCACCACCCTCCCCACCTCTTCAGGCGTTGCCCCGTATAGGTATGCCTCAACCCTGCCGCAGGTGTGTAGCACATACATCGGCCTCCTGGGCCCCAGCTCTTTCATACACCGCTGCATCTCCACGCCGATGCGGCCTAAGGCGTCGGCGCTTACCTCCCTGTATGTCAAAATAACCGCAGAGAGGGGGGCTAGTAAGTCCACAGATGTACTAAACAGTGGCCTATTTAAACAATATTACAAACATTGGTGCATGTCTTCCACAATTTTTAAAAGTGGCCGTCAACAGCCTCTCGTGGTGTCCGTGGCGGTGTTGGCCTCTCACAGCGCCTTGGACGTACTAGACGGCGCAAAAGACGAGGGGCTTAGGACAATTGCGGTGGCTAAGAGGGGGCGGGAGAGGGCCTACCGGGAGTTCCCCGTGGTGGACCGCTTGGTGGTGCTAGACGACTACAGAGACATCCTCAAGATTACGGACTTGCTGAGGGCTGAGGAGGCGGTGTTCGTCCCAAACAGGTCCTTCGCAGTCTACGTGGGCTACGACGCCATCGAGAAGGAGTTCCCCGTCCCCATCTTCGGCAACAGGTTCCTCATGCGTTGGGAGGAGAGGACTGGGCCTCACAACTACTACCGCCTCCTGGACGAGGCAGGCATCAGGAGGCCGAAGACGTTTAGACCTGACGAGGTGGATAGGCCGGTTTTGGTGAAGATGCCGGAGGCGGGGAGGAGGGTGGAGCGGGGCTTCTTCGTCGCACGGGACCGCGACGACCTCTACAGGAAGGCCAGGAGGCTGGCAGATGCTGGCGTCATAAGGTTTGAGGACCTTGAACACGCCTCTATAGAGGAGCTTGTGTTGGGGGCCCACTTCAACGCCAACTACTTCTACTCAGTCATGCGGAGGCGGCTGGAGCTACACAGCTTCGACAGGAGGATCCAGAGCAACCTCGACGGGGTCTTCCGCCTCCCCGCCCGGGACCAGATCGAGGTGGATCCAGAGGTACGGTACATAGAGGTGGGCCACGAGCCCGCCACCATCAGGGAGTCCCTCCTGGAGAAGGTCTTCGACATTGGGTACAGATTTGTAGAGGCCGCCAAGCGCCTCGTGCCGCCGGGCGTGATCGGGCCCTTCACGCTTCAGTTCATAGTGACGCCGGAGCTGGAGCTGGAGGTTTATGATGTGGCGCCGAGGATCGGCGGCGGCACCAACGTCTACATAGGGATAGGGGGGCAGTACTCAAAGCTATACTTCGGCAAGCCGATCTCCATCGGCAGGCGCATCGCCATGGAGATAAGAGAGGCGGCGGAGCAGGGAAAACTCGACGAGATCACCACGTAGCGCCGGCGCGAAGCTCTTTGCCGATAGAGCGAGGCGGAACATAGCTGGGCTGTGTTCGGCGCGTCGCCTCGCTTCAACCGCCGAGCGGCCGTGGGACGTCTTTTAGAAACCGTCTTATACGCCGGCGCGGTTGCGTCAGGTGAAGAGCTTGTCTAGTTTGCCTTGTTTCGCCGCTTCTCTTATCTCGTGGGCGATTCTCTCGCCCATGTCCATGGGTCTCTCGAAATAGAGGACGGAGTAGGGGGAGCCGTAGCCCATGTATATGTTGGTCCCCGCCACTATTCTGCCGGAGAATTCAAACACAGATATGGACGTGTCGTCTTTTATGATAGACTCGAGGCAGTAGGGCCCCGCCATTTCGCACCCAACCGCCTCCTTGACCGCTTTGGCGAACTGGACTCCGTAGCGCCATATGGTGGGGAGCAGGGACTCCCTCAGCACCAGGGGGAGGTTGCCCACCACCACGAAGGTGGGCTCGACCCAGCCGAAGGTCCTCCCGTCTACGTTCGTCTCGTAGCGTATATCTGCGCCGAAGACCTCCACCCGGCCGTAGACGGGAGAGGCGAAGTAGTGGTAGTACGCCGGGACGCCGAAGACGTACTCCTGTATTATGTGGGGCCCCTTAACCGCGGCAAGTCTCTTCGCCAGCTCCTCTCTGTCCCGCGCCAAGAAGTACCCCCTGCCGCCCTTGGCGCCGAAGAGCTTCACGATCACCGGCCCGTCCACCTCCTCCGGCGACGTGTAGGTCCTCGGCGTGGGTATGCCGGCAAGCCTGAGGAGCTCCATCTTCTTGTGTTGGTCGGCCTCCCAACTAAGGAGCTCTCTACACCCCAGCGTGGGGACAGGCGCCTCCAAGGCCTGGCGCCAGCCGACGTACTCCACGTAGGAGCCGTGGGGTATGAGGACGGCGTTTGTCTCCACCAGCTTCTCCGCCGCCTTTCTGAAGTTGGAGAAGTCGGCCTCCCAGACCTCGTCGATGAAGGGGAACTGCCGGTAGAACTCGGCGGCTTCCCTCCTGCCAGCCACGGCGATTGTCCTGAAGCCGTACCGCTTGGCGCCTCTCAGTATCTGGAGCGCTGTGTGCGACGCCACCGTGGCCACGGCGAGGCGGTCGGGGTCGTAGCGGCTTAGGTCCATGGCGGGATTTTCACATGTTTTTTAAGGGTTTTGTAGCATAGGTTCTGAACCTGTTTCGATCTCGTTTCTGTAATATTTTAGTTTTTATCTATATTGCACCCATGTAATATTTTCGTTTATTGATTTTGTTCTTTACTAAACATTTTTGTTAATGCTTTTAAATTGTTTTGGTGAGACGTCTATGGGCAAGTATAAGGTTGTGGTCTTGTCGCCTGTGCCTGAAGCTTTGATTAAGATGTGGGTTACTCCGGTGGCGCAGAGATACGGCATCTCGCCGGAGGATATCGACGTCGTGACTGTTTTCGAGCCTAACTACGAGGAGGTGGCGAGGCAAATCTCCGATGCAGACGTAGTGGTGGGCGACTACACGTTTAGGATCAAGATCGACGCATCGCTCTGTGAGAAGATGAAGAAGGCGAGACTTATCCAACAGCCGAGCACCGGCTACGACCACATAGATGTGGAGGCCTGCGCGAAGAGGGGCATCCCCGTGGCGAACATAGGCGGGGCCAACGCTATCTCTGTGGCCGAGCACACAGTGATGCTGGCCTTGATGTTGTTGAAGCGCGCCGTATATGCCCACAGTAAGCTCGTCGGGGGGCAGTGGACTCAGGGGGAGCTTATGAACGTCATCGGCGAGATCTACGGAAAGACGTGGGGGGTTCTGGGGATGGGGAGGATAGGGAGGGAGGTTGCGGCTAGGGCTTTGGCCTTCGGCGCCAAGGTGATTTACTACGACGTGGTGCGCAGGGAGGAGGTGGAGAAGCTGGGCGTTGAGTATAGGCCGTTTAACAGGTTGTTGGCCGAGAGCGATATTTTGAGCATCCACGTGCCTCTGACGCCGGATACCAAGGGCATGATCGGCGAGAGGGAGCTAAGGATGATGAGGCCTACGGCTATTCTCATAAACGTGTCGAGGGGCGAGATAACAGACGAAGAGGCGTTGGCGAGGGCTGTGCGGGAGGGCTGGATCGCCGGGGTCGGGGTGGACGTCTTCTCCGTGGAGCCTCCCACGCCCGACCACCCGCTTCTGCAGGCGGCTAGGGAGGGCTTCAACGTGGTGGTCACCCCGCACATAGGGGGTGCCACCAGCGAGGCGCGTATGCGCATCATAAACGTGACGATTGAAAACGTGGTTAGGGCCCTCGCGGGGCTGAGGCCTGAGAACGTTGTTAACATGCCATGAACGTCGCCGAGGTTGTCGTCACGTGTCTGAAACAACTCGGCGTTAAGAGGGTCTACGGCCTCATCGGCACCACTATCCTTGATTTCGTAGATGCGTTGAAAGATAGCGGAATTAGGTATGTGTCGACGCGCCACGAACAAGTGGCTGTATCTATGGCGGACGCAGAGGGCAGGATGACGGGGGCGCCTGGCGTCGCGGCGGTGCACGCAGGGCCTGGGTTTCTCAACTCGCTCATATCTGTGGCAAATGCGTATAAAGACACATCGCCTCTGCTCCTCATATCTGGCGCGGTGAAGAGGAGGTTAGCGGGGCTTGACTCTTGGCTGGAGGTGCCGCAGAGAGACATAATCAGGCCCATAGTCAAAGCGGTATATAGAATAGACAAGCCGCTTGAGGCCGCTAGAGTAATTGCCGAGGCGTATTCCGTCGCCGCCTCCCAGCCCCAGGGCCCCGTCTTTGTGGAAGTTCCGGAAGACGTGTGGTCTATGCCGTCTGAGTTCTCCGGATGCGAGGCGAAGATAACGCCGCCGCCCACTGTCCCGCCCGACGGCGTTAAACAAGTAGTGGAGCTTCTGCGGAGGTCGAGACGGCTTGTGATATTGGCAGGAGGGGGCGTAAATAACGCGGAGGGTGCCGCGTTGCTTCTTAAGGTTGCAGAGAGGTGGAGGATCCCGGTCGCCGTCACCGGCAACGGCAGGGGAGCCTTCCCAGAGGACCATCCCCTCTTCCTAGGCAGGGCCGGCTTTGGAGGGGGGAATCCGGTCGCGGACCAGGCCCTGCTCAGGGCCGACCTGGTGCTGGCGGTAGGGGCGGGGCTCTCGGACACAACTACATATGGCTACAACTACGTGCCTAGAGGCGACGTAGTGGTGGTGAACCTGGACCCCATGGCTGAGAAGAAGCCAGTGCCCTACACTCTCCGCTTCTACGCAGACGCTGTGGACTTCCTCAGGAAGCTGGCATCCTTCGACTTCCAGTACAGCCCAGCTGAGGAGTGGTTCAAGGAGATCGAGGAGGTTAGGGCGGGCTGGAACAGCCTCCTGCAGGAGGCCCTCTCGCGGAGGTACGAGGGGTTCGTCAATCCGTCTAAGTTCTTCCGCCAGCTGGACGAGGCCCTCCCGCGGGGTTTCGTGATGGTTGGCGGCCAGGGCATGCACATCGTCTACACCTTCAGCTTCGTGAGGGTCAGATCGGCGCGAGGATATTTGGCGGCTTTCAACCTCGGCGCTATGGGGTTCGCCTTCCCCGCGGCGCTGGGAGCTAAGCTGGCCGCCCCCGAGAGGGACGTATACGCCGTGGTTGGCGACGGGGAGTTCATGATGACCGTCCAGGACCTGGAGACCGCGGTGCGGGAGAAGATACCGGTCAAGATTATCGTCATCAACGACAACTCTTACAGGGTGCTCTACGCCCGGCAGAAGGCCCAGAAGATGGGCAGGGTCTTCGGCACACTCCACACGAACCCGGACTTCGTGAAGCTCGCCGAGGCCTTCGGCGTGGAGGCCATGTCGATAAGTAGAGACGAGGACATCCCCAAGGCGGTGGAGTTCGTCACGGAGCCGGGCCTCAAGTTGCTTGAGCTGAGGATAAGCCCCGACGACTTCCCGCCGATGAATATAGAAGCCGCCCTCCGGTTCTGATATAAAACACCACGTCTTTTTCCCCGTGATATCATACTGGCCCCCCAGGACCGACTTCGTGACTAGTTGCGTAGATGCGATCCTTTCCAACGTGGGGGCCGAGGGCGATAGATGCGCCAAGGTTGCCGCCGAGTATATATGCAGGAAGAGGGCGGGCGAGGCGACGCCCCTTGATAAAATAGCCGTGAAACACGGCGCCTCGTTTTTCTGCGCCTACCAGTGGTACAGCAGGCTGTATCAACAAGGCTTCAGATATCCGAAGGACCGCTTCGAGCATTTGCTGGAGACCGTGAAGGAGAAATACGGCCCCCGAGTGGCAGAGGAGATAAGGGCTCTCTACGACTTCCTAAGGAGGAAGGAGGCGCTAGATGGCTTGAAGACGGAAGGCGTGGTGGCCGCCCTACTCTACTACGCCGCCAAGAAGCTCGGCCTCCGCTACGACTACGTGAGGGCCGCGGAGGAGTTCGGCGTCTACCCCGAGACGGTGGCGAAAAACATAGTGCTTTTCCAGTGGTACATCTACGGCATCATCTAGAGGGATCCACTACATGGCCGATGAAGTATATTGTGCCTGTCTTTTTGTCTGCAAGCACAAATAAGAAGGGCCTGTCCACCACCACCTCTACGCCGCCTTCTTTGAGGCATACGGGCAACATCACAACGCCGGTGGCTGCCGCCGCCACTACGCCGTTTTCGTCGGCTCTTATGTATGCGCCGTGGAAGACGTCGTCTATATAAAGCCCCTTGTCTGTGATAAGCGAGAAGTCTGCCCTCCCGGGTTCAAAGGCGAGGCGGATCCCCATGTCGCTCAACACGGACTTGACCGAGTTGCGGAACTGCGCCTGGAACAGCGGCATCACCACGGCCGCCACCTCGTCAGTTAAGTTAGAGATGTCTCTCCGCAACTTCTCGTAGGTCAAGCCCTCTACGTAGTCTCTAAGCGACTTGGGCATCACCACATACATCGCCACGTCTGTCTTCTCAAAGGGCAACTCCACCACTGTGAGGTCGGGCGCAACTCTGCCCCTTAGGAAGGGGTCGCCGCAGCTTCTCAAATTCAGCGCCATGTACTCCACCGGGCCAGCCCCCTGGAACTCCCTCTTGCCGATTCTGCCAAATCTCTCGGGCCACCAGCTCCCGTTGAAGAAAAGGGCGGAGACCAACACGACGCGGATGTCTTGGCCACCTGGGTAGTCGACGGGGACCATGTCCTTCACGTAGCCTCTGGTCTTCTCCTCAACCCAGCGGTTGATCTCAGCAAGCGCGGCGCGGTAGCCGCCTTTGAAGTCCACACGCCTCACCTCAGCCCCCAGGCAGGACATATTCCTCACATACGACTGGGCCACGGGTATGTCCTTCTGGAACCAGGCTGAGGCGGCGTCCTCCACGCCGGCGCTGGCCTTCCCCACCGCGCATGGGTCGTCTCCGAAGCCGAAGACCCGCTTGATCTCCTCTCTAGTCTCGCCTGCGGCGCCGGCGTAGGCCATGGCGAAGGCTTTATACACGGAGTAGGGAGACACGACTAGGTTGCGGTCTAGGGCCCCCAGCGCCAGCCTCCTGTAGAGCTCCACGGCGAAGCCGCCGAGCCCAGCCGCGGAGAAGGCTGAGCCGTTGACCGCGTAGGTTTCGTCGGGCGTCTCGCGGCCGATGGGAGGCTCCGGCGTAGGTCCTCCGGCGGGCGGCTCCACGGGTTTAGACATGAGGAGCGCCAGGGCGGCTATGGCAACGATAAGCCCGGCCGCCGCGAGGAGGGCCTTTTTCATGTGGTTGAGCTGGGTCCGGCGTTATAAACCTGATGTACTGGCGGTACATCACAGCAGTTCGCTGAGGGCCTTGTCCAGCGCCTTGGCCACCTCGAGGCCCCGCTCGGTGAGTCTCACGGCGCCGTCTCGCTCCA